>ERZ511473.55-NODE-55-length-296392-cov-45.439168_pt1 | contig 296392 bp, 271 predicted proteins | sample MGYA00374947_ERZ511473 | MGnify/ENA primary metagenome ERZ511473 (study PRJEB26303, sample SAMN06343854) | sediment metagenome | isolation source: hot spring sediment | place: Canada: British Columbia | collected 2012-09-26 ...
TGCAATTTGGGTTCAAAATGGGGTAAAATTGGCGCGTAGGGTCCCGAAGGACCGCCCTTGCGCAAGGGATTGAGACTCACCTCACGCACAGGCAGGCGATACCGCTTGATTAACGTCCCGAAGGACCGCCCTTGCGCAAGGGATTGAGACTTTGAGAAGGAGGAAACTTTATGCGTACGAGGTGGAAGCATCTGGCTGGGCTTCTATGCGTGTGTGGCACTTTATGGATGGGTGCCTACGGACAGACGCTGATTTGGCTGGGGACGCTCACCCCGACAGGGGGAAGTAGTGCTGCCTCTGCCGTCTCCAACGATGGGATGATGATCGTGGGCGAAGCCAACGGCTACGCCACGGTCTGGAACCGAGCGACCAATACGGTGATTCAGGTATACAACGGCTCGTCAGTACTTGTGGGAGTCTCTGCGGACGGAACCCGCGCCGTGGGTTTAAAGAACCCCGTCGACTACGTCTACCAACGCGCTTTTATGTGGCAGTCGCCCAACAACTTCGAGTGGTTGCCGCCAGCACCCGATAGATTCTGTTGGCCGGCGGACATCACCCCCTCAGGCTCCCACGCGGTAGGGAAGGCTCGTGCGTCTTCTGGCAACAATCTTCCCGCGCTCTGGGATTTGAACGCGCGACAGGTTCGTACCTACGCTGTGCCTGGAGATATGTATCATGGGGAAGCGTACGGGATTTCGGATGACGCCCGTACAGTGGTCGCCTTCGGACACGGCAGTGGCTGGGGCTACAAAGGGGTTGTGTTCCGCTTGAACAGCGATGGCACCGTGGCTGCTTGGGCGTTCCTGAACCCCGTATTGGGGCACTACGGTTGCGTACCCCGCAAGGTCTCTGGCAACGGCGCAATCGCTGTCGGGAACACGGGCAACTTCTGGGGCGGTGGCTACTATCCTGTGATGTGGCGCGAGGCGAACAACTGGCAGCCAGAACAACTCGCACATTTGGGCGGTAATGCAGGAGAGGCTTTCGATATCCGCGGCGATATGATTGTGGGCTTTTCCGCCTTGCCGAACGGTCAGCGACGCGCCGTGCGTTGGCGGGTCTCCAGCGCCACTACTGAAGTAGAAGACCTGAACCAGACCTACGCGGCGTTGCTGAGTGATGGCTCGCGCCTTTCGCGAGCGAATGGCATCTCGGCAAACGGGCGTTATATTGTGGGTCAGGGCTACAACGCCGCCACGGGGCGCGACGAAGCCTTTTTGCTGGATACCCAAGGTTGCGCCTCGCATAACGGCGATGTGGACGAGAACGGCTGCGTGGATGATGCCGACCTGCTTGCCGTGCTGTTTGCCTTTGGGCAGTCGGGCGCGGATCTGGGTCGGGTGGATGTGAACTGCGACCAGGTAGTGGACGACGCGGACTTGCTGCAGGTGCTGTTTAGCTTCGGTAGTGGGTGTTAGGTGCGGGGTGTTTAGTTTTGTCCCGAAGGACCGCCCTTGCGCAAGGGATTGAGACTCAAACTCCAGATGCTCTATCGTGAACCTCATCATTGTCCCGAAGGACCGCCCTTGCGCAAGGGATTGAGACAGAAAGGTCAACGCGAACTGGTAGCCCTGCGTTTCCAGTTTCGCCATACGCTGCAGGCAATCGCCTTCCAGAACCTGCGTCTGCAATATCGCGATGGAGATTTTTCATGGGAAGATGCCCTCCCAATCGTCGAAACAGCAGCGTTATTGGGTGGTTGCACCTATCCATTAAGCAGGAATCTCTCCACCCCGTGCGAATCTGAGTGTTAGCAAGGAGGGCGACGATGCCTCAGTGCGTGTGCATTAGTCATAGGCGCCTGTGCGGAGGCTTGGGAAGGCGCTCCGTTGTGCGTCTGCAGGCGATTTTGCACGGGGGGGGGGGACGCTGTGAACGACACCCTGCACTTCCCCGACGAGCCGCCTCACGATCTACCGCCCGACCTGCAACAGGCAGTACGCCGCGCGCTCGCCGCCACCCACTGCTTGCGCCCACCACCCTGCTACGCCCCTACCTACTGGCGCGAGGAACGAGAAGCCATCGCAAACTACGCGGTGTGGCGGGCAGCCCAAGCCTACCACACCGAGATAGGGATCTCGCGGGAGGCGTTTGCCCAGATTTGTGCTTTCCGAGCGATTTATGGCGAGTGGCAGCGTTTATGGGAGCGGGACAAGGCGGTCGTGGCGATGCCTGTAGATGAGGAGACAGGGGAGGCGGTGGAGTTTGAGGATGAGGAGGCGCTGGAGGCGATCGGGGAACATCTGTTGTGTGGGCAGGTGCGCGAGGCGCTGGAGCGGTTGACGGCAGAGGAACGGCAGCTTTTGGAGTGGTACTTTGGCGAGGGGTTGAGTGAACGAGAGATAGCGAAGCGGGTGGGATGTTCACAGAAGACGGTACACAAGCGTTTGCAGTCGGCGTTGCGCCGCTTATGCGAGCGGTTGGGAGTAGCCGTGCCGCCCTATTGGGGAAAAAAGCGTCCAAAGGGTCAGCAAAAGGGTGGAAAAAGGGGCAAAAAAGGGTGAAAAGGGGGTATCAAAACGGCACGGTTCGACTACATGTATTAATAGCAGGCGGAGAGGGCAACCAGCAGCTGCCCCACCTGCAACAGACCAAACGATGGAGGAGGATGGAAATGGGCAAAACATCTCGTGCGATCTGGATTCTTTGCGTGCTGCTTGGCTGCTTTCAGTGGGTAGCCAGTCAAGAGGAGATCTTGGATGAACAGGCTAAGCCCATCGAGATTGAGCTATCTGCTTCGCTCCCAGATCAGTGGCTGATTTTGCAACCAAGCGAAATCGTCACCTTTGTTCCGAATCCTGTCCTGAGTGGAATGTCGGAGTCCTCCACTTGGTATGCGCTAAACGGCGAGGTGCTGAGTGTATCCAGGGAAGGTGTTGTGTATCAAGCACCTGATGGACAGGACGAAACCTTTGATGTGTTAATATGGCATAACCCTTCTTCAGGACAATGGGCTACAATAGGAATCACTCTTATATGCGAAGCCGAGACGGTGAAGTTGGTCGCCGAGTCACTGGACGGGCAGGCTGTCTACCGGATACCCACGTCTAGCAATGCAGGCGTTCAGCTCTTTGCTCTGCCTGGTCAAGGTACTGGCTTCGAGATATGCTTGCGTGGGAGACCAGTAAATCCGCCGCCTGGGAGCACCTGTTCCGGACCATTCCGAACAACTCGCAGCAAATTCTTTACTCGCTGTGGACCTTGGATGTTCAGGGGCACAATCATCGTTAATGCTGCTATCCAAGCAAAGGTACGCCGTGTATTCGGCATACACTTGGCAATAGGCGCGGTATTCCATGTATTTCAACGTGAATGCGTAGAAACCAAGTTAACCCTGCAGGATTGCTACGAGTGCCGTAATGGCGTACCAGTGTATGTGGGTACACGCGTATTTTACCGAACCAAAATGTGGATCGATACAACCCCTCACTGGGCTGTTCTTTTTTTTCCACCCCCAGCACCTATAATCCGCCATGGCTGTGTAAGTAGTGGCAATTGTCCTTGTTAGGGTATCATAACCGGGGGTGTACAGATGAGACACAAACGATTACGCATCTCTATCTTGCTTATCGGGCTTCTCGTCGTTGTGTTGAGCGGGTGGCTCCTCATCCGTACACCCGCTCCCACCGCTACAATCGGTTATTTCGGGGAAAACAGGTTCTTATGTGTCCGTCCCGGACAATTGATATGTCTACGCTTCTCAAAACCTCTACCTTCAGGAATTGAGGAGTGGCGTAGATATTTGAAACAAATGGGTGCAGATGATGCAGTCGTTGATTATAATCCTGAAGCTATAGCGGCAGGTCAGTACTGGGCAGGGCTTGGCACCTCTGACTGGTGGTATGTTTCGGAGAAGGAGATCGTTTATCAGGTCCCAACATGGGCATACGGGATATATCCTATTGAATTCCCAAGCCCTAAAAAATTAAAGTCTGGAGAAGGATTTGAATTTATGTTATTTATTATTGGTGATAAGGATTTGGATCGCATCGTACAGCGACAGGAACGGTTGCCGCCCAGCGGCAAAATCCCATCTAAAGGGGCTATAGAGGTATACTATAGTGAGCCTTCACTCTGGACACGGTTTCGATTCTGGCTTCACCAACACTATCGCCAACACCTGGCCCAAGCAACCGTAGGGGAAACCCAGTGAACGCAGTGCCTGCTCAGTGGAAGGGGAGACAGGCGAAGAAGTGGAAATTGAGTTGGGGATGCGGCGGCGCAGCCAGCAGTGTTGGAGGTATGGGAGCGGGTGTTTTGTGCGCAGGTGTGGGAGCGTTTATCGCCTGATTTGGACGAGAAGGACTGGGCGATTTTGGCAGGTTTGGCGGAGGGGAGAACCCAGTCGGAGATAGCGCAGGAATTAGGCATCAGTCAGCCAGCGGTGAGCCAGCGTTTGCAGAAGATAAGGCGTTTGGCGCAGGAGATTTTGGGAGAATTGAGGGACGAATGCTTATAATTTTTGCGGCTGGATGGCATGTATTAAGTAGGAGGCGGAAAGGGTGGAAAACCTTCCGCCTGCCAAGAAACCAAAACGATGGGGGGGAGGATGGAGATGAGGCGACGGTACAGTGGCTGGCTGAGTGGGCTGGTTGTGATGGCTTGGGCTTTAGCGTGTTGGAGCGTGTGCTGGGCAGAAGCGGACCCGATGGCGCTCTATCGGCACATTGCCACGCTCAGTGCGAACGGGATGAGAGTAGGCGTTAGAATGGTAAATTCTAAAAACAGTTCCAATTCTACGGAAAAATACGCGACTCTCACAGGTTGTACCAGTGGAGGTGAATGTACCAACTACTCAGATTGTACACCTGGTAGATACTGTACATCTGATGGATGTACCAGTGATAAGTGTACAGGTTTTGACAAGTGTACCAGTGACAAGCAGTGTACAAAAAACGATCCATGCACTCGTGGATATGCGTGTACCTACGGTCAATGGTGTACAAGTGATGCCTGGTGTACTCGCGGGGACAATTGTACGGCGAGTGATAACTGCACTCGAGGAGATGGATGCACAGGTGGCTGGGCTTGCACTGCAGGTGACGGCTGCACCAGAAGTGATATGTGTGCCTCCGGGCGCGGATGCACCGCAAGCAATGCTTGCACAAAAGGTCGTAATCCTGGAGACCCATCGCGATATTGCACATCTGGCGCTTCATGCACCGCCAGAAGAGGGGGGATTAACTGTCCGGATATTCCATCATCAACTTTCTGGGTTTATCTAAGAGAGCCAGACAAGGGTGATTCATGAAAATGCGATGGATGACACTGGTGAGGCGCTTCCTCCTAATACTGTCATGTTTCACTTTGATACTGTCGTGCTTCCCTCAAGTGGAGACGCGAACAGTTCGCTTCGAGCCGAACTTTTACTCATTTGACGAGATTGCTCAGCGTCTCTCGACAGAAACTTTTCAGGTGCGCTGTTCCGTCCCGAAGGACCGCCCTTGCGCAAGGGATTGAGACTGACCAGCCTGCGTACCGTGCGCTCCGAGACGCCCAGTCCCGAAGGACCGCCCTTGCGCAAGGGATTGAGACGCGTTGGAGATATTTGACATGCGCCTGTAGCAGTCCCGAAGGACCGCCCTTGCGCAAGGGATTGAGACTAACTTCGTCCTTACGGGGCATAGCGTCGGCGTCTTACCAAAAAGTATTGATAACACAGAAAGTGGCTTCAGCCATTTCAAACGCCTTCATTTACGCAGGAACTATTCATCACGCGCAGATGCTGTGTGGGGTACAATCGTGCAGCAATGAAAACGCTGACACCCCGCAACTGAACAGAGATTAATCTGGGTTAGCGCTGACCGCCTCAGTGGCGAGCCGTGTTTCGGGGGACGTGTGTATGCGCCTGATTGCGCTGGATGACGCCAAGCCAGCGCCATGCCTGCCTGCAGGCATTCCCGCAGCTCACTCTTAGGTGAACCCTCTGCTCGTGGTAAAATACCGATTACCATGCACGGCAGAGCGGAACAGGGAGCAAGAAACACTTCTCGCTCACAGAGAAACCCACTGCCCGAATGTCTGCTCGGACAATGCGACTGCGCAGTGGCTTCCGAGTTACACTCGATTTTCGAAGCATCTAAAGCGGTGGATGAAGTAAGACCTGATCTTACGAAGCTGGTTTTGCGATTGTTTGACTGCTTACAATACCTAATGCAAAAGGGACTGATATTAGATGCTGACGAGCTGGGGATAGCGCTGGGCGCGGTTTTCGACTTCTGTCTTAGCCTCCTCTACGCAGAGCGGTGCACTGCTACTCAGTGGTTGTATTGTCCCCGTGAACCTGCAGCAAGCTTCTACACTTATGTCAAGAGTTGTCCGCGATGTGGTCGAGTCGAGAACATACCCCCTGTGGCTCACAAACCTCCCTCAGATACCATAGGCAGATACACAACTCTCTGCCTAACTGCAATTCTCGCAGAGATTTTTCGGAGAACACGGAATGGCTGGAACGCTCGCATCATAACTACGGCTCGCGGTGAAGTCGATGTAATTCTATTCAGCCCTCAGAAGGTCGTCCTCTGTGAAGTCAAAGCATCTCCTCTTGTTGCTTTCCCACTATACGCTGTCAATGAAGAACCGCTCGATACTGAGGTCGAGGGCGAGGTTCGAATTGTTGATACGCATAGAGCAACGGATATAACGAACTGGAAAAGACGCCCAATTTCCATCTTCCTGTTTGGCATCGACCGCTCGATTCCACTTCGTGCGAATCGCAAAGGCGACAAGGTCACTTTCATCCCCGCGTTGCTTCGTAGGAAACGAGGCGATCTTGCAGAAGATATGCAAGAGGTGATTAATTTGTGGAAGCAGATGCTAAGCGGCTACAGCGACCGTTGGGTGCGCGAGGGGCAGCAACACCTGCGATGGTTCACTTTCGGCTGTGGCAGCGGCGTGGATGATTCGAAAAACGCTCCTGGACTCGATCGAACCGATGATATCAAAAAAGGGCTGTACCAGTCTCTCAAACTTACTGCCAGATACCGTACCGCATGCTCTCGACAGCGCGTCAAGATAGGGCTACTGTCCAACATTCATCCCGCAATCCACTACTCCGAGTATCTTCAAGACTTCGAAGACGCTGTATGGACGCACGCAAACTTACTCGAAAATATAGAATCGCTCCCTGAATGGAAGCGAGTTAGGCTATCTGATTTGTCGCCTTTCTACGATATGCTGTTCACTCTCACCAAATCTTGGTTTCGTGATGAAGAGTTAGAGGCTGCTCTCAGCTTACAGACACTTCATAAGGCTTTGGGAGGAAAGCGATGACAAACGCACCTGACTACTGGAAACTCCTGTTCAAACTGCGCTCTAACATCACATTAGACGGAGACCTTGAACTTGCGGAGCGCGAGTTGCGTGCGTTAGTGCAGTGCCCTATTGAGCCAATCGGAGAGGATTTCTTATCTTCATGGCAGCAAGCAGGGTGGGTGCTGCCTAAAGACGTCGCGACTCATCGTTGTGGAGTAGTGGGCTATCTCTGTCATACCAGACCAATCGAACTGAATCTGCTATTTAGGCGTCTCTCGTTTTGCGAGCAGGTCTTCGGAATTGCTCCCGACAACGAGTCAACACGCGAGCAACTTGCGCAGCTGCCCGACTCGCTCGTTCGTGTTCGACAAGTGAATGGACAGATCGCTTTTATGTTCGTACCCTTCAACGCAATCGCGGAGTGGTCAGATGTCGTGGCGCGACGAGCAAGCTCGCCCAAAGAAACGGGCGTAATGTTGGATTACCTTTGCAACGCCCTTGTCGATGAGGTGCCTGTGGAGCTGCCGCAAGCGGCGCGCTCGATAATTAGCACGAAACAGACAACAGGGCATCTGTTCCACGGCTTGCATGTCTACAAGGCAAAGTTCTTTCCCCGTATGGCGCGAGCGTTCTTGAACCTGTGCGAAGGTGCAACGGTACTTGACCCTTTTGCAGGAAGCGGCACTGCACTGGTAGAAGCAGCGGTGATGGGCATTCCCGCGATTGGCGTGGATATCGATCCCCTGTCGGTTGCAATCGCACGCGCCAAGGCGCAGCTCCTCTTCGACGACGGAGCTATTGCTGAAGCTATCCCTAATGCGCTCGCGCGATTAGACAACTCAGCAAAGGGGCAAGGAAGCCTGTTCGAGATTGCCGAAACACACGCGCTCTACAGTGTAACACCTACCTTCTTGCGGCGTCGCGTGCCTGAACCCATCCTACGCGAGGTCGAGACCGACGTCGCTGATATTCTGAGCGCCCTCCGCGATTTACCGCCGTGCAGCCCGTTGCACATCGCTTTGAGCGACGCTCTTTCGCGCAAATTCAAATTCCGTTTTCTGGGGCTGGGGTACGGACGATTTTCGCTTACAATCCAGCCACGCCGCCTACGCCAGATGTTCGTGGAAAACTTGCTTTACTTAGCGCGCGCGTTGGCAGTCTGGCAGTGGCTTCGGCAGCGTACTGGCGTTGTACCTGCTCCTATCACTGTATTGCACGGAGACGCCCGCCAGCTGCCGCTGGAAGACGAGAGCGTCGATTGCGTCGTCACCAGTCCACCATACATGCCCGCTTCGTCAGGACGCGAAAGTTACCTCAAGAGCAAAGCGTTTGGAATGACCGCGCTCGGGCTAATCGCGCCAGACGCTGTAGATGCTGTAGAAGCAGAGCAAATCGGCTCCATCCAGCGCGCGGAGACGATACACAATCTGCCTCAGTCTGCTCAGGAAGTCGTCCTTTGGATGCAAAGCGATCCCACCCGCTGCGTCAAAGCCGCCGCAACCGCCAGCTATTTCGCCGATCTGCGCGAATCGCTACGCGAGATACGGCGCGTGCTGAAACCGCAAGGCAAGTGTGCTTTTGTCGTTGCTCGCCAACATGTGTTCTACCGCTACCGCTCGCGCGAGATTGTGCGCCTCGTGGAAAGCGCAGACATCACGGCGGACTTGGCAGTCCAGGCAGGGCTCCGCATGCTGGAGCAGATTCATGTGGAACTGCAGAAACAGAACTCAGTCGCCCGCCCGCGCTCACTCGACTCGTATTACGAAACGATTGTGCTGCTCCAGAAGGCATGAAGCCCTTCATGGTACAATATCCCCCGACTATGCAGGAACACTACGACCCGAAAACCATCGAACCCAAGTGGCAACAACGCTGGCAGGAGGCGCGGCTGTTTAGAACCGAAGAAGACCCCAGCAAGCCCAAGTGCTACGTGCTGGAGTTCTTCCCCTACCCGTCGGGCGACGGGCTGAGCGTCGGGCACTGCCGCAACTACATCCCCGCCGATACCCTCGCCCGCTATATGCGCATGCGCGGCTACAACGTGCTGCACCCGATGGGCTGGGACGCCTTCGGATTGCCCGCCGAAAACGAAGCCATCAACAAAGGCTCCCACCCCAAACACACCGTGCCCCGCGTCCCGAAGGACCGCCCTTGCGCAAGGGATTGAGACAGTGCCATATACTCGCGCGATACATCAAGAGCCGTTGCTGTGTGTCCCGAAAGACCGCCCTTGCGCAAGGGATTGGGCTTTGGGGTTTTAGGTGTTGTGCCTGACGGCTGAAGCCTCGTTCCTATGATACGAAGCCGACCTGTGTCGGCTGTTTGACCAGCGAAGGCTGGCTTTGTCTATTAGGAACGGGTTCACCTACTCTGTCGCAAAGACCGCAGATTCAGGAAACAGGGCGCGGGAACCGCGTCCGTACGGGAATCGGTAGGGGCATGGTCCCCGTGCCCGCGAACCAAACAGGATGCAGAAACCGCATCCATACGCGCATGGGTAGGGGCACGGTTCCCGTGTCCTACGCCTCGAAAAGAACCGCGCCGCGAGGTGGAATTCGAATCCTTGCGACAGAGAGGCTTCACCCGTCCGAAACAACCGCCAGGCGCATTTTTTGTTTCCAGCCGCTTCTCAAACTTCGCATGCAGGCAAGGGGGAGCCTGACGCCAAGAGTCGCGAAACAGCCCCCCGCGCCTGCGCCTATTCCGCCTCGAGATGCCCTATCCCTTGCGCCAGGTCGCGAATCAGGTCTTCGGGGTCTTCCAGCCCGATGTAGACACGGAACAGCCAGCGCGCCCTGCCCGATTCGTCGGGTTGGTCTATGTTCCAGCCCAGCAGCAGGCTCTCGTAGCCACCCCAGCTGGGACCGAAGCGGAACAGTTTCAGCGTGTCGGTAAATGCGAACGCCTGCTCTTTGTGGATGGGGTAGGTCTCAAAGCTGAACAGGCTCCCGTAGCCGCGCATCTGATTTCGGGCTAAGGCATGCTGGGGGTGCTGGGGCAAGCCGGGGTGGTGGACTTTCGCAATCATGGGTTGCTCGGCGAGCCACTGTGCCACGCGCAGTCCGCTCGCCTGATGGCGCGGCATCCGCACGCTCAGCGTGCGAAGCCCCCGAATTAGCAGCCATGCGCCGAACGGCTCCAGCGTCGTGCCCAGCAGCTCGCGCGTCTTCTGCAGGGGCGTCAGATGCTCGCGCCTGCCCGCCGCCACGCCCGCCACGAGGTCGCTATGCCCCGCGAGATACTTGCTGGCGCTATGCACCACGAGGTCTATGCCCAGCGTGTGGGGGTTTTGAAACAGCGGCGTCGCCCAACTGTTGTCGCACACGGTGAGGATGCCTTTTGAGCGCGCCCACTCCGCAACCGCCTGCAGGTCTTGCAACCGAAACACGAGGCTGGAAGGGCTTTCCAGATAAATCAGCCGCGTGTTGGGGCGGAGCGCTTGCTGAAACGATTCCAGCGTCTCGCCCGACACGAAGGTGGTCTCCACCCCATAGCGCGGGAGCCAGTTCGTGAGCAGGTCGCGTGTGGGCGGGTAGGCGGTGTCCACACAAATCACATGGTCGCCCGCCTGTGTGAAGGTGAGCAGCACGCTGGCAATCGCGCCCATGCCTGCCGAGAAGCAGAGGGCGCCTTCGGTGTGTTCCAGCATCGCAATCTTGCGCTCTGCCAGCTCCAGCGTCGGGTTGGAGACGCGCGAGTAGTGATAGGGCATCGATTCAGGGGTTTCGTAGCGTTCGCGCAGGCTGCGTGTGTGAAAGAGCGAGGTCTGCACAATCGGTGGCGCGACTGCGCCATAGGGGAACGGCTCCTCTTCGCCCAGATGCTGGAGCAGGGTCTCGGTGCTGTACGGCTCCATGCTCCAGAGGATACCCCATAGGGAGAGCGGGTATCATAATAGCGCCCGATGATACGGATGGGGTTAGAAGAGGAGTTGTTCCTCACGGAGCCGATGCGTCCGCGGCTCGGCTCGCTTTACTACATGGCTCGCCTGCTGCTGCGCAATCCCCGCCATTACTATCAATACTCTGCCACCAACTTCGCGCGGGGCAAAGATGTACGCCACGGGCTGATGAGTACGGTGGAGATTGCCACCACGCCCCACTGCCAGATAGAGAGCCTGCTGGAGGAGTTCGCCCTGCGCCGCCGTGAACTGTGTAGCGTGGTGGACAACGCCTATATCGTGCCCGTCGGACACCTGTTTGACACCGAAACCCCCACCAACACAGGCGGGTTGCACCTGCATGTGGGCGTCGCGCCCGAACAGCGCATGCACGCTTATGCGAATATCGCCTACTTCCTGCCGCTTTTGATGCTACTGACCGCGAGCAGCCCCTGCGCAGGCGGACGCTACTTCGGGCAGTCGTATCGGATAGCGCACTCCTTCGCGATTGGCGCCCTGCGGGAAGACCCCACCTATCGGTTTCAGGATTTGATTATCTCGCGGCGGCTGGGCACGGTGGAGATTCGGGTGCTGGACCCTGTGTGGGATGTGGAGCGCGTGCGCTGGGTGTTGCGTGCCGTGCAGACGATTGTGCAGCTGCCTCACACCTATCCGTTGGATCGGGAGCGGTACGCCGAGTTGCGTGAGCAGGCGTGCCGAACGGGCTACACGCCCCCCTTGCAGGCGCTCTATCGCGAGCTGCGGGCGTATCTCGCCATCCCCGAACATCTGTTCCATCAGACAGTTTCCGACCAGCTGGCGGAGTGGACGGCGCGCTATGGCATTCTGACGACCTATGCCAGTCTGGACCATGCCTATCGAACGGGCGAGTGGGCGTACCGTGCGCCGCGGGAGGTCTCGCCCTCGCTGTGGCGTGCGGCGGCGGGGCTGGTGGGCTATTACTTGCTCAAGCTCCCCTACGCCGCGTATAAAGCGTGGGCGGAGTGGCACGGGTAGCGTGGGGTACAATTCGGGGCGATGGAGTGGCAGGTGCTGCTGTTGGCGATGGTGGTCGCGTTCTGGGTGGGCGCGCTCCCGTTTGGCTACTGGATTGGGCGCCTGCGCGGCGTGGATGTGCGCAAAGTGGGCAGCGGCAACATCGGCGCGACGAATGTGTTCCGCACTTTAGGCGCGAAAGCGGGGCTGACCGTGCTGTTTCTGGACGCGCTCAAGGGCTGGCTCCCGACCTTTGTGGTGATGCGTGCCTCGCAGGGCGATAGTTTCGCGGGGGTGCTGGTGGGCGTCTCGGCAATTGCAGGACATCTTTTCTCGCCGTTTCTGGGTTTCAAGGGGGGCAAAGGGATTGCGACGGGGTTGGGGGCGTTGCTGGCGCTCTCGCCGACGCTGATTGCGATTGTGCTGCCTGTGTGGGCGGTGGTCTTTCTGCTGACGCGCTGGGTGTCGCTGGCGTCTATTGTGGCGGCGGCGCTGGTGCCGTTCGTGAGCGCGTATCTGGGGCTTTCGCCGTATGCGACGGCGATTCTGGCAGTCGCCGCCGCGACTGTGGTGTGGAAACACCGCGCCAACATTCGGCGCATCCTGCGGGGCGAGGAGCCGAAACTTATGTTGCGCAAGCGCCCCCCGTCGCTGGAGCAGGCGTGCGTGGATCTCGCGCGGCAGGCAGTGGAACGCATCGTGCTGGAAGGCACGCGGATCGAGCCGAATCTCGCCCAGCTCCCGCGCGAGTTGCGAATGCCCGGAAGCGTCTTCGTGGCGATTTATCAGGATAACGAGGTGCGTGCGCTGATGGGGAGCCTGACCCCCGAAAAGCCCACCCGTGCGCACGAGATTGTGTATCAGGCGGTTCGCGCCGCGATTCTGGACACGCGCTATCCCCCGATTGAGGCGCACGAGCTGCCCACCCTGCGCTATGTGGTCTACCTGGTGGAGTCCTATGAGCCGCTGGGTGAAGTGTTGCAGGTAGACCCCCAGCGGGATGGGGTGCTGGTGGAGTGGCAGGGCGAGCATGTGGCGCTGGTGCCGCCTCTGCCCGATGTGCGCACGCCTGAAGAGCAGATTGCGCTGGCGTATGCGCGCGGGGGCATCCCGCGCGAGGCGTCGGCGCGGGTCTATCGCGTGCGCCTCCAGCGGCTGGGATAGGCGATGTGGGTCAAAATCTGCGGCATCACGCGCCCTGAAGACGCGCAGGTCGCCCTCGAAGCGGGCGCCGACGCGCTGGGGTTCGTGTTTGAACCTCACAGCCCTCGCCACCTGCCCCACCATCCCGACTGGCGGCAGTGGCTCTCGCAACTTTCGGGCGCGCTAAGGGTCGCCGTGTTCGTGAGTCGCGAGAACCTGCCCGCTGATTTGACGCTCTTTGACGCCCTGCAGTGGACGCCGCCCTCGCCAGAGGCGCTGGAAACAGAGCTGCCTGCGCTTTTAGCCTACCAGAAGTCCCTGTGGGTTGCCCTGCGCCTGCCGCCAGAGCGCTCTGCAGAGGAGGCGCTGCAACACATCGCGCGTGTGGCGTCTTGTGTGGAGCGAATCGTGCTGGATTCGTATCACCCCACCCAGTTTGGGGGCACAGGCGAGACGCATGACTGGGCGCGCGCCCGCCAGATTTGCGCTCGCAGCCCACTTCCTGTGATTCTGGCAGGCGGCTTGAACCCTGAGAATGTGGCGGACGCCATCCACCAGGTGCGCCCCTTCGGCGTGGATGTCAGCTCCGGGGTGGAAACGACGCCAGGACTCAAAGACGCCGAGAAAGTGCGCGCGTTTCTCCGCAGGGCGAAGGAGGCGGACGCCTTATGAAAACGCGCGTGCCCCCCGTTCGCGAGCAGTACGGCAGTGCGGGCACAGGCATGTTCCTGACGCTGATTTTTCTGAACATCCTGTGGGCAGGCGCGAACCCCGCCGCGAAGGTGATGATGGAACACCACCGCCCCGAATGGGTGGCAGGTTTTCGCTTTATCGGCACCGCGCTGATTCTGGGGCTATTGCTGAGTCTGCCCGCGTTTCGCAGGGTGTTCGCCCCGCGCATCCCGACCTACCTGCCCCATGTGCTGACGATGGCGGCAGTGGGGTTCTTTGGGGTCTCCAGCGCCTATATCTGCTACTTCTGGGGCACGCAGCTCAGCACGGCGACCGAGGCGACCCTGCTGGTGTCCAGCTCGCCGATTTTTTACGCGCTGCTGGCGCGGCTGGCGCTCCGCGAGCCATTTCCTCCGCAGAAGACGCTGGGCATCCTGCTGGGACTGGCGGGCGTGTGGGTGATTGTAAATAAGGGTTTGCTGCTGCGTGAGTTCACGGGCGCGACGCTGGGCAACCTGCTGGTACTGGCGGGGGTTCTCATAGAGAGCGTGAATGTGGTGGTGGGCAAGTCGCTGGCGATGCGCTATTCAGGGGTCAGCCTGCTGTGGATCGAATCGACGACGGCGGCGATTTCGCTGACCCTAATTGGCTTTCTGGTGGCAGGCGCTCCGAACCTGAGCTGGACAGCCTCCGACTTCTGGGCATGGGGCTACCTTACCCTGATTTGCACCGTGTTCGCCTTCTCGGTGTGGTTTTATCTGATGGAGCGTGCCCCCGTGGGCGGGATGGGCGTCTCGGTGTTCGCGCAGACGCCTGCCGCAGGCTTCATCGGCTACTTCCTGCTGAAGGAGAGCCTGCACTGGACCATCTGGACTGGAGCGGCGCTGATTCTGCTGGGGATGTTGCTAACTTTACGGGCGAAGGCGCCTGCCGTTGCTGGAGGTGGTCTATCATCTCCGGAATCGTTACGAAGCGAAACCCCTTCGCCTTGAGCACCCTGAGCAGCTCAGGGAGCGCGTGAACAGTCGGCGGATAGGTGTCGTGCATCAGCAGAATCGTTCCGTTATGCGTGCGACGGGCGACCCAGTGTACCCAGTGTTCTACGGGTGTGTAAGGCTTTGGGTCGCTGGCGACGGAATACATCACCAGTGGAAGCCGCCAGCGTTGCACCGCCCGCAACACCTGCTCGTTGTAGCCGCACCACGGCGGGCGGTAGGCGACAAATTTGCCCCCTACCCAGCTCAGCACAACGGCGCTGTCGTAAATCTGGCGTGCGACCTGTGTCTCGGTCAGGAGTGTCTGGCGCTCGTGGTCATAACTATGGCAGCCCACGGCGTGCCCCTCTGCCAGAATGCGCCGCACAATCTCTGGATGCTGCTTGATTTTCTTGCCCACCAGAAAGAAGGTGGCTTTCACCTTCGCTTTGCGGAGCGCATCCAGCACGATGGGGGTCGTGAGGGGGTCAGGACCGTCGTCAAAGGTGAGCGCAATCTCATGAAGCATCGGGTTTCCGCGCCACAGCACGCCTTCAGAGGTCATCAGATGCTCGCCGCGCAGGCGAAGATACCAGTAATCAAGGGAATAGACCCTGTGCGGAGGCTCGCCTAACCAGAAGGGCAAATTCCACAGCCCCCACAAACTCAACACCAGGGCATCCACCATCCAGATCAGGAGCAGGTCTCTCGCAAGACGCGGCTTCCCCCGGCGGCACCACAGTGGCACAGATGAATTATACCTTGCTTCTCTCCACCTCGCGGCGCCCACACAGAGACCAGAGAGAGGGAATCGGGTAATTTTGGGGGAAGAAGCATGCAGAGTCGGCATAAGGCTCCAGACCGCAAACCCAGGCGGGCGCTTCTTGGCTTAGCGAACGCGCTGGTCGAAGGGCTCCTTACGGAGCTCTGGGCGATTGTCGTGCTACTGGGGGTGGTGTTCATCACCGTGATGGGGGCAATCGGGCTGTGGGGCGGCGCCCCAAACGAGGGGAACTCCCAAACCTCGCAGGAACACGAATAGCGATACGGTATCTTAATAAAGCATGAGCCAACCAAAATCAACTGAGGGTCTGACACGCCGTGAGTTTCTCAGAGGTGCTGTCGGTGTGGCGGCAACCGCAGCTGTCGGAAGTCTTCCCGTCGCGCTGTTTGCCCATGCACAGGGTTCGGACCGCATCAAGGTGGGACTGGTGGGCTGTGGCGGGCGCGGCACGGGCGCCGCGATGGACTGCCTCCGCGCCGACGAAGGCGTGGTGATTCACGCACTGGGCGACATCTTTCAGGATCGCCTGGAAGCCAGCCGCAACGGCTTACGCGAGGAGTTCAAAGACCGCGCCGATGTGCCCCCCGAACGCTGTTTTATTGGGTTTGACGCCTACAAGCGTGTGATTGACAGCGGGGTAGACCTTGTGTTGCTCTGCACCCCGCCTGCCTTTCGTCCCCTGCACTTCCTGTATGCAGTGGAGGCGGGCAAACATGTGTTCATGGAGAAGCCTGTGGCGGTGTGCCCCGAAGGCGTGCGGATGATGCTCCGCGGCGACGAAATTGTGCGTCAGAAGCGGCTCGGCGTCGTGGCGGGCACGCAGTATCGCCATCACCCCGGCTATATCGAGACCGTTCGGCGCATTCACGACGGGCAAATCGGCGAAATCCGCGCCATGTACGCCTACTATAACGCCGCCAGTCCCGGCGTGAAGCCGCGCCAGCCCGATTGGAGCGAGATGGTCTATCAGCTTCGCAACTGGCTGTTTTACACATGGCTGGCAGGCGACCAGCCCGTCGAGCAGTTTGTGCATAACATCGATGTGATGATGTGGGTGATGGGCGGTCCGCCGAAGAGCGCAATTGCGGTCGGCGGGCGTCAGGTGCGCACCGCGCCCGAATATGGCGATGTGTACGACCATTTCGCGATTGAGTACGAGTATCCCAACGGCGCGCGTGTGCTGGCAATGTGCCGCCAGTGGGATAACACGGCGTTTCGCGTCTCCAACACGGTGGTCGGCTCAGAAGGCGAGGCGGTGCTGGAGCAGTTCACCCGTTTCTATGTGCGTGGCAAAGAGCGGTGGGAGCCCGGTTCGCAGTGGCCCAACCCCTATGTGCTGGAGCATCGCAACCTGATTCAGAGCATTCGCAAGGGCGAGCCGCTCAACGAAACCCGCCAGATTGCCGAAAGCACCCTCGCCGCGATTATGGGGCGCATGGCTGCTTACACGGGCAAGGTCGTTACATGGGAACAGGCGCTCAACTCCAGGCTCAACCTCGTGGAGCGCACCTTCAACCTGACCTACGACACACCTGCCTACCATGACCCTGTGCCCGTGCCCGGCAAAACGCCCCTGATATAAAGCGATGCGTTTGAATGCTCTGCGCCTGTGGAACTTTCGCAACTTTGCGGAAGCCGAGCTGTACCCCGACCCGCACATGAATGTGCTGGTCGGGGCGAACGCGCAGGGCAAAACGAACCTGCTGGAAGCCCTCTATTACCTCAGCACGCTGAAGCCGTTGCGCCCTGTGAAGGAGAGCGACCTGATTCGCTGGGGCGCCTCCGAAGCGCGCCTGTTTGCACGATTCACACGCGACGAATTTGAAGACACGGTTCACATCCGCCTGATTGCGGGCGGGAAGCGCACGATTTTGCTGAACGAGCAACCGCTCACACGCCAGAGCGCGTTCGTGGGCACGCTGATGGTGGTCTGCTTCTCCAGTCAGGATTTGCAAATTGTACGGGGCGAACCTGCCGACCGCCGCCGCTTTCTGGACACCGAGCTGAGCCTGTTGAGCCATCGGTATCTTTATTCGCTGGCGCAGTATCGGCGCGTGCTGGAACAGCGCAACAACCTGCTCCGCGCCCACGCCGAAGGCACAGCGACGCTGGAGAGCCTGCCGGAATGGAACACGCAACTGGTCAAGTACGGCGCGCGCCTGTGCCAGATGCGCCGGCAGTTCCTTGAGCGCCTGAACTTCGCCGCGCAGAATGTGCATCAGGCGCTCACGGGGGGCAACGAGAGCATTGAGTTGACCTATCTGCCTGGCATCCCGCTCCCCACACAGGGCTACATGCCCGAAAAAGAGGAAGACTGGGCATCGGCGTTCGCGAGCGCCCTGCGTGAACGCGAGGCGGAAGAGATTCAGCGCGGCACAACCCTTGTGGGACCCCATCGGGACGATTTTCTGATTCGGGTGGGCGGCGTGGAGGCGCGCCAGTTCGCCTCGCAGGGACAACAGCGCACCTGTGCGCTGAGCCTGCGGCTCTCCGAAGTGCCCCTGCTGGAGAGCCTGCGCGAGGAGCCGCCAATTGTGCTGTTAGACGATGTGTTCTCTGACTTAGACCCCTACCGTCGGGCGCGGCTGGTGGCGTTTCTGCATCCCCGCGTGCAGACTTTCATCACCTGTACCGATTTGAGCATGTTCGAACCCCATGTGCTGGAGGCGAGCGCGCTGTTCGTGGTGGAGCAGGGTAGGGTGAGACGCGATGGCTGACTTACGCCCGATTGGCTCCGGGCTGTCGCGCCTGCTGGAGGACTGGGGGCTTGCCGAATCGTTTCGGGTCGCCGCCGCGCTGCGCGACTGGCGTGCGATTGTCGGCGCGGCGATTGCGCAGGTCGCGCGCCCCCTGCGAATCGAGGGCGACACGCTCTGGGTCGCCGTGAAATCGCAGGCGTGGGCGCAGGAGCTGAACTTCCAGAAGGCGGTGATTCTGCAGCGCCTCAACGAGCGGATCGGGCGCGAGCGGTTTCACAATTTGCGTTTCATCGTGCGCATGCAGCTGCCCGCCGAGCCTGCCCCGCCAAGCGCGGAGCCAGAGACCCCCTCGCGCAAACCTGCTGATGTGGAACTCACCCGTGAAGAGCAGGAAGCCATCGAGGCGCAGTTTGCGAATGTGGAAGACGCGCGCCTGCGGAACGCGCTGATTCGCGCCCGGCTCGCGGCGAAACGCTACGAGAAGTGGTGCGCCGAGCAGGGCTGGCGCCTGTGTCGGGGGTGCGGATGCTACCATCAGGACCCCGAACTGCTCTGTTTCCTGTGTCGTGGCGAGCCGTAGGCGCGATTGTGCGCCCGCGCCCCGCGCTTCAGGCATGCCTGGGGCTGATGGCGGGCATCGCCTGCGCCGAGTTTACCCTGCCTGCTGTTCCGCTGATGGCAGCGGCACTATTCGTCATGCTCTGGGGAGTGTGGCGTTTCCCGCAAGTCTGGGTATTGGCGCTGGCGTTTTGCGTGGGCTGGGCGCGCTACACAGCGTGGCAGGCTGTTTCAGACGCCGAGCCGCCGAACCGCGCGGTGCTGCGGGCGGTGAGCCTGCTGGAGCCAACCCGCACAGGACACCGCCTGCTCTGCACTTTTGAGGAGCCAGCAATTGAGGGCTTCGCGCTGGTCTACTTCCGCGAGAGCGTCGCCGCAGAGGCGTTGCCCGACTACGGCGACCGCTTTGTGCTGGAGGCATCGTGGACAAAGCCTCGAAACTGGCAGGGCGCGCCGTTTGACTGGGCGCGCTATCTGGGGCGACGCAGAGTGCGCCATCTGGCGTTTGTGTATCATGCGGGGCAGGTGCAGATTCTTGATTCGGGCGCGAGCCTGTGGCAGCGGCGGCTGGGGCTGGCACGCCATAACCTTCGGGATACCCTGCGCTCGCGGCTGACACCCGAAACCGCCGCGATTACCGAGGGCATGATGATGGGCGCTACAGGCGATTTTCCCGCCGACCTGCGCGAAGCGTTCATGCGCTCTGGAATCGGACACCTGCTGGCGACTTCAGGACTGCAAGTGGCGATGGTGTTGCATATGATTGGGGGTGCCTTGCTCTGGTGGGGTGTGCCGTTGCGGGGGCGGATACTCACGGTAATGGTGAGCGCATGGCTGTATGCGCTGCTGGCGGGGATGCACCCCAGCATCGTGCGTGCCAGCATCATGGCGACGCTTGCGCTCTCCGCGCCGCTGGTGCGCCGTGAGGCGGACAGCCTGAGCGCGCTGGGGATGGCAGGGTTTCTGTGGCTGCTCTATGCGCCCTACTCGCTGTTTGAGGTGGGGTTCCAGTATTCGTTCAGCGCGGTGCTGTGCATTTTGCTTTTCTATGGGCGTGTGGTGCGCTGGCTGAATGGGATGTGGCAGAAGCTCGCGCCGTTGCCTCTGCTAAAAGGATTCGGCACGCGCTTCCTGTGCCCGATGTTGAGCGTGACGCTCTGCGCCCAGCTGGGGGTTGCGCCGATTCAGCTCTATCATTTCGGCTACTTCGGCTGGCTCTCGACGGTGGCGAATCTGCTGGCGGTTCCTGTGGCGTATCCGCTGCTGGCGCTGGGGTTTCTGTTCTGGTTTTCGCAGGGGTGGCTGGGTGGCGTGGCGCTGGAGTGGCTGTGTAGCTGGCTGCGCTGGGTGGCGCTCACCTTCGGCTCGTCGGGCGCGCCGATGCTAACCATTGCGCACCTGCCCGTGTGGGGCGTGCTGGGGTTTTATGCGCTGCTGATTGCGCTGGCGCCAGAGCCGACGGAGTGGGAGGAGAGGGAAGGTTAGTTGATTTACACCAATCCGCGCGCCAAACTTCGTCAATCCGATAGGTTTTTGAGAAGGGCGCCGTCTTTGAGCGACACTGAAGCATCTCGAAAAACGCCCGTGCCCTGACGGCTGAAGCCGTTCCTATGAGACGAAGCCGACCTGCGTCGGCTGTTTTAGCCAGCGAAGGCTGGCTTTGTCTACTGGGAACGGCTTTAGCCGTCAGGCTTTCAAGCAGGGTATAGAAAACCTACCCCTCTAAGTGCTGCGCAAGGGGAACCTTGTGGAGGGGTGTAATTGACGAACACTGACCATCCAGTTGATATCAGATCAGGCGAATCCGCACGGACTCGTGCAGATACACCGTCAATATTAGCTTGAAGAGCGTGCAGTACGAGAGTGCAAATGCTGGTGTGATAACTTGATGAAGTCAGTTATTTGATTGCCACCAGCACGCACAACCGCAATTTGGATGTTGACTTAAGTATATTCCAGAACAAACCCAGCGAGCGGTGTCTCAATGCCCCGCAAATTACGCCCATAACCCATCCTGCGGCGCTTGTCATTCCAAGAGAAATGTAGTTCCACCAGCTCAACGGGGCACTCGAAATCGAGATTGCCACAAGTGGAATCAGCCACGCGAACAGGATAAACGCAGGCACAGGAATACGAACTTCAACTACGACCAGACTGCCCGCTGGTAGCCCGTTCTGTGAAGGGGATGGATCAGTAATCGCATATCCTGTCCAAAAAAGCGTAATCAAACTGAGACACCACACAACATCCTGCCAGTGTAGAGTCTCATGAGTAGCCCAAATAGAGCGCACCAGCAGTGTTGCCAACAGTGCAAACAGCACACTGAAGGTTCCGACTATCAGGCGTTCTATGTAGCCTCGCATGGCTCACTTCCTTCCCTAATTATAGCATTTCGGGGAGTTCAGGATTCGCAGGCGGGTAGACAATCGGGGGCAGAGCCGCCTCAATCTCAGCACGGCGCGGCTCCAGCCACGGGGGTAGCACCAGCCGCTCGCTCAGGTGCGCCCGGTCTTCGTCAATCCCGAAGCCTGGACCGTCGGTCGCCAGCTCAAACAGCACGCCCCCCGGCTCCCGAAAATAGACGGAGCGGAACCAGAAGCGGTCAATCACAGGGGTCGGCTGGAGTCCCAGCGATTCTATTCTCTCGCGCAGCTGGTTGAGGTGGGCTTCATCGCGAACCCGCCATGCCAGATGGTGCATTCCGCCGCGCCCCCAGCGCCCGCGCGGCGAATCGGGGCGCACGCAAACCTCCAGATAGCCGAACCCCATCGCGCCCGGACTGCCGACCTGAAAGCGGTACACGGAGTCTGCCTGACCCACGGGCATGAAACCCAGAATTTCGGTCAGCACGCGCTCGGTGGCGCCCAGCCCAGCGACACCGATTTGCGCCGTGAACAGCCCCCGAATCTGGTGTTCAGGCGGCACGGGGCTGCCATCCCACGGGGTGAACGGACGCGGCGTGTCGCTGGCGATAAGCGCCAAGCGCATCCCGTCAGGGTCGCGAAACCGAAGCAGGGGTACACCCCATTCCACACCCGTCTCGACAGCAACCCCATACGACTCCAGTCGCTGCCTCCAGTAATCAAGACTCGCTGGAGGCACACAAAAGCCCTGCTCCCAGATAACGCCTGTGCCCTGCTGAAAGGGCGCCACGATGCCCCACGGAAAAAAGGTGATGTCCGTGCCCGGGGTGCCTTCCGCGTCGGCGTAAAACAGGTGGTACACATTCGGCGCGTCCTGATTCACCGAGCGCTTGACAAGCCGCAGCCCCAGCACGCCCGCATAAAAGTTCACATTCGTCTGGGCGTCGCCTGCGATTGCCGTCGCGTGATGGAATCCCAGCACACTAATAGGTTCGGTACTCATGTTCAAACGAGCCGTCGTCATAAAGGTCTATGATGGCAAAGCCGGGCGGGGTCTGGTGATAGTTCCCGCCCCACCAGCGCCCACAGACCGCGCCGTTGCAGAAGTAGGTGACCCCATTATAGTCCACGCGGTCGTACAGGTGGATATGCCCGCTGAGGCAGAGCTTCACATTCTTGTGCTGGTAGAAGAGTTCGATAATCCGCCGCGCATCGATGCACATCCACTGTCCCGGCACCACCCAGTTGCCCGTTTTCTCGTTTTCGCCGTCCAGATAGGCGCTGGCGGAGAGAATCGGCTGGTGCGAAAGCACCAGTATTGGTCGGTTGGGGGGCGTGCGCTTGAGGTCTTCCTTGAGCCACTCGAACTGCTCGTCGTCTAATCGGGCGATGTAGCTGTTGGGCGCAGGGAAGGTGGCGTCCAGCACGATAAAGTGCCATCCCGCGCGGTCAAACGAGCGGTAGGGCGTGCTGAGCTCAAAGAGTTCCATCGCCCACTTTTTGCCGTAGTTGGGTTCATCGCCCGTGCAGCCGCTACGGTTTTTGTCCCAGCCCCAGATGTCGTGGTTGCCGATGCAGTGTTCCACGGGGATTTCGCAATGTTCGCGCAGGGTTTTGCGCCAGAGGTCGCCCAGCACGCGGGCGCGGTCGGCGTTTTGCGCGAACACATCCATCACGCTGTCGCCGCCGTTTAAAATCAGGTCAGGGCGCGGCTTGAGCTCATGCACTGCCTTCAAACAGCGCACGAACCCCGCAACAGCGGAACCTTCAGGCTGCAGGTGAATATCGGTCAGGTGGGCGATACGCAACACGCGCTTGCGGTTCGGATTAGAAGGCTTGGCGCTCGCCATCGCAGACAACCCCAGCACCGCGCCGCCGATTCCTTTCAGCACCTCTCTGCGTGTGTATCTCATGGCTGGCTCCCTGTGGGGATAAGGATACCTGAAGGGCGGTTTAAAGGGGGATTAAGGAGTGCTTTGGGGAAATCCATAAACAGTCCGTCCTTTGACCCAGCCTGGAGCCTCCCGCTATCCATCTAACCTGAAAGTCAGGCATACCCCACTAAATCTGTGCGCTACGCTGGATTGCCAGGCAGGACTGGGGTAGAGTTTTCAGGAATGTACCGAACGCTACGATGTTTTCTGAGATTCGAATAAAAGAAAATAGATTGTTAAGCCACCGTGTAGCAGAAGCATCAGAGATACAATAAAATATGCATAGAATAAATCTAAACCGGCATTTGCGTTTCTTATTACATAAAAAACAATCAACATTAGCGTGATTATTTGAGCAAGATATATCGCAAATAACAAAGATACTCTCTTAAGTATTACACGAAATGAGCTTTCAAGATGAGTGTTCAGTTTTTCGGATAGACTTGTCAGCAGATTTTTGTATTTTTCCGATTCGCTCAAAAGCATCTGTTTGACATCTTCCACAAGCTTTTCCAAGTCTGGTTCGCTATCTCTCGCCTTTCCGACTCGTGAAATAGAGATGATTTCGTCGCCCACAAAGATTCGTATTTTGATTTTGAAACCATAGATTGTATTGAAGATGAAGTAAAGTGTGATTGTGGCGGTGGCAACCACAATCACACTTGCAATCATCAGAAATCCATTATCAATCACCATACGACTCAGTACCATCCAAGATGATAAAGAAGCTCGCCCAGCCTATCTGTTACCCAGTTACCAGGCTGCGTTTCTCTGAAGAACCAGTCTGATGCTTCGTAGACGGCATAGCATGTCGCAGCCAGAGCAATCGCATAAACCACCAAACCAACTGCTACGGATCCTGCTGCGGCTCCACCTGCGACTGTTGTCTCGCTCGCCACCAAGATAGTGGCATTTGCTTTCGTAATGATGAACAGCCCCCAGAGGAATGAGGAGGTTGTTACTTCCCCTGATATTACAATCACCGTTGTCGTGGTGGTCGTCGCACCACCAGCCCCGCCAACAAAGGCAATCGAGGTTATCAAATCATCTACACCAGCAATGAGCAGACCCAGCCCGTCAACGAAGGTCAACTCTCGCCCTGCAGGGTCTGCCGCGGAAACTGGGTTGTTCACACAGTACCCATACGCATTCAGTGTTAACGGCAGAGCCACCGTCCCCAACCACGGGTCTTTCTGCAGGAAGCGTCCAATCGCAGGGTCGTACCAGCGCACGCCGACTTTCACCAAGCCGCCCGTGTGCGCCTCGTACCGATAACCCCACACACCGTTCCACGCATAGGTGTAAGGGCTACCATTCACAGGAACATCAAACACGCCAGCTCCCCTGACATCCAGCAAAACGCAGGTCATCCCGCCCTGATTGTACCTCGCAACTGTAATCCCTTGTCTTCTGTCTTATCAACGTGCTTCCGCCCCAGCAGGTATCGACTGCGCTGGAGCTATAGCACTGAAGATTCCGCTTCCTCTCGCGTGTTAGGTACTCCCCTTGACCTCCAAGACGGAGAGAGCGCCAACGCAGCTGTTCCCGCCTCACCGTGTTGTTCATACTCGATCGCTCACAACACTTCAGTTACTACCACAAACGAAATACTCAGCACTGCGAAGACTTACTCGAGGTTCCACTGACCGACTTGTGTGTCGGTCGGGCTGGCTTCGCAAGCGCGCTCCTGCCTCTGAAGCGGGTTGCTTTAGCGTGATGGACAAACGAAGAGGCACCTGCACTGTTGTACCTTCACGAACATTCACAATCTGCGGAGTTGGAAAACAGTAGCCACAATAGGTATGATAATCGAAGGGGGGCGCTGTCCACTCACCACCAAAACTGATTACGGTGTGCCGTAATCGCAGCGAACCTCTTTGCGTGTCTGCCAGATACTCCCTTACACTCACCTCTTCAGGTACATATGCCCTGCAAACAACCTCCTGACGCGTTCCTGATGGGAGCTCCACTTCCAAATGCACCCGCGAACCCACACTTGCGCACAGTAGACGCTTCAACACCCAATCCTGCCATCCGTCCACAGAGACTCCGTCCACTGCTCGCAAGCGCACGGTTGTCTCTGGCGTACTAGGCGTTTGAGGGAGCAAGAAATGTACATAAACTGTCTCATCACCCTGACGGTTAGACAACAACAGCCCGTAAGTGCCTCGCTTTGAAGGAACCTTCGTCGGCACAAACCATACCCGCTGAGCCTTAGTATCCAGCACCATTTCGTACCGGTGCAACAGCCCGTTGCCGAGGATGCCTTGACGGCGTGTAATGTGAGGCTTTTGAAAAGGCGGTCTTCCAGCAGGCACGATGATAGCAGGCACACTGAGCGTTTTCCCACACGCCCCACGCAACTTGACTATCCCCACAGGAGAGGTTGATTTCTGCCTTCGCCAGTAGGTCGATAGCTGTATAGTCAGGCGTTCAATAATCTCGGCGCTCACATAATGAGCTTTGCTCCCCGTGTCAATAAGCCACATCGGGGCGTGGGTTCCTTGCATGTGTTCGCGTATGGCAGGAATACCCCCAACTTCGACCATGTGAAACACAACAGCCGATGGAGGTATCGCAGCACGGTACCGGCTCAGTACGAGCGCTTCGCGCGTGAAATGCACAACGCGCCACTGCCTGAGCAAATCATGCCCCAGGATCCCGAAAACGGGCAAACCCTCCAGACGAGTGGGTAGAGGTAACTCTTCTTCTAAGATCATCGTATTCAAGCGGGGGATACTCCAGTTTCCGACACTCATCGCTTGCACGGTTATCTTACGCGCAGAAATCACCCTGTCAAAAGAAGGGAATCGAATGTGGCGGACAACTTGATGCTCTGTGTAGTCGATTGATTGGCACGCATGTTTATAAAGCACTGTCCGGGAGGCTCCTGTATCTACCACCATCCAGCCTTCCTTTCCGTCAATCCGCACTCTGACATAATAGTGTCCATCCCAGTATTTCAGGGGAATTTGAACCTTATCAGGGTACTGACAGAGGCGTGCACAGAAGTAAGCGAGCAGGCACAGGCTGGCAAAGTAGGGGAGCATCGCCAGCCCAAACAAGAGTATGTCAAAGCTTAGTATGTATCGTCTCGGCATCGACATCGCCGTACAAGGTCGTTACGCCACGAGCAGTGGTGGCTTACATCGCCACGCTGCAGCAAGTCCAGCCCATACACCATCGGTACCCACTCGTTGCCAAGGCGTTCTGCTATCAGCGTGTCTCCAGAGTACGCATACTCCACCGCCACGCCCGCAACGCCGTCCTGCGTGCGCACGCGTTGCCACGCTTGATCGTATCGCTTCGGCGTCCGACCTCGTAAACCCGCCGCCATCGTTGAGCCTTCCGTTCTCACAAAAGAAATGTAAGGGTATTATAGCACGGGAGTCGGCATTCTGTCAAGGGGGGTGAAGAGATTTTACGGGAAATTCCAACACGCGCGAGGTTGAAGGAGTTTCCAATCCCAGCAGCAGGCAAGTTTCATCTGCTCTGTTGCAAAGATCAGGAGATTCAAGGAACAGGACGCGGGAACCGCGTCCCTACTCGTATGCGTAGGGGCGCGGTCGCCGCGCCCCACGCGGCACAACTCGCTGGGTCAGCAAGCGGAACAAGCATCCTTGCAACAGAGCAGGTTCACCCGTCTGGTTTCAAACACGAAATTCCGAGACAGTCTCTGACACAAACCGCCAAAAAGCAGGAAAACGCGCCTCTCTGCCGTACCCTCCAGCCTATGAACCGCGAAGCGTTGCTGAACTGGATTGAAACGCATACGGAAGAGATGATTGCCGATTTCCAGCGCCTGTTGCGAGCCGAGAGCGTGCGCGACGACGCTACCGCCCAGCCGAACGCGCCGTTTGGCAGGGGCGTCCGCGAGGCGCTGGATGTCGTGCTGGAACTGGGCGAGCGGTTCGGATTGCGCCCCCGCGATTTTGCAGGCTACGCTTGCGACTTAGAATATGGCGACGGTAAAGAGATGGTGGCGTCGCTGAGCCATATTGATGTCGTGCCTGCAGGCAACAACTGGACGAAGCCCCCCTTCGGCGCGGTGATAGAGGACGGCTACATCTACGCCCGCGGCGCGACCGACAACAAGGGCGCCACGCTCACCACGATTTACGCCCTGCGCGCCCTCAAAGAGCTGGGCGTGCCCCTCAAACGGCGCGTGCGACTCATTATCGGCTGCGACGAGGAGAGCCGATGGGAGTGTATGCAATACTATCTGGCGCACGAACCCGAACGCCCCGTGTGGGGCGTCAGCCCCGACGCAGGCTGGCCGTTTATTTACGGCGAAAAAGGGATTGCGAATCTGTTTCTTGAGAAGGAGGTTCCCCCTACCGACGGGGTGCGGGTGGTGTGGGCGCGCGGGGGCGAACGCCACAACATGGTTCCCGACCGCGCCGAGGCGCTGATCAACATGGCACTCAAGCCACCTCACGAGAGCGAAGGGGTACACTGGGAAGCCGACCCTGCAGGCTGGCGCGCGGTTGCAGTCGGCAAGTCGGCGCACGGGAGCCATCCCGAGGGAGGCATTAATGCCGTCGCCCGACTGCTCAAAGCGATTCAGCCACTGAACCTGCCCGACAACGAACACTGGCTGGACACCGTGCTGGAGTGGGCAGAGTCGCTGGACGGGAGCGCGCTGGGAATCGCCCACAGCGATGAGGTGTCGGGCGCGCTCACTTCCAACCTCGGCGTGTTTGAGTACGATGGCAACCGCGTGCGGTGCGTGTTCAACATCCGTTATCCCGTTACATGGAATCTGGACGCGCTCAAGGAACGCCTGCAGCCTGTGCTGGAGCGCACGGGGTTCACGCTGGCGGATGTGCGCCACACGCCGCCGCTCTATGTGCCCCCCGACACGCCGTTCCTGCAGACCATCCTGCGGGTCTACCGCGAGGAGACGGGCGACACCGAGAGCCAGCCCCAGACGATGGGCGGCGGCACCTACGCTCGCACGATGCCGAACCTTGTGGCAATCGGCGCCGCGATGGAAGGCGACGGCACGGCACACGAGGCTGACGAGCGAATCGCCATCCAGAGCCTCAAGACCCTCGTGCGGCTCTATGCGCGAATCTTTGAAGAACTGGCGAACTTAGATTGAGGAGGTTAACACGATGCTCCTGGGCATCGACATCGGCACATCGGGCGTGAAGGCGGTGCTGATAGACACCGAAGGGCGCGTGATTGCCAGCGCCTCCGAATCGTACCCCCTACTCACGCCCAAACCCCTGTGGGCGGAACAGAACCCCGAGGACTGGTGGCACGCGACCTGCAAAGCGATTCGGCAGATTTTGCAGGATTCGGGCGTCGCACCGGGCGCGATACGGGGCATCGGCTTGAGCGGGCAAATGCACGGCTCGGTGTTTCTGGACGCAGACGGGCGCGTTATCCGTCCCGCTCTGCTGTGGTGCGACCAGCGCACCGCCGACGAGTGCGCATGGATCACCGAGCGCGTCGGCGAGCAGACCGTGTTGCAAACGACGCTCAACCCCGTGCTGACAGGCTTTCAGGCGGGCAAGATTATCTGGCTCCGCAGGCACGAACCCGAAAACTACGCCCGCGTGCGCCATGTGCTGCTGCCCAAGGACTACATTCGCTTCATGCTCACGGGCGAGTTCGCGACGGAGGTCTCCGACGCCTCGGGCACCGCGCTGTTCGAAGTGCCGAAGCGCGACTGGGCGTATGCGATGCTGGACACGCTGGAGCTGCCGCGTGAGTGGTTCCCGCGCGTGTACGAGTCGCCCGAAATCACGGGGCGTGTGAACGCCGCAGCAGCGCAGGCGACGGGACTGGCAGAGGGTACGCCTGTAGTCGGGGGCGCGGGCGATCAGGCAGGGGGCGCTGTGGGCTGCGGCGTGGTGGAAGAAGGTATCGCCTCCGTCGCCGTGGGCACCAGCGGCGTGGTGTTCGCCCATCTGAATCAGCCTCGTGTGGACGCGCACTACCGCACGCACACCTTCTGCCATGCCGTGCCCGGCGCGTGGCATGTGATGGGCGTGATGCTGATGGCGGGCGGCGCGCTGCAGTGGTATCGCGATACTTTTATGCCTCAAGAATCGTTTGACACCGCGCTTGCGGAAGCGGAAGCGGTGTCGCCCAGCTCGGAGGGGTTGCTGTTTCTGCCCTATCTTTCGGGCGAGCGCACACCACACGCGGACCCGAAGGCGCGCGGGGCATTCGTCGGCGCGACGCTGGCGCACGGACGCGGGCACTTCACACGCGCCGTGCTGGAAGGCGTCGCCTACGGACTGCGCGACTCGCTGGAGATTCTGCGCGAGATGGGGCTTTCGCTCCACCAGCTGCGGCTGACAGGCGGCGGCGCGAAAAGCCCGCTCTGGCGCCAGATTCTGGCGGATGTGTTCGGGCAACCCGTTCACACCCTGCAGGCGGAAGAGGGACCTGCGTTTGGGGTGGCGCTGCTCGCAGGCGTGGGCACAGGTGTGTGGAACAGCGTGCCCGAAGCGTGCGCCCAAACCGTGCGACTGGCAGACTCCACCGAACCCAACCCCGCGCACCAGCCCCTGTATGAGGCAGGCTACGCGCAGTATCGGCAACTCTATCCCGCGTTGAAGCCTTTCTTCTGAGATCTACTGAGCCTGCTTGAGGAAATAAGCAACAAATGCTGGCAAAGTCGGTGCGCCTTCACGCATAAAGGCTTTCGCGCCGCAGGGCGTCCTCAGACAACGGCGGGGCAGAAGGGCGTTCCTCATCAACCCACTCTCGAATCGCCTGCTTGAGCTCACTCGGTGTGGCACGCTTCCATAGAGGCTCTTCCTTCGGGATTGCGTACTTCTCGCGGAGACGAGCGAGTAAGGCATACGCCTCCTCTGGCGACTCCACAGTCAGACGCAGTAGCTCCCTGAGCTCTTCTGGAGAAGCATGCCGGAGCACTTGCAATACGGCATAGGGTTCTGTTGCTGTAAGCATACCGAAATTGTACCACACCTGCTTCGTGAAGCGCTTTGTGTGGCTTCATGAGGGGCTGTACAGGAAAACGAGCAAGCCATAGAATCGGAGGGCGTTTGTGCCCGACGGCTGAAGCCGTTCCTATGAAACGAAGCCGACATCCGTCGGCTAAGCGCAGGCTGGCTTTGTCTATTAGGAACGGCTTCAGCCGTCTGAACCTGTACCCTCAGATAGCCTCAGTAGCGCAGGCAAACCGCGCCTACCCCTTCACCACACCAATCGGGCGCAGTTTGGCGACTTTGCGCGAAATGCCCGCGTTATGCACCACCTCCACCACATTCGCCACATCTTTGTAAGCGTAAGACGCCTCTTCGCCGAGCGTGGCTTTGTTCTGAGCGCGCACGATAATACCCTGCTCTTCCATCTCTTTGGCGATATTGCGCCCGCGCGCCTCGCGCAGTGCGCCCTTGCGGCTCATCATGCGCCCCGCCCCGTGGCAGGTCGTGCCGAAGGTCTCCTCCATCGCCTTCTGCGTGCCCACCAGCACAAACGAGTAGCGCCCCATATCGCCCGGAATCAGCACAGGCTGACCCACCTCGCGATAGACTTCGGGCACTTCGGGGTGTCCGGGCGGGAAGGCGCGTGTGGCGCCCTTGCGATGCACGCAGACCTTGATGGGCTTGCCATCCACGATATGCTCCTCAATCTTGGCGATATTGTGCGCCACATCGTACACCTGTCGGATGCCCAGCGATTCGGGCGTGCTTCGGAACACCTTCGCGAACGCCTGACGCACCCAGTGCGCAATCGCCTGACGGTTGGCAAACGCGAAGTTCGCCGCACAGTGCATCGCCCGCAGGTAGGTCTGCCCCTCTTCGGAGTTCAGGGGGGCGCAAGCCAGCTGGCGGTCTGGCAAAACGATACCGTACTTACGATGCGCCTCCTCCATAATGTCCAGATGGTCCTGGCAGGTCTGATGCCCAAACCCGCGCGAGCCGGTGTGAATCATCACCGTTACCTGTCCCACCTGCGTGATGCCGAACTTCTCGGCGACAACAGGGTCGTAAATTTCGTCCACCACCTGAATTTCAAGGAAGTGGTTGCCGCCGCCGAGGGTGCCGAGCTGGTCCTTGCCGCGCTCGATGGCTTTCTCGGTGATAGTGTCGGGGTCGGGCATATCCAGCCTGCCCAGCGCCTCGGTGTGTAGCACATCATCTTCCCAGCCGTAGCCGTGTTCCACCATCCACTGGGCGCCTTTGAGCATGACCTCGCGCAGCTCTTTTTTGTTGAGTTTAATCAGCCCCTCGCCGCCGAAGCCTGCAGGCACATCGCGGAAAATCTGGTCTACCAGCTCCTTCAGGCGCGGGCGCACCTCTTTTTCGGTCAGGTCTGTGCGGAGCAGACGGACGCCACAGTTGGACACCACGAACCCGTTTGCGACAAAGTTGTGGTCGGCGTGTTCAACGGTGAGGTCGTACACAAAAGGCTCGTTGTAATCCACAGGCTCGATGCTCTGAACCGTATCCCAGACCATGCCATCCTCGCCCACCAGCGCAAACTGGACGAACTCGGCGAACGAAGGGAAGTCTTTGGGGATGCGGGACACACCGCCCACAATCTGTTGCTTGAGCCTCAGGTAGACAACTGCGGCATTCGCCAGTCGCTGGCGGGCGCTGTTGTATTCGTAGCCAATCTGGCTCCAGAGCCGAATCAGGTTCGAGTCGCTTCCCACAATCTGCAGCCGGCAGCGGAGCGAACACCGCCCTTTCCAGCTCACATACGCAATCTCCTGCGTGTTATCAAGCAGGCGCGATTGAATGCCGAACCGCAGAAGCATCTGCTTCACATCGGCAAGGAACGCCCAACCCGACTCGACGAACGGCTCGTGTTTATTGAGGCACAGCAGAGGTGCCTGGAAGGTTGCAGGGTGGTTCGGCAGCGTGCTGGGCGCTCCAAGTTCTGCCCCAAACAGCGCCGCCAGATAGAGTCGCTGAATCCACAGTGGCTGCGCCATCAGCCACTGGGGTACCCGATATGCCTGCGCTGCCTTGTTGCCCAGTGGCACCCCCAAACACGCCAGCAACGCCACAAAGGCGGTGCTGTTCACGCGGAAAGCACTCTCTTGCGCCTCGAATTCGTAGGTGCGGTAGCGGGTTTGTATCCGGTGTCGGCGCTGGCGCGTATAGATGCGGGAGGGCTTGAAGCCAATTCGCGCCACATCCATACGGATTCGCTCCAGATTCTCTGGGGCGCCATAGAAGAACGCCACGCCCTTGCCGTTGCCACCTGCGTAGCGCATCGTGCCATCGCCAGTCAGGTAGCCCATCAGCTTGATCAGCAACGGCAGGCGCGGGTCGTTCGCTCGAAGAGGCAGGAGATTCAGCCGCTGGAGCTGGCGCAGAATCTGGCGACATGCGTTCTCCGACTTGCCCGCTTGCTGAAGGTGCGTGCGAACAGTTTCTGCGTCCACCAGGAGCGCGTCCGAAGGCGCCTCATAGGAAACCCCCTCGAAGGGGTAAAGCGCCACGCGCGCGCCCACCTGCAAGGTGTGCAGACGCCTCATCCCCTCAGGCGTCCAGAAGGGATGCTCTGCTGTCGCCAGCACCTCAAACCCCGTGAGGGTGCGCAGCCGATACACGGGGTTGCGGGGGCGTACCTGCATCATCGCGCCCACGGGCGCCGCCTCGCGAACGCCCTGCTCAAGATGGAAGCACGCCACGCGCTGGCTCAACCACTGTGCTTGCAGGTCGCCTATACGGAACCAGTAGCCATGCTCGGTCAGCACGCGCGTGTCGGGATGGAGGCAGTTAATATCGTAGCCGACCCCACCCGGCGAAATCACCCCCTCCTCCAGGTCCATCGCCGCGACGCCCCCAATCGGGAAGCCGTAGCCCCAGTGGATGTCGGGCATCGCCAGCGACGCCTTCACAATTCCAGGCAAAAAGGCGACATTCGCCACCTGTTCGGGCGCCTGATCCTGCTTAATTTGCTCTATCATGCGCTTGCTGGCAAAGATGATGCCATCCACGCGCATGCCGGGCTTGTAGCTTTTCGGAATACGCCAGCGATATTCGTCAATCTGCTCCAGTGGTCCCTTCCAGACCTCGCTCACGGTGAATCCCTCCCGCAGACTCGGTATTATACCCACTGGCTGAAGCCGGCAACGAAGCAGAGTCAATCTGCACCTGGACCTTCCCCTCGCGCAGATAGAGGTCGCGCTTCGGATAGGGAATCTCTATCCCGTACTCTTTGAACTTGTCATAGATTGCGAAGTTGAGTTCGCTGATGAGTTTGCCCCGCTGATGCACCAGCGTGGTGGACCACACCCGCAACTCGAACTCCACTGCGCTCTCGCCGAACGCCATCAGGCGCACAGCAGGGGGCGGGTCTGCCAGCACATCGGGGTGGCTCTCGGCAACCTCGTAGAGCAGCTTTTCCACAAGGCGCAGGTCGCTACCATAGGCAACGCCAATCGGGATTTTGAACCGTACACGCGGGTCATCACGAGTCCAGTTAATCACAGGCTCCTGAATCAGCATGGAGTTTGGCACCACAATCGCGATGTTATCGTTGGTGATAATGGTAGTTGCCCGTGTGCCGATTTGCACCACCTTGCCGTCAATATTATTGACCACCACGCGATCGCCCACCTTCACAGGGCGCTCAATTAACAGGATGAGCCCGCTGATGAAGTTGCTGGCGATGTTTTGCAGCCCGAAGCCAATCCCCACCCCCAACGCGCCTGCGAACACACTGAGTGCGGTGAGGTCAATCCCGGCGCTCTGGATGATGGCTAACCCGCCGAAGAAGAACACGAGGTAGCGCACCAGCGTGCCAATCGCCTCGCGGGCGCCGATGTCCATCGGAGTCCGTTGAAGCGCGCGCACGATGAGCCGCCGCGCCAGCGCCGCCAGCCAGTAGAGCAGAATCAGGCTGACCAGCACCATCAGCAACGCGCCTGCGGTAATCGCGCTGTTCCCGACGCGAAACAAGGGTGCCTCCAGCCACTCCACAAGACCCCTCGCAAGCTCAAGAAAATGCTCCATAAACAGAGGAATTTGCAAGTGCGTCCGTTTTTTCCTGCTATAGGGAACTCTCGCCCCGGAAACCCCGTATTAATTGCGTGGAGGTGTATCATGCAAGCCAATGTCGGCAGTCTCGACCGCGCTGTGCGCGTTCTGCTGGGCGTTGCCCTGATCGCATGGGGTCTTTACGCCCAGAACTGGTGGGGACTGCTGGGGGTTCCCCTGCTCCTGAGCGGGCTGACAGGCTACTGCTTCCTCTACAAGCTCTTCGGCTTCACCACCTGCAAAGCACGCTAAGCCCCGACTCAAGAGCCTGAGTCCAGCCGAAAACCGCTTCCTCGCAATTTTCGGGAACCTTTTGGAGCCCTTTCCCGTAATGCATGGTACACGGTACTCACACCACTATATGGAGGTACAGCAATGGCAAAAGGACTCACCGAAAAGGTCAAAATCAACGATCAGGAGTTTGAGATTCGGCTCCTGCCGATTACGCCGCAGACCGACAACACGAAGACCACGCTGAACCCGGCGACGGCGACACCGCCCAAAACCGAAGAGGTGGTGCGCGAGCTGCCTTCGGTAACGCGCCTGCCCCGCTGGGAAGACGGCGCTCCAGCTTAAAACACACCGGCATTGGGGGGTGCCCGGAGTAGGGCATGGGGCAATCCCATGCTCTACTCCTTTCACAGGAGGCAGAGGATGAACGCCAACAAGCGTCTGGAACGGATTGCCTTCGAGCTGGCGCTCTGCGTCGCCACCTACTCGCGCACGAAAGAGGGCACTTATGATGACGAGTCGGGGGCGTGGGTGATTATCCGTGAGTTTCCCCTGCCAGAAGGCTACAACTACGAAACGACCGATGTGCTGATTCTGCTCCCGCCGAACTATCCCCAGACGCCGCCCGACTGGTTCTATGTGGACACCAATCTGCGCCTTGCGAACGGCAAAAAACCAGCGCACATCTTCTACGACGACACGCACGACCCCAACGAAGCCATCTACGGCAATCAGCCGCCAGAGATGCTTGGCTGGACCGCCTGCTGTCTGCACATTCGCGAGTGGAAGCCTGCCGCGAATCCCATCGAGGGGCACTGCCTGCTGAGCGTGTGTGAGCTGATCAAAAATGCCTTTGAACGGTGGAAGCATGCATCCAGTAGCCTATGGTGAGGTGCGCATTCCAGAGCGCCTGTGGCATTGGCTGGAAGCGCTGCTGTTGAGCGAGCGCACGCTGGAGACCAAGTGCTTCATGCTCTGTGAAGCGCTGGAGTTGCCGGGGCGTGTGGTGTTTCTCGTGCGCGAGCTGGTGCCCCTCTCGGAGGAGGACTACGAGGTGCGCTCGCCGTCGCTGGTGGTCACGCGCCCAGAGTTTGTCCATCGCCTGCTGGAGCGGTGCTACCGCGAGAACCTCTCGCTGCTGGAGGCGCACTCGCACCCGTGGGCGGGGCACGCCCGCTTCTCTGAAACCGACCACCGCAGCGACCGCGAGAAGTTCCGCGCCACCGAGAGCCTCTCGCCCCCCTTCCGACACGGCACGCTGGTGTTCGGCAACGATATGAGCTTCGAGGGGCACATGTGGGACTGGGTCTCCCAGCAGGTGGTGCCGATTGTGCGGATAGCGATTGTGGGTGTGCCGTATCGCCTGCAGTACGCGACGCCCTATGCCTATCGGGGCTATGACGCGGCGGTGCAGAGGGTGTACGACCGTCAGGTACGGGCGCTGGGCGCAGAGGGGCAGGCGATTCTGGCGGAGTTGACCGTCGCGCTGGTGGGCGCGGGCGGGCTGGGGTCGCAAATCGGGCAGGCGCTGGCGCATCTCGGCTTCGGGCAAATCCTCTGGATAGACCCCGACCGACTGGAGCTGACGAATCTCAACCGTGTGGTGGGCGCGACCTATGCGCAGGCAAAGCGCGGCGTGCGCAAAGTCAAAGCACTGGCACAACGGCTGAATCGCCTCTGCCCGCCCGATGAGCCGCGGCGCGTCGTTCCCATCCCCGAAGATGTGCGCACGCCTGAGCTGGCTCCGCTCCTGCTGGGCAGCGACCTGATTATCGGCGCGGTGGACTCCGCCACTGTGCGCCAGTACCTGAACCTGCTCGCGGTGTGTGGGCTTATCCCTTATCTGGACGCGGGAGTGGGCTTGCGAGCCGAGTACGGGCGCATCCACATGGGCGGGGGGCAGGTGCAGGTGGTCGTGCCCTCTGAAACGGCGTGCCTGACCTGCGTGGGCAATCTGGTGCAAGCCAGCGTGGAAGAGCAGCTCACGCCCGAACAGCGCGAGCGCTCCATCCGTGCAGGCTACATTCAGGGCGAGCGCATCCCCAACCCGCAGGTGGTCTTTTTGAACGGCGTCGTGGCGAACCTGCTGGTGTGGGAAGCGGTCAAGCTCTGCACGGGCTGCCAGCAGGTGCATCCGTATGTCTACTACGATTTGATTGAACAGACCACCTTTCCTGTGGATGCGCCGCGCGACCCGAATTGCTACCTCTGCGGCGATTCGCCCGACAGCCTGCTGGGCACGGGAATCAAGGGTGTGCAGGGGTTTATTGAGAAACGCACGGCGCGTCCCATCCCCACACCGCGCCAGTCCGCCAGTAAAAAGGAGGTTGCGAACGCCGAATGAAACCGATTCCACCAAACCGACGCTGGAATGGGGGGTCAAATGGCGCATCGCAGCCGCCTGCGAGCAACAATCCCAATCCATTCGAAGCGATTGTGATTTGCGAACTCAATCTGTCTTCGGACGAGGATTTTGACGCCTTTGAGCCATTAGAGGAAGACTTTTGCGAGGTGATAATCGCGCCCCTTGCCATCCCTGCCCGCTACAGGGCGACCTGCAGGGCATGCCTGCAGCCCATTCGGGTGGGGGACGCGATTGTACGCCATGCGCAGGCAGGCTGTTGGGTGCATCAGGCGTGCTATGATCATCCCCTGCGGTCTACGGCGCGTCCCCTGATTGTGGCGCAATACGATGGCTACTGCCGTATCTGCCACGGGGGTATCCGAGCAGGCGAACTCATCACGCGCGTGCAGGGGCGCGGCTGGGTTCACGCCCACTGTGTAGAGGATTAGCCTAAGCCCACAGATCAAGTGGCAGCTCTTCAAAAAGCGCGTCGCGCTCGCGGCTCTCTTCGTAAAGCGCCACAAGTTCAGGATCAGGCGTCCGGTTCCCAGCGAGTTGCTCTATTAGCGTGGCAATCCCCTCAAAGCGGCGCCAGTGGTCATGCACGCGCGCCTCGGCGTAATCGCGGGCGGATTGGGTGGTAATCAGAAAAGTCCAGTCCGACGATTGCAACAGCAACAGCTCGCGTGCCAGCTGTTGCAGGTAGGGCTGGAGGGCAGGCTCCTTTCCGTGCTGGCGCACCAGAGTCAAAAACTGCACCTCCGCGCGATAGAGGCGCTCCCACACCCACGCGGTTTGCTCGTTGAGCCAGATAGCGTGATAGCCCCCCTCGCCCCACGAGCCTTCGGGCAGGAAGAGAGTTTCTTTAGGGGGATAGCGCTTCAGGTACGCGCTGGCGGTGAGCATCTCAATTTCGGGGTCATTCGCAATCCGTCGGATGACGGCATAAAGCCATTCGGGTCCCTCGTGCCACCAGTGCCCGAAAAGCTCCGTGTCGTACATGGAGACCAGCGCGCCGGGAGTCCCCGTTTGCCGATAGTAGTCGCCCAGAACCCCCTTAATCAGGTTCACGAAATGCTCCGCATGGGATTGAATGGCTTCGTAAGCGTGGTAGGGCACATAGGGCTGTTTGCTGGCGAGGTCTGCTTTGTTTTCGCTGACGCGCCAGTAGCGCAGGCGTCCCGGATAGTGCTGCTTGTGAAACTCCAGATAGCGGGCATCGCCGGGGTAGCCATGCTCGCCGCTCCAGACCTGCACGGTGGTGGCGGGGTCACGGGCGAACACCGCCAGCGTTTCGGGGGCAGGCACGCGATAGGCGCGGTAGGGGCTGCGCTCTGCCTGCTCGCCCCGATAGTGCTGGGCGAACTGTTTGTAAAGCTGCGCCAGCGCGGGAAACCGCTCCAGATAGGTTCCCAGCGGCGCGCCACCCCGTAGCATGTGGGTGTCCACAAAGAAGTAGTGAACGTCCGCATTGCTCAAAAACGCCTCCACCCCCGCGCGCTCTCTGGGCGGGATGAGCGATTTGAGCAGGGGCGGCTCCCAGCGGTAGCCAGGGCGATAAGCGCATTCGGGCAGCCAGAAGCCGTCGGGAGCGCGCCCGAAATGCCTCTGATAGGTCTGCACGCCCAACAGCACCTGCGCTTGCACACACTCGTCGTGCGCGATCAGGGGCAGGTAGCCGTGTGTCGCCGCGCTGGTGATAACCTCTATCTGTTCCGCCTCCTGAAGCGTGCGGAACCCCCCAGTAATATCGCTCCCCAGCGATTCAAAAACCGCCTCCTGATGCGCATAGAACCGTTGCCAGTAGTAAGCCAGCCCTGCCATCCAGCGTTCGCCCTGCTGGAGAAAGGCGCGGGCGTCCTGCTCGGCAAAGGCGCGTTTTTGAGCAAGGTAGCCCTTCAGCTCCGTCGCAAATGCGGGATGCGCCAGCTGTTCCAGCAGCACAGGGGTGAAACTGATTGTGTAGCGCGCCGCAATCCCCTCCTGTTGCAACCTGTGGGTGATCTCCCACAGAGGCAGGTAGCACTCGCTGGCGCTCTCCACCAGCCAGTCAGTTCCATGCGGCGACCTGCCATGCGACAGCACATACGGAATGTGCGTGTGAAGCACCAGCACCCAGTAGCCCAGCGGTTGCGCCATCCCCGCGAAGTATACCTGCTCGCAGGCGACACGCACGATGGGGTATAATATGCCGAACCGCAACAGGGGTTGAGAACTCATGGCGAAAACGAAAATCACCGTTAAGGATTTAGCGCAGGAATTGGGGGTGCCGGTGAGCCGCATCACCGCCGTGCTGGCGGAGCTGGGCATCTCCGAAAAAGAGGCACAGAAGGGGCTGGACCCTGAAACTGCCGACACCCTCAAGGAGATGATTCAGGAGATGGCGGGCGAGCTGAAGACGCTCGTGCTGCCGCCAAATGTAACGGTGCGCGATTTAGCGCAGGCGATGGGGATTGCCGCCACCGAACTGCAAAAGCACATCATGACCCGATACCAGAAGCTGGTTGCTCCCCCTCAGAAGCTGGAACCTGAACTGGTGGAGCAGCTGGCACGCGACTTCGGCTGGAGCCTCGAGTGGGAGAAGCCTAAAGCCGAGCCTCAACCCGTTGCGGTTGCCCAGCCCGTTACAGGACCCAAGCCGCGCCCGCCTGTTGTGACCATCATGGGACATGTAGACCACGGCAAGACCACGCTGCTGGACTACATCCGTCGCACGCGAGTCGCTGAGCGCGAATATGGGGGGATTACCCAGCACATCGGTGCGTATCAGGCGGAACATCAGGGCAAGCTGATTACTTTTATTGACACCCCCGGGCACCAGGCGTTCACCGCTATGCGCGCCCGCGGGGCACAGGTTACCGATATCGTGGTGCTGGTCGTTGCGGCGGACGATGGCGTGATGCCCCAGACCGTGGAAGCCATCCAGCACGCCAAAAACGCGGGCGTGCCCATCATCGTCGCCATCAACAAAATAGACAAACCTGAAGCGAACCCCCAGCGCGTGATGCAACAGCTCACCGAACATGGGCTGATTGCCGAAGAGTGGGGCGGCGACACGATTATGGTGCCCGTTTCCGCTAAAACGGGCGAGGGCGTGGACACCCTGCTGGAGATGATTCTGCTGGTGGCAGAGCTGGCAGAACTCAAGGCAGACCCCGATGCCCCCTTCATGGGAACCGTGATCGAAGCCAAACTGGATAAGGGGCGCGGTCCGGTGGCGACGATTCTGGTGCAGCAGGGCACGCTCAAGCGCGGCGATGTGCTGGTGGTCGGCAAAACCTGGGGGCGTGTGCGCGGCATGTTTGACCACAACGGCAAGCCTGTGGAACGCGCAACCCCCTCCACCCCCGTGGAGGTGATGGGGCTGAACGAGGTGCCCGTGGCAGGCGACCGCGCCGAGCGCGTGGAGACTGAGCAGCAGGCACGCGAAATCGTGGAAGAGCGCCTCGAAGCCGAACGCACTCAGCAAACCCAGCCGATCCGCAAGGGGGTCAACCTCGCCGAACTGTTCAAAAAACTGCAGGCGGGCGAAACGCAGACGCTCAATATTATCCTCAAGGCGGATACCTACGGCTCGGTAGAAGCCATCCAGCAGGCGTTGCTGAAACTGCCCAAGCCCGAAGGCGTGGATGTTAAAATCATCAGTGCCGCGGTGGGCAACATCACCGAAGCCGATATCGATTTCGCAATTGCCGCCGAAGCGGTCGTGCTGGGATTCAACACCAAAGTCGAATCGAACGCGCAACAGAAAGCCAAAGCCCATAAGGTGGATGTGCGCACCTATCGCATCATCTACGAGCTGCTGGAAGAGGTCGAAAAAGCGCTTAAAGGTCTGCTGGAGCCTGAAACGAAGGAAGTGCATCTGGGCACGGCGGAGGTGCGCGCGGTGTTCCGCCTCTCCAAAGGCATCACGGTGGCAGGGTGCTATGTGCTGGATGGCAAGATTGTACGCGGCGCGCCTGCGCGACTCTGGCGCAACAACACGGTCATCCACGAGAGCAGGATAGCCACCCTGCGCCACCTGAAAGAAGACCGCCGCGAAATCGCCGCAGGCTACGAGTGCGGAATCACACTGGAAGGCTTCACCGACTATCAGGAAGGCGACCGCATCGAGTGCTACGAGATTCAGGAAGTGCCACGCGGATAAGCCCCCATGCTCACGCCGCAAAACCGACTGGCTCTGCTGATGCACGGCGGCATCAAAGGACCGTTCGGCAAAACGGGCATCGGGCTGCTGCGCTACAGTGCGGCACCGATTGTTGCGGTGATTGATCGCGAAAGCGCGGGGGAATCGCTCGCAGCCCTCACGCGCATCCCGTGCGAAGCGCCGATTGTGGCATCCGTGCGAGAAGCGCTCGCCTACCAGCCCGATACACTGGTGATTGGCACCGCTCCCAGCGGCGGCTTGCTCCCCGAAGAGTGGCTCCCTGAACTGCAGGACGCCCTGCTTGCAGGGTTGAACCTGGTGAACGGACTGCACACCCCTCTCGCCGAACACCCTGCACTCAAGCCCTTGCTACACGGCTGCCAGTGGGTATGGGACATCCGCAAAGAGCCGCCCAACCTTTCGGTCGGGAGTGGTAAAGCACGCCACCTGCCATGCAAGCGTGTGCTGACCGTCGGCACCGATATGGCGGTCGGCAAAATGACGGTGAGCATCGAGATGCATCGCGCCTGCCTTGCACGCGGCATGCGCTCCCGATTTCTGGCGACGGGGCAAACGGGCATTATGATCGAAGGCTACGGCGTGCCCCTCGACGCCGTGCGCGTGGACTACGCTTCAGGCGCGGTTGAGAAGTTCGTGCTGGAGCTGGGCGCCGACGCCGATGTGGTACATATCGAAGGGCAGGGTTCGCTTTTCACCCCCGCATCCACGGCAACCCTGCCCCTGCTACGCGGTTCCCAGCCGACGCATCTGATTCTGGTTCACCGCGCGGGACAGACCCACATCCGCACTTTCCCCGATGTACCAATCCCCCCACTGCGCGTGGCGGTGGAACTTTACGAGGCGGTCGCGGCGGCAGGCGGTTCGTTCTACCCCTCTAAGGTGGCAGCGATTGCGCTCAACACCGCGCACCTGAGCGAAACGGAAGCGCTTGAGGCAATTCGGCAGGCAGAACGCGAAACGCAATTGCCCTGCACCGACCCCGTGCGCTTCGGCGCCGAAACGCTGGTGGATGCGATTGCCTGAAGGATGCGCCCTCCTTCTCCTTGCCTAACTACGACAAAGATTTACACGCTCCGGGTCTCCCCCCCTTGATTCCTTAGCGTGGCTAAGGGTATACTCTATAGAAAACAAGGAAGGAGGAGACGATGCAGACACAGACACAACCGGAGCTGACGGAGCAGGCAGAGAGCCTGGGGTTCGTCGCGATTAACTACATCACCTGCCAGCCGCACTATCGGGAGCGGTTCGAAGAGCTTTTCCGCACCCGAGCGAAGGCGATTGACCGCATGCCGGGCTTCCGCGGCATGTATGTGCTACGCCCCCAGAAAGAGGGCGAGCCGTATCTGGTGATCAGCCACTGGGAGAGCGAAGCGCACTTTCGCGCGTGGGTACAGTCGCCCGAATTTCTGGAGGGGCACCGGCGCGGGTTTGAAGACCTCCGTCAGGCGCGTGAACGGGGCGAAGAGCCGCCGATGCAGTCTGACTTCAAAACCTACGAAATTCTGACGCGCTAATCCTTCCCTTGTGTGCCCTCCCCTCACCACCCCGCCCCGTTTGCTGGGGCGGGGTATAATTGTCTTCCGAAAGCCATGCGATACATACCCAGTATCGGGATGGAGGTCCACGCACAGCTGCTCACCGAGAGCAAGATGTTCTGTGCGTGCCCCACACGCTTCGGTGATGCGCCCAACACGAATGTTTGCCCCGTGTGTCTGGGACTGCCCGGCACCCTGCCCGTGCCCAACAAAAAAGCGGTGGAGCATGTAATTCGCACCGCGCTGGCGCTGAACTGTCGTATCGCCCCGATAGCGTTGTTCTACCGCAAAAACTACTTCTATCCCGACCTGCCTAAGGGCTACCAGATTTCGCAATATGGCGAGGTGCATCCCATCGGCACGCATGGCTATCTGGAGATCGAGCTGAACGGCGAGCGCAAAAAGATTCGCATCCGGCGCGTGCATCTGGAAGAGGATACGGGCAAGCTGTTTCACTACCTGCCCGGCGAAAGTGAGGTGGACTATAACCGCGCCGGCGTGCCTCTGATGGAGATTGTTACGGACTTCCCGCCCGATATTCATTCCCCCGAAGAGGCGCGGGAGTATCTGGTGCAACTGCGCGCGATTCTCACCTACCTGAAAGTGTGCGATGGCAAGATGGAAGAGGGGTCGCTCCGATGTGAGCCGAACATCAGCGTCGCGCCTGAAGGATCTAACCAGCTCGGCGTCAAAACCGAATTGAAAAACCTCAACTCTTTCCGCTCGGTGGTGCGCGGGATTGAGTTTGAGGTGCAACGCCAGATTCAGATTCTGGAGTCGGGCGGGCAGGTGGTGCAGGAAACCCGCGGCTGGAGCGAGGAAGGCGCCTACAGCTTCCCGATGCGCACCAAAGAGTTTGAGCAGGACTACCGCTACTTCCCCGAACCCGATATTGTGCCCATCCAGATTACCGAAGAGTGGCTGGAGAGCCTGCGGAAAACGATTCCCGAACTACCGCTGGCAAAAGCCGAGCGCTACCGGCGCGAGTATGGGCTTTCGGACTATGACGCCCGCGTGCTGACCGCCGATTACGATACGGCGACCTACTTCGAGCGGTGTGTCGCGCTGGGCGTGGAACCCAAAACCGCCTGCAACTGGATTACCGTGGAACTGCAGGCACGCCTGAACGAAACAGGGCGTGCTATCAGCGAATCGCCCCTCACCCCCAGCCATCTGGCGGACCTGGTGGAGCTGATTCAATCGGGCACGATTTCGGGGCGCATCGCGAAAGAGCTGTTTGACGAGGTGTTCCAGACAGGGCGAATGCCCTCCGAGATTGTAAAAGAGCGCGGGCTGGTGCAAATTTCCGATGAAGACGCCCTGCGGGCTGCCGCGCGGCAGGTACTGGAAGAAAACCCCGACGCCGTTCAGAAATATCACGCTGGCAAAACCAGCGTGATTGGCTTTCTGGTGGGGCAGATGATGAAAGCCACTCAGGGGCGCGCCAACCCACAACGCGCCCAGCAACTGCTCCGTGAGGAACTGGAGAAATTCCGATGAGAATGGCATTACGCTACGGTCTCAGCCTGATTATGCTGGTGCTGGGAGTTTATGTGGTTTATCATGAATACTTTTTGTTCGGGCGACTGGAAGGGCTGGCGCTCGGCTCACTCCTGATTGTGTGGGCGTTCACCCGCGCCCTGATGTGGAAGCGACTGGAAAAACGCATGCGTAAAGGGGCGTAACGATGGGGTTCAAACTGTTCGGCTGGCGACGACGCAAAGCGGAGACACAACCAGAGCAGACACCAACACACCTGCTTGTCCCCTTTGCCAACACCCCTGAAGACCGTGAGCTCTTGCGGCACGCAGTGCGCATGGCACAGGTCTTTGAGGCACACCTGACCGTGCTATGCTTCGTGGAGGTCTCACGGGGCGTGAACCTGGAACAGTGTCCCCCAGAGAAGATGCGCCGTGGCGAGGAGTTCGCCCTGGAAGCACGCGAGATTATCGAGGAGCTCGGCTTTGGCAACTACACCATCCAGACACGCCCCACCCACCACTGCGGGTTCGCGATTGTGGAGGCAGTACGCGAATATGGCTGCGATATGGTGTGCATCGCGGCGGAGTACCGCCGGGTGCTGGGACGCCAGCTTCTGACCGAGACTGTGGAGACCGTGCTACGCAAGGTACCTGTGCAGGTGTGTCTGTATAGCAAACTGAAGGAGGAAGAGGCGTTATGAGAGTGGTGATTATGGGTTGTGGTCGTACAGGTTCGATTCTGGCGCTGTTGCTCAGCGAGGCGGGACATTCGGTCACGGTGATTGACCGCTCGCAGGACTCGCTGCTGCGGTTGGGCAAATCGCATCGGTGCCAGATTGTGATTGGCGACGGACTGGACGAAGACACGCTCCGCCGCGCCGAGCTGGACAAAACCGACGCCTTTATCGCCTGCACCAACGGCGACAACACGAACCTGATGGTGGTGCAGATGGCGCGGGAGCTGTTCGGCGTGCAACGGGTGGCGGCGAAGGTGAATGACCCTGTGCGTGCGGAAGCGTATCGCCAGTACGGGATTTTCACCGTGACTTCTGGCTCCATTCTGGCAGGCTACCTGCGCGACTGGCTGCTGGGCAACCCACCCCAGAGCGTGGAAGCCTACAACCAGCTCTATCCAGAACTTCAGGCGCTGCTGCGAGAGTGAGCCATGCGGCGCGGGGGCTACTGGCTGAGCCTTGTTTTGCTACTGACCGCATGTCAGCGGGAGCCTGAGCCTTCGCCAGAACAGTTCCAGTTCCCGGTGGGAATCTTTATTCAGGCGCGACGCAACGACTTCTGGGAAGCGTTTGAAACGGGGCTTAAAAGCCGACTGGACGCCAGCATCGTGCCCCGTATTGTTTACTTCGATTCTGCCCAGCGCGATTCGGTTGCCTCCCAAATGGCGCAGCCCGAAGCATGGCGTGCGCTGGCGTTTTGTGCCCCGTCGGACGCCTGGGCGCAGAACACCGTCGACAGGGCAGTGCGAGAGGGGATTCCGCTGGTGCTGGTGGGGGTAGACATGCGCCAGAGCCTGCGCATGGGCGTGGTCAGCACCTACTACTACGATGCGGGACGCAAAGCGGGCGCATGGTATGCGAAACGCCTGCCCACGGGACGGATTGTGGTGATCGCGGGGCACCCTGTGCCCGGCGCGGTCAGCGAATTCTGGGACGGCTTCCGACACAGCTTGCTGGAAAATCGGCGCCTGCGGGCGGAACTGATCCCTCTTTCCGACAGCGCGCAGGCAAAGGTGGTGGCACAGCAACTCAAAAATAACCCGACCGTGCGGGGAGTCTTTCTGATGGGCGCAGAAGTGACGCGCTACGCGATGGAGGCAACGCCCCTGCCCAATCCGGGCATTTTTACATGGCGACAGGACGACGAGGCATGGTATCATGAGAGGCGGTGCCAGCTCCTGCTCATAGAGAATCCGCACGAGGTGGGCGTTCGCACCGCCAACCTTCTGCGTAATCTCAGCCTGGGGCGCGGAAAGGACCTGGAGATTGTCTATGTGCCCTACCGGCAGCGGGCGCGCTGAAAAAACAGGAAAAACGGGGCAAAACCCGTATTCTTACAGTGGGCATTGACACCAAAACCATCGTATTGTAAAGTAAAGGACTGGCATGGAGGCTGGAGCGTTGCGGACGCAGGCGTTGACGGTGCTGGAAGGCTTGCCTTCGCTCGCCGAGAGGCGCACGGACGCGAGGTCTGCGTACTCGCAGGAGCGTGAACCCTTAATGCGAACCGTCGCCCATCTGATTAAACCGAATCGGGTGTGGTTGCATCCCGACCATACTGTCGAGACCGCCCTGATTCTGTTGCGCGGGCACCAGTTGACAGGGCTGCCTGTGTATGACGGTCAGCAAGTGGTGGGCACGGTGGAATATGCGCAGCTCCTCGGAGTATCCCCCGAGACGCCCGTGAGTGCGGTGATGTATCGGGAAATCCCGCACTACACCCCTGAGACGCCTCTGCGCACCGTTGCGGAATGGTTTCTTAACACACGGCGTACCTTCCTGCCAATTGTGCAGGAAGGCAAACCTGTCGGGAGCCTGACGGTATTTGACCTGCTCCCCGAAATCGGGCGCAGCTACGATCCCATGACGGGCTTGCCGTGGTCGGACACCCTGCGCGAGTGGGGGATTGAGCAGCTCTCGCAGGGACGCGAAATCACGGTCATCTTCTTTGACCTGGACAACTTCGGCGCGTTCAACAAGCGCTACGGGCATCTGGTGGGGGATGAGGTGCTGCGGCGCGTGGCGCGGATTCTGGTGGAGGAGACCAACCCCGAAACGGATATAGTGTGCCGCTGGGGCGGCGACGAGTTCGCGATTGCGACTTTGCGCCGGCGCGAGGAGGCAGGGCTGCTGGCGCACCATCTGAGCCGCCAGATTGCCAGCATCCAGATTCCCGATGTGGATATGCCCATCATGGTCTCCTACGGCTATCAGGGGGGCAAACGCACGCGCGAGCGTGAGCAGGTGCATTACGCCGCAACGGTGGACAATCTGGTGAACCTCGCCAGTCAGGAGTGCATGCTGATGAAGGGCATCACACCCGCGCGCGGCGGCGCCCAGCTCACCCTGCCGATGCAGGCGGCTGTGGAATCACGCCCACCAGAACGACGGATTCGCATTCAAACCGTCTCTTACGAGCGCGAGGGGCGCCGCGCGAAAGCACGGGTCTACCTCCAGATTGAGAATCGCGTGCTGGAAGGCGTTGCCGAGGGCGAGGCACGGCTCCATCCGCTGATCGCCGAAGCCGTATTGAACGCCCTCCGCCCCATTCTCCCCCCCAATCTGACCTTGAGCCTGATCAACGCCAGCGAAACGCAGGGCGAAAGCGGGCACGCCGTGGTGAATGTGATTCTGCTCTGGGAAAACGGCGAGGTGCGTCAGGAGCTGGTGGGAAGTGCCCTGATGCGCGATGATGCCGCCCGTGCCGTCGCAGCGGCTGTGCTGGATGCCCTCAACCGTCCCCTGACCCGGATTCTGGAGAGTTTATAGCCGCCTCAATCAACCGAATCACGGTGGGATTTTTGCCGCGTCTGGCGCAATCCAGCACCGTTTCGCCCAGCGCGCTTGTGGCGCGTGGGTTCGCCCCGTGGCGCAGCAGCAGGCGCACGGTATCCGTATGTCCGTTTTCGGCGGCGAGCATCAGCAGGGTGCGCCCATTTTTATCCCGCAGGTCGGGCGAGACGCCTGCCTGAAGCATGCGTTCCAGCACGCGCGTGCGCCCGTAAATCGCGGCATAGTGGACCGGCGAGTAGCCCGGGCTCATCTGCTGGCGGTCGCCTGACCTATCGCGTGCGTCGAGGCTTGCCCCGCGTTCGATGAGGGTGAGCGCAATCGCATCGTGTCCACGAATCACGGCAAGGCTCAGCGCGGTCAGCCCGCCGCGCGTGCGGGCGTTCACATTCGCGCCCTGCTGTAGAAGCTGCTCCACCGCACGGATGTCGCCTGACTCTACCGCTTCGATCAGCTGGTCGTTTTTCGCCAGCTGGTGGCTACGCAGCTCCCGAAACCATGGCGACGCCAGCACCCCCACCGTCAGCACGATTGGCAGCACGAAAAAGCCCAGAATCAGCACTTTTTGCCACTGCGTGGCGCCCTCAGGCTCGGTCTGCATAGCCTAATTAAACCCCAGCCAGCGCGTTAAAAACGACAGAGCCGGGCGTTCTGCCCGGCTCTGCGCTTTCGTGCTTACCCCGTGGGGCGGAAATCCCCCCTTACGAGGGCAGGCTTTGCTCCCCTACCTCTTCCAACAGCAACTTTTGTGCCAAAAGCGCGGGGCGGGCGTCGGGTATCCTCAAAATATGGCAAAAATTCTGCTGGTCACGGGCGGCGCGGGCTTCATCGGCAGCCATTTTGTGCATTATATGCTTCAACATTCCGATTACACGGTGCGCGTTCTGGACGCTTTGACTTACGCCGGGCGCCGCGAAAACCTTCAGGAAGCGGAAGGCAACCCGCGCTTTGAGTTCCTCCACGGCGATGTGCGCTCGCGCGAAACGGTGGAGCAGGCGATGGAGGGGGTAAGTCTCGTGGCGCACTTCGCCGCCGAGACCCATGTGGATCGCTCCATCCTGTACCCCGACGCCTTTATCACGACCGATGTGTACGGAACCTTTGTGATGCTGGAAGTCGCACGGCAAAAGGGGGTGGAACGCTTTCTGCACATCAGCACCGACGAGGTGTATGGCGATATCGAGCAGGGCGCGTTCACGGAAGAGTCGCCCCTGCGCCCCAACAGTCCCTACGCCGCCAGCAAAGCAGGCGCCGACCTGCTCGCACGCGCCTACTACCGCACCTATGGGCTGCCCGTGATAATCGCCCGACCCAGCAACACCTTCGGACCGCGCCAGTACCCCGAAAAGCTGATCCCCTTCTTTACGGTGCGGGCGCTTCAGGACGAGCCGCTGCCGCTCTATGGCGACGGCACGCAGGTGCGCGACTGGCTCTATGTGGAAGACCATGTGCGGGCGCTGGCGCTGCTGTTAGAGCGCGGGCAGGTGGGCGAGGCGTACAATATCGCAGGGGGCAACGAGCGCCAGAACCGCGAGGTGGCGCGGCTCATCCTGCAGATTCTGCAGAAGCCCGAAAGTCTGCTCCAGAGCGTGCCCGACCGCCCCGGACACGACCGGCGCTATGCGTTAGACACCCGAAAAATCCGGGCGCTGGGCTGGCAGCCGCAAACCCCCTTTGAAGATGCTCTGCGGGAGACCGTTCTGTGGTATGCTCACCATCCGGAATGGTGGGAACCCATCCTCAAGGAGCAGGCGGAATACCGCGCCTTCATTCAGCAGTGGTATTCGAGGTAAACTTATGCTGTGAGACGGCAGCGTGAAGCGCAGATGTTCGCGTTCGAGGCGTCGCATTTCTACCGGCTTCCGCACCTGAGCGAGTCGGAGAACGCGCAGATCTTTGGCAAGGCGGCGCGCCATCACGGGCATAACTACCGCGTGTGGGTGGAATATGCCGCCTCTGCTGGGGCACCTGCCCAACGCGAGCAAATCGCCCAGCAGGTTCAGAACCTCATCAACACGGAGCTGGACCATCGCTGTCTCAATCTGGAACATCCCTACTTCCAGCAGCACCTGCCGACAACCGAAAATCTGGCAATCTACCTGTGGCACACCTTAAGTCAGCAGCTCAGCGTGCCGATAGAGAAAGTGGAGGTCTTTGAGTCGGACATGCTGGCTTCCGCCTATCGTGGGGAATCACACCAGTTGCCCAGCGGGCGCGATGCGTACACGGTGGAGCTCACACGCGCCTATATTTTCTCGGCTGCCCATCGGCTCTACCAATCCAGCCTGAGCGAAGAGGAGAACCGCGCCCTGTTCGGCAAATGCGCCAACCCCTACGGACACGGACACGACTATCGCCTCGAGATTACGGTACGCGGGCAGGTAGACCCCATCACAGGGATGGTGATTTCTCTTGCGGACCTGGACGCGCTCGTGCAGAAAGAGGTGCTGGAAGTGTTAGACCACCGGTATCTCAACGAGGAGGTGCCGCCGTTTGACCAGATTCCCCCGACCAGCGAGAATATCGTCATGTTTATTGTGGAGCGGCTCCGCCCCCATTTTCAGGAGCGCGTGCAATTGAGCCGTGTGCGTCTGCATGAGACGCCCCGCAGCTATTTCGAGTGGAGCGCATAAGCTTACGCGCTCTGCGCCTCTATGGAAGGTGTTTCTGGAGGCGTGAGCTGATACACTTCGGTTGCGGGTAAGAAGATGGAGAAGCGCGTGCCTTTGCCGACCTCGCTCCAGACACGGATTTCGCCCTGATGCTCCTCCACAATCTGGCGCACGATGGACAGCCCCAGCCCGGTGCCGTCCTCACGGCGCGTGAAGAAAGGCTCAAAAATGTGGGGCAGGTCTTCCTCGGGGATGCCACAGCCTGTGTCTTCAACATGCACCCAGACCCCTTTGGGGTCTTCCAAGCGCTCGGTGCGCACTGTAACTGTGCCGCCTGAGGGGGTCGCCTGCTGGGCGTTCAGCAGCAGGTTGGTGAACACATGCTGCAGGCGCGAGGGGTTCGCCCAAACCTGCGGCAGGTCGGGGGCGAACTGCTTCTGGAGGGCGATTCCGTGGCGCAGGAGCATATGCTCGGTGAACACGAAGGCGTCGCGCAGTACCTGATGAATATCCACCAGCGAGCGCACATCCGCACGGGACACACGGGCGTACCGCAGCAGGCTCCCGACAATATCACGGGAGCGATGCGCGCCCTGCACCAGATTCTCCACAGCGGTCAGCACGCGCTGGTATTCGTCTTCACTCCAGTTGAGTGGGCGATTATTCTTGAGTTTTTCCTGCAGAATCTGGGCGAACCCCACCACGGCGGTGAGGGGGTTATTGAGCTCATGGGCAACCCCTGCCGCAAGCGTGCCAATCGCCGACATCTTCTCGTTCTGCACCAGCATCTCCGATTTTTGCTTCAGCTCCTCATATGCCTGCTGAAGTTGTTCGAAGAGCTGGCGGTTGTGTCGCTTGAGGTTGCGCCGTTCAATCGCACGCGCCACCAGGGTGTTCAGCAAGCCAATATCGTCCAGCGGCTTGAGCAGGTACTCAAAAATGTTGCCTGCTTTGAATGCCTGCAGCGCGTTTTCGAGGGAACCGTGCCCTGTCAGCACAATCACTTCGGCTTCGGGCAGAAACTCGCGCGCGGCGCTGATCACGCTCAGCCCATCCTTGCGGGGCATGTTCATATCGGTGATAATCACCGCGTACTCGTTCTGCTGGATTTTCTGGATGGCGTCCTCGCCGTCGACGGCGGTGTCGAGTTCATAGCCATCCCCCCGCAGCTGGCGCGTCAGCACATAGCGCAAATCTGGTTCATCTTCCACAATCAAAACCCGCTCAGCCATAGGACTTTTTTCACCTACCGTTGAGTCTATTTTCGGCAGGGGGTCGGGTTTTGTAGAGGGTGGAAAAAATGCAGGGGTAGGGGCGTTCTTCAAGGGTGCGCCAGTTCAAACCGCTCCAGTTCGGTGTAGCGCGAACCCTGCGGGGTCAGTTCGCTGAGCATCAGGCTGATATGCGAGGCTTCGTAGGCGCCGAACAGGTGATTTTTTCGCGGCTCCACCTGCATCAGCAGGCGCTTCGCCAGATCGCTCTGCCCTTCCTTGATTCGGGCTAAAGTGATATGGGCATGGAACGGCTTGCGTTCGGGCGTTTCCAGCAAGTTTTGCTGGAGGCGCTGCGCCAGTTGCGTGAGGGGTGCTGTGCCCTGCTCCACGCCTGACCACAGCACCTGCGGGCGGTTCCAGTTAGGAAACACGCCCAGCCCCTGCACTTGAATCGTGAAGGGGGCGACTTCGCTGCTCGCCTGCTGAACGGCTTCGCGGATGGCGCTCAGGCGCTCTTCGGGCTGCTCACCCAGAAAGAGCAGGGTGATGTGAAAGTTTTCGGGTGCGACCCAGCGCAGGGCGCGGTCAGGCAGGTGGCGCTTGAGCCGCGCCTGCTCCTGCGCCAGGCGATGCATCAGGTCAGGCGGTATCAGCACCGCCACAAACAGGCGCATCATGGGTTTCGCAAGCGTTCGTAGAGTTGCCAGAGGGCGAACTGCGTGGCGCGCCAGCGCACGGCGGCGCGGTCGCCCAGAAAAATCTGCCGGTAGACCGTCGTCTCGTGGGGGCTGCTGACGCCGATATAGACCAGCCCGACGGGCTTGTCGGGGGTGCCGCCGCCGGGTCCCGCAATCCCCGTGATGCCGATGCCCCAGTAGCTGCCGAGTCGCTGGCGCACGCCTTCCGCCAGCGCCCGCGCGGTCGGTTCGCTGACCGCGCCCACCGTCTCCAGCACTTCGGAGGGCACGCCTACCATGCTGTGCTTGACCGCATTACTGTAGGCGATAATCCCGCCGAGAAACACTTCGGAGCTGCCGGGCACATCGGTGATGCGCTTGCCGAGCAGCCCGCCCGTGCAGGATTCGGCGACAGCGAGGCTTTCGCCCCGCTCGCGGAGGCGTTCCACCACCACCTGCTCCAGCGTGGTGTCGTCGGTCCCGTAGATAAAGCGTCCGAGCCGTTCGCGCACAGCGCGCTCCATTTGGGCAATCAGGGTTTCGGCTTCGGCAGGCGAGTTCGCACGGGCGGTGATTCGGAAATGCACCTCGCCCAGTTTTGCCAGCGGTGCCAGCGTGGGGTTCTCGCTTCGAACCAGCTCACCCAGCGCGGCTTCGGCGTCCGATTCGCCAATCCCGCCCAGCCGCAGCACCCGCGAGCGAATCACCTGTCCCCCTGTGTGCTTCGCCAGCAGCGGAAGCACATAATCCTGTACCATCGGCTGGAACTCGTTGGGGGGTCCGGGCAGCGCGAGAATGAATTGCCCGTTTTTTTCGGCGTGCAGTCCGGGCGCTGTGCCGTTGGGGTTGGGAATGGGGCGTGCGGATGGCGGGCGCATCGCCTGACGCAGTTGCTGGGGCGTCGCCTCGCGCCCGCGCTGGGCGAACAGCTGGCGGATATGTTCCGCCAGCGCTTCATCCGTGATAAGCGGCTCGCCCAGCACCTGCGCTATCGCCTCGCGGGTGAGGTCGTCTTCGGTGGGACCCAGCCCGCCAATCGTTATCACGCCTTCCGTACGGCGAAGCGCGTCGCGCAGGGCGTCCACAAGGCGCTCCAGGTTATCCCCCACTGTAACCCGGCGATAGACGCTCACCCCGATCTCGGCAAGGCGCGCCGACAGCCATGCCGCGTTGGTGTCTACAATCTGACCCAGCAGCAGCTCCGTGCCCACAGAGACAATCTCGACTCGCATGCGTTCACAGGGGGGCATCCCTTGCAGGGACGCCCACGCCCTTAAAAGTTTAGCATGCGCGAGACCTGAATCGGGAACTCCTCGGAGTAGGCAAAGTTGAATCCGCCAATCCCGATGCCCGCTGTCCAGCCTGTGCGCGAAGCGTAGCCAGAACGCAACACCAGCGCACCGATTCGTTGCTCGTAGCCTGCACGAATCTCCGAGCGCCCCGCGTTATTGCCCACATCGATCAGGTCCAGCGCCCACACGCCGCCGCCAATCACCTCCATCGCGACGCCCAGATGGACGGAGCGCGTGAAGGGCTTCAATCGCACATTGTTGCCGTTGCGGTCGGTGGCATCGATGCGCAGGTCGGGCTCGATGAAGTTTTCAATTACCATCGCGTAGCTGGTGGTGCCATCGGGCGCACGCCAGAGGAAGCCGAGATCCGCGGAGGTGGTGTTGAACTCCAGATAATCGCGCGTGCCCAGTTCGGCGGCGCGAAGAGCGTTCTGATTGTTCTGTAAGGCGTTCTGATCGGCGAAGTAGTGGGTGTAGAAGACCTTCAGGCTCCGCACGCGCGCGCCGACTGCCAGCTCGCCACCCTGAAAGTTGAAACGCGCCGCGCCTGTAATATCGGGCAGGCTGGCAACGCCCATCGCGATAATGTCGCCGCGTGCGTCGGCGGGGATAGCGTTCGGGTCGCCACTGGTACGCGCCCAGTTCTGAAGCGAGGCGTTGGGCAAGAGCCGCGCGTCGACAATCGCGCCTGCAGAAATCGCGAAGCCACTGAGAACCAGTCCAATATCGCCTGTAGCAATCAGGCGTGTGTCCTCGCGGGCGTATTTGCGCAACAGTGCCGCTGCGGTATTGAGGTCTGCAATACTGCCCTGACGAAACTCCAGGTCGTCTATCAGGTTGCCGAGGCTCGCGCCTTTCGTGGTGAAGTCAAAACTGCCCAGCCCGAACCGCACGCCTTTGACATACGCCGCAAGCGCGGGATTCTGGTACATCTGGGCGCCGGGGTTGCGAACTATCGCCAATCCTGCACCGCCCATGCCTGTGGAAGGAGAGCCGCTGAAAGAGATGTCCGCCCACAGACTAACAGCGCTGATGCCAATCAGAAGGGTCAATACCTTTCGCATCGCAAAAACCTCCTGATTTTTTATTATGGCGTTCCAAATCGTTTTCCTGTAGAGTTAGATTCCGCCCCGTGTTTTCACCTGCATGTAGTAGTTCACCAGGTCAGCAACAAGGGTTTCAGGAGCCGAATCGATGGCGTGAACCCCCATGCGTTCTAAGGTGCGAATGGCAGCGAAGCGATCGGTCAGCACCTGCGTGGAAATCGCGCGGCGGTAGAGCATCTGGGGGTTCTCAGGCAGTTGCTGGCTCCAGGCACGCAGGCGCGGGTCCGCGACGGTTACCACGACACAGAGGTGCTGTTTGCGTAGCGCACCCACTGCGTGCAACAACATCCGCGAGGAGTCGGGGTCTATCAGGTCGGTAAAAAAGACCATCAGGGAGCGTTTGCGCCAGCGTCGGGCAAGATAGGTAACGGCATAGAGGTAATCGGGTTCCACAAGGCGGGGCTGGACGGCGTGCAGGCGTTCGGTGAGGTGGGCGACCTGCGCCCGCCCTCGCTGGGGCGGTAGGAATTGATCCACCTCGTCCGCGAACACCATCGCGCCCACCTTGTCGTCCATCTGCACCGCCACATAAGCAAGCATCAGCGCCGTGTTCAACACCGTATCGAACTTGCGCATGCCCTCCACTTCGGCGAGCATGTTGCGCCCTGCATCGAGCAGCAGCAGGATGTTCTGACTGCGTTCGGTTTGATAGTCGCGCACAATCAGCTTGCCGCGTCGGGCGGTGGCGTTCCAGTCAATCTTGCGGAACTCGTCGTCGGGGGTGTATTCGCGGAGTGATTCAAACTCCGAGCCAATCCCGCGCAGGCGGTACTGGCGGAACCCCATCTGCCGCAGCAGCCCTCGGTGGCGGAGCAGGTCATACTCGCGCATCTGGAGCAGGTTGGGGTACACGGGCACGCGCTCGCGGGCGGGCAGGCGGTAGGTCTGCGCCACCAGCCGCAGGCGCCCCTCCACCCGCAGGAAAATATCTTCAAAGCGCGCTTCACCCCGATAGCGCGGGGTGAGATGATAAGCCACTGTGGTGGGGTGGTTCGGGAGGAGTTTCACTGCGAACTCGCGGGTGTCCCATTCCATGTCGGGGGGCGGTTCATCGCGCAGGCGGGCGTAGCGGGGCGCAGCGAGGGTATGCTCCAGCACAATCTCAACCCGGTTGCGTGCCCCCAGCGATAGCACATGGTCGTGCTGGCGTCGCACCTGAAACGCGCGGGGCGTGGGCAGGGTCAGCACATCCACCAGCACCAGCACGGCGACCATCCCATCCACCGCCACCGCGCCCCATAATAACGGCGGGTGGGCTACTGCCAGCAACGCCAGTAGCCCACCGAAGCCAAACAGCACCCAGCAGCGTGGGAGCAGAATCATCGTTTGCTCAGCCGCTCATCCTCCCTTACGGGTAGAGCGGGCGATAGCACTTGCCGAGGTTATCCTCATCCACCACGCCTTCCAGCTCGTAGCGGCAGGGCACCGGCGCCGTCTGACCACACCGCCGCAGGTAGGGACCCTCCCCAAGGCACCAGGGGCGTGCAGGAAGCGCTCGCTGATAGCCCGCCAGATAGTTATACTCACAGTTGGGGCGATCCTGGCGCGTCTTCACCACTTTGGCGTGCCCGTCGGCGAAGTTGGTCATCACCAGCCCCTGATGGCGCCCCTGAACGGCGGTGTCAATCAATCCCATGCCGATTACCGAGCCGCAGCTCCCGTTGAAAACCACCACGAGATGCGCATCAAACACGATGCTGGTCTCGGCGGGGAAGGGCAATTGCGCCAGTTTCGCGGAGGGCTTGGGGTTCGTGCGCCAGCTTGTGTTGAGCGGGTGGTCTCCCGGCATCGCGACTTCAAAGTTGAACATATAGCTCAGCTCGCGCATCTCGCTACATTCGCCGCCGGGGGCACCGATACCCGATAGCCCGCGTGCGCCGTCGTGGAAGTTCAGTGGCTGGGAATCGGAAGGACAGCGCAAAATATCCTTGTTGCGCATGTACGGCAGCACGGCGGTCATCATGGTATATTCGCACTCCGTCCCCGCCTGATTGCGCGAGCGGTAGATCGCTATCGGGAACTGCTCGTCATAGTCCTGCAGATACATCTGGACGGCGGTAGCAAGGTTGCGTCCGTTGTTCAAACACTGGGTCTGGCGCGCTTTCTCACGCGCTTGCGCAAACACTGGGAAAAGAATCGCCGCTAAGATGGCGATAATCGCGATTACGACCAGCAGCTCAATCAGTGTAAAACCCCTGCTTCGTTGCCGCATTGTTGTCATCCTCCACAGTGAGTGGTGCTTATTTTGTACGCCGGAGAGCGCACAAATCCTGCTGACAATTTTGACTGGATGGTCAGTCATTTCGTTCCCTTATGTCAATTCCCTGCTGTTTTAGCAGTTCCCGGAGTCGCTTGAGTTCTGCCTCTGCTCTTTCAGCGCGTCGGCGTTCGGTTTCCAGCTGTTTCTGGGCTTGCTCGGCTTCCATCTGCGCCGCCTCGGCACTGGTGGGAACAAGGGCGCCGTCGCGCGTGTAGAGCCGCAACCATGGGAATCGCCACTGCCGATATTCGCCTTCCCAGATGCCCAGCCAAGCGCCCAGCACCTCGCTCCAGAGCCAGCCATGCTCATTCGGCTGCTTCTGTTCATAGTGACCGTTGTGCAGCTCGAACCCGACCAGCTCGTGCTGGGTGGGGTCAAACCAGAAATATTCCTCCGTGCGGAACACCTGCTCGTAGAGGCGTTTCTTTTCGGTTTTGTCCTGTCGCGCCGTGCTGGGCGAGAGGAACTCGATAATTAAATCGGGGTAGCGCCCCCCCTCCTCCCACACAATCCACGACTTGCGGAACTTCGTGCCGTCCACGCCCTTGACCACGAAAAAGTCGGGTCCTTTGTAGATGGGGCGGTTCTCTATCACGCTCTTGGCTTGCTCGGTACTATAATAAATGAAGATATTGCCGCTTGCGAAGTAGTCGGTGCGGTCGCGCCAGAGCGACGACACCACATCAATCAGCAGATGGAGTTGAAACATATTCCACGCCTCTTCCATCGGCCACCCATCCTCGTCAGGCAGGTCGGTCGGTGGGAGTGTGAGGTCTAACTCCGGGATGTATCGGGATTGGGTTGCCGATTTGGCAAGCATAAGAACCCCCTCGACTCATGATACCCTAATCATAAGAAAACTCATCAAACGCGCGGTAGCTGCCCGTATGCTCTTTGACCAGCTGGCGCAGGAGGTCATTCAGCAAGGAGCTGGCGCCGAAGCGGAACCGTTCGGGGGTGAGCCAGTCGGGTCCGAGGGTTTCGTTCACCAGCACGAGATAGCGGATGGCATCTTTCGCGGTGCGGATGCCGCCTGCAGGTTTCATGCCGACGGCGCGTCCTGTAGCGTCATAGTAATCGCGAATGGCTTCCAGCATCACCAGCGTGGTGGGGAGCGTCGCCGCGGGCTGGATTTTGCCGGTGCTGGTCTTGATGAAATCGGCTCCCGCCATCAGGGCAATAAAAGAGGCTTTGCGAATGGCGTCGTAGCTGCCCAGCTCGCCCGTTTCCAGAATCACCTTGAGATGCACCCGTTCGCCGCAGGCGTCCTTGACGCGCACAATCTCGTCGTACACGCGCCGATAGTCGCCCGACAGGAAGGCGTTGCGGTTGATGACCATATCAATCTCGTCGGCGCCTTCCCGAATCGCCCATTTGACATCTGCCAGACGCAGGGCGAAGGGGTATTGCCCCGATGGGAAGGCTGTGCCGACCGCCGCGACTTTGATATTCGTGCCTTCCAGAGCCTGCTTCGCAACTGCAATCAGGTTCGGGTAGACACATACCGCCGCGACGCTGGGCACCTGCAACTCTTCGCGGGAGGGCATGCCTTCGCGCGGGGTGTAGGGGTTGCGTGCGCGGGCGCACAGACGGCGCACTTTTTCGGGCGTGTCGGCGCCCTCCAGCGTCGTGAGGTCGCACATCGCAATCGCGAGGCGCAGAGCATACGCTTTGCTGGACTTTTTGATGCTCCGCTTGCTGAGCCATTCACAGCGGGCTTCCAGCTCGTAAGTGTTCACGGGCAGGATCGCGTTCCACACCCTGCCGCGCGGGGGGATTAATCGTCGCACCGCACGGCGGTCGGTGGGGTCTATCGCCCCCAGGCGGGCAAGGAGGTCGCCCTCCAGACGCTTCGGACGCTCTAAGATGGCTGGCATCGTCAGACTCTATTATATCTCGATTCGCCGAATCCTGCTGTTAATCGTACAGCGCGTCCAGATAGTGGCGTAGCACCTCGTCGATCACGCCGCGAAACGGCAACGAGTTCGCCATGCCATAGATGGGCGCCAGCTTGCCTTCCGCTTTGGGATTCGCTTTGACGAACTCCACCGAGTCGTGCAGGTCTTTCAGGAACTGCTCGGCGACGCCCGGTTGCGTGTGGCGCACGGTGATGGCAATATGCACGCCGGGAGGCTTCTGGAGGGCGTTCAGGCGCCAGCCGCGTTGCGCCATCTGCTCCCACACCTGATAGATGTTCAGGCGTTCGGAGGTGAAGGCAATCAGAAAGAGCGGCTCGCCCATCAGGCGCAGGTCGGGCATGGCTTCAATCCCCTTGCGGATGGCGAGCGCGGTCTCCATAATCTGCCGCGCGATCTCCAGGTAGCCCTGACGCCCGAAGCGCACCATCGCCGCCCATGCGCCCACACTCAGCGCGCCGGGGCGACTGCCAGGCAGGGTCGGCGAAGCATACAGTCCCCCAGGCCAGTCCGTTGCCGTGAAATACTGGTATCGCCGCAGCGCGCGTCCGCGATAGAGAATCACCGAAACCCCTTTCGGCGTGTAGCCGTACTTGTGGGGGTCTACCGAAATGGAAGTTACGCCCTGCACACGGAAATCAAACGGCGTGACGGGGTAGCCCAGCGCCTCAATAAACGGCAGGATGAAGCCCCCCAGACAGCCATCCACATGCATGCCCAGCCCATACTCGTGAGCAAGCTGGGCAATCTGCGGAATGGGGTCTACCACGCCGTGGGGGAAAGTGCCTGCTGAAGCCACCAGGGCAATCGTGCGGCGGGTGATGGCGCGATGCATCGCCTCCACATCCGCCTTGAAATCGTCGCGCACGGGGGTGCGTATCAGTTTGATGCAGAACAGGTGCGCCGCTTTGTCGAAGGCGGGGTGCGCCGTTTCGGGGGCAATCACTTCGGGTTCCGTGATGCCTTTCTCGGCGCGTGCCCAGTCGCGATAGGTCTTCATCGCCAGCAGGATGCTCTCCGTGCCGCCGGAAGTCACGGTGCCCACCACCTGCTGCTGGGGGTCAGGGTGGCTGGGGTCGCCGTTCAGCAGGCGTGCAGTCATCTTGACGATTTCGGCTTCAAAGTGAATCGTGCTGGGGAAAAGGTCGGCGTGCAAGGGGTTGCTCTGGGAGTGGAGCGCGTACACGCGGCTGAGGAACGCACTATGCTCCGCACCGCCATGATAGACCGTGCCTGAGACACGCCCCTGCTCCCATGCGGGCTTTTCGCGCTCGCGCAACTGCTCCAGCCAGCTCAGAATCTGAGACTCTTCAACGCCCGTTTCGGGTAGCTCGGTGAACGCAGGCAGGTCCGCGACTGCTTTCTGAATTTGCTCGCGTGCAAGCGATTCGACGGCGGCGTACTCGGCTTCCAGCTTCTGGCGCACGCCGGGCACGCGCTGGATTAGCGGCTCCGTGCTTTTCGCCACGCGCTCCCAGAACCTCTTCATGCAGGGCATGATACCTGAACCTGCATAGCCTCTCGAAAAACTACCTGTGATTCCGACAATACGCTATGGAATGCGGATTCTGGTGGTGGACGACGAGCCGATGGTGCAATTCCTGCTCCAGCAATTTTTAACCGATGCGGGGTATGAGGTAGACCTCGCAAACAACGGGTGCGAGGCAGTTCAATACCTCCAGACCTGCACCTACGATCTCGTGTTGACCGATGTGCATATGCCTTACATGAACGGCGATACGCTCGTCGCCTGGATGCGCGAGAACCGCGTTCCCACACCGATTGTGGTGATGGACAGCTATCCCGAAGCGTTTCTGGAGAAGACGCCTGCTGAATGGGTGTTCGCCGTGCTTGCGAAGCCCTTTGACCTGAGCGAGGTCCGGCAGATTCTCCATCAGCTCGGGAAGGTTCCGTTAAGGAGGTAAGAAATGCGAGCTTTGTTTGTGGCAGGGTGCTTGACGGGGATCACACTGGCAGGCACTGCGCAACGCACTTCGGAAACGGCGGAGTGGTTGTTTGCTGACCCGCAGGAGGTGGTGCAGACCGCCACCCGCACGGAGCGCACCGTCTACGAATCGTTTACCACAGTGCGCGTGCTGACACGGCGTGAGATTGAGCTTTCGGGAGCGCAGAATCTGCATGAGCTGTTGAGCCGTATGGTGGTGGACTTTGAGGCGCAGGAAGGCTCTTTGCATAACCTCCTCAGCACGCGCGGAACCTACAGCGCCTCCGAATTCAACGAGCGCACACTCTTCCTGATGGATGGCATGCCCCTCAACGACGCGATTCTGGGCAACTTCTCGCCGATGTCGATTGGCACCCACGATATTGAGCGCGTGGAGGTGGCGTTTGGACCTGGCTCTGCGATGTACGGACCGAACGCCTTTGCAGGGGTGGTGAACCTCATCACGCGCCGCAAGGCGGGCGAAACCGCCCCGTCGTTTTTCAGCGGGTTCGCAGAGCGGGGGGGCTACCTGACCTCGGCGCGCTGGGCGTCGCCGAACTCCCCACTGAAGGTGCAAGCCTCCTTCTGGCGCGACCCGGGCAGCAACCGTCTCCAGAACAACGACACAATCGTGCGCTCGCTCATCGCAAACTGGAGCCAGAAACGCGCCCAGCACCAGTGGAACCTGCTGTATGGCTATGTGGATATGGATCGCGGGAGCGTGGGCATGCGCTACGGCGTGTTTCCCACCCCGCATGACCGCTGGCAAAGCCGCATGCACTACTGGACGCTGGAATGGAGTTCAGGGGAGGCACGCAAGCACATCTGGCGTTTTTACGGCTCCACAGGCGATTTAGACCTGTTGCGCACGCAGCCGCCCACCTTCGCGCTGAACACGCGCACGACACGCGCTTTTGACCAGACGATGGCGGGGTTAGAGACCTTCTGGCAGTGGGGTTCTCCAAAAGCACAGTATCTGGGTGGTGCGGACTATCGCTATACCTCTGTTCGGAGCGCCAATCATCTGGGCGGGAGCCATTCGGCGACGAATCTCGCGTTTTTCCTGCAAGGTGAATGGCAGGTTGGGCGGTGGCGTCCGATCGCAGGCGCACGCTACGACACGCACTCCATCTACGGGAGCCAGTTCAGCCCACGGCTGGGGTTCACCTATCAGTTGAACAGCCAGAACATCCTGCGCGCCTCGTGGGGGCACGCCTTCCGCGCGCCCAGCTTTGTGGAACTCTACCTCACCAATTTCCCGCTCTGGACGCCCGTGTGGGACGGCAACAACTGGATTGCCGTGCCCTACCAGATTGAAGGCAATCCCAACCTGAAGCCCGAGAAGATACAGGCGTTTGAACTCGGATGGAAGTACGCGGGTACGGGACTTCGCTGGGATGTGGCTTACTTCCGCCAGAGCCTCAGCGATATGGTGACGGTGTTCCTGCGCGATCCAAACCAGCCCTGGTTACGGCAGTTCAACAACCTTTACGCCTTCACGATTGAAGGCTGGAGTGCAGAGGTCGGCTGGAAGCTCGCTCCTCAAACCGACCTCACGCTTGCTTACATGCAGCTGGACTATGGCGGTCGCGTCGAACAGGACTATCGCCCTGCCCGGGACCGTGCCGTGATTCGTATTGCCCACTGGAACGAAAAGGGCTGGAGCGGACAGCTGGCTTTCGTCTATCCCGCGATGCGACTGGGGTATACAGACGCTTATGCGTGGAACAGCTTCCTCACCCTGATTTATCGCTCCGATTCGCGCACGCGCTGGAACCTGCGCATCGACAACCTGTTTAACACGCCCACAGAGCTGGCACGCTGGGTGCCTGGCGGGGGGCGCACGATATGGCTCACACTACAACGCGACTGGTGAAGCAGGCAGGCTATGCAACAAAGCATCACAGGCTGGCTATGGGGAGCGTGGCTGATTCTCTGTTGGGCATGTGCGAACGCCCAGCCCGCTCCCGTCCTGATTCTTAAGAGCCGCGAGGGCGCGCTCTACGAGCCTGTGGTGCAGAGCCTGGTAAATGAGCTGAAGCGCAAAACGCCTGACCTCAACCCGCCCATTTTCAGCCTGACGGGTAGCAAAACCGACGCCGAAATCGTGCGCAACCTGCTGGAACGCAAACCGCGCGTGATTGTGGCGATTGGAACCGACGCCGCGCTCCAGCTGAAACAACACACCCACTCGCTGCCGGAATCGCAGCGCCCCATCGTGGTGTTCACGATGGTGCTGGACCCTGTGGCGCTCGGGTTAGTACCAGGTGCGGAGCAGTCGGACTCCCACTTCGTGGGCGTGGCGCTCACCGTGCGCCCGCAGCGCCAGTTTCGCGCCTTGCTGGATGTCGCCCCACAAGCCAGACGGATCGGCGTCGTATATAACCCCAACGATGCGACCTCAACGCGCCTTATTCAGCAAGCACGCGACGATGCCGAAAAACTCGGAATTCAACTGGTGGAAGCCTCCGCCACAAAGCCTGAAGAGGTGCCCCAGGCGCTCAATGCTCTCAAAAACCAGATTGACGCTTTCTGGTTGATTCCCGACCCCGTATGCGCCGCGCCCCAACCGTTTCAGCAGATTCAGGCGTTCGTCTCGGAGCGGAAACTGCCGCTGGTGGCGTTTTCCGACTCGTATGTACGGCGCGGCGCGCTGATGGCAGTGGGTCCTGACCTTGCAGAGCAGGGCGTGCTGGCAGCCGAGCTGGTACAGCAGATTCTCAACGGCACGCCCGCAGAAACCCTGCCCTTGCTGACCCCGCGACGCCTGCTCTCCTACTATAACACCGCTCAGGCACGGCGGATTGGAATCGCGATTCCCGATATGCTCTTGAATCTTGCCGAAAAGGTGTTCGACCAATGAGACGGTTAGGATTGCGTGCGCGGCTGATGCTGTTTTATGGGTTGATGGCGTTAGCGCCTATCCTGCTGGCGGGCTATTTGCTCTATGCCTATCTGGGCGCTCAGACCACGCAGTCGCTTGCACACCTCCAGACGCAGGCGGAGCATCAGCTCCGACGCTACCACCGCACCACCACACAAGCGGCAGAGCAGGCTTTTGAGGAGTCGCTCCGCGCCACCCAGCCCGCGCTGGAACACCAGCTCCACGAGTTCCGACAGACCGCTCAAACCCAGCAGAGTCAGGCGCTGAAACAGAGCCTCGCCCAGTTCTCCGCTCAGCTCCAGCAAGACCTCCAGCAGGTTCAGGCAGAGACGGAGCGCAACACCCAGCGCACTTTTGCGCAAGCCAGCCAGCGCATCGAGGCGGTACAGAGGCAGGCGCTTGCTACACTACTCGCCGAGTCGTCCCAGGCAACTCAAAGCGCACTGAGCGAACTGATAAAAGCCCAGCTCAACTTGCTGGCGGAGAGTCTTTCGCGCCAGGTGGAGGCAATCGCCCGCGACTATATCATCCAGCTCACCCTGATTGCCCAGCAGCCCGCCATTCAGTCGGGGCGCGAGACCGAAAGCCGCTGGATTCTGCAAAGCCTGCAGAACCGCGAGCCTGCCTATCAGCTGCTCGCGGTTCTGAACGCTCAGGGGAAGCCCCAGCTGATTCTCAGCGACGAGGAAATCCCTGAAACGGTGTTGACCCCACTGATTCAGCCTCTGTGGGACGCGCTCCAGCGAACCGATGACCCGATGGTGGGCGCCCCAGTGGTGGTAACAATTGGCTTGCGACCAACGCCTTGCGTACCGTTGATGGCACCCATCCGTCAGCGGGGAACCGAGCTGGTGGGGGCAGTGTTTGCGATCGCATCGCTGGACGAGATGCGCCAGCTGCTGCAGACTTTTCGGATTGGCAAGCGTGGGGTCGCTTCGCTGGTGGCGGCGGACGGCACGCTCCTCGCTCATCCCGACAGCCGACAGGTGGGCTCCCGATTCGCGCTCGCCTTGCCTGAGCAAGGAACCGTGCAGGAAATGGAAACCCCCGACGGACGAACCCTCGTGACCGCCGCGCGAATCGCCCAGCTGAACGCCTACCTTGTCATCACCCAGCCCACAGAAGAGGCGTTTCAGCTGGTGCAGGCGCTTCAGGAACGACTTCAGCACAGCTACCAGGTTCAAAGTGGCGAGATACAAGGGGCGCTCCAGCAGATTCGGGGTGAGCTTCAGGGGCAGCTGGCGTCTCAACAACAGCGCTCGCGTACCCAGATTCGCGCAAGCCTGAAGCAGGTACAGACGCACACACAACAACAACTGACAGACACCCTGAACACCCTCAGCCAGCACCAGCGCACCGAGTGGCTCGCCCTCCTGCAAAACAGCTTCCGACTGCTGCAGGAAAACCTCTACAAACAGATTGCCACAGTGCAGAGCCAGATGTTTGAGCAAACGCGCCAGCAGTTCGGGATAATCCGCCAGCAGATTGTGGAGAACATCACCCGGCAGATGCAAAACGCTTTCCTGACAGCTCTCTTCACGGTGGCAGTGTTTATTCTGCTGGGCGGTTTGTATCTGCATCGCACGCTGGTGCGCCCCCTGCGCGCGATTGTCAATGCCAGCCATGCGATTGCACAGGGCAATCTGGCACAGCGCGTGCAACTCCCTTACCGCGGTTGCCCTGACCTCAATCACCTTGCCGAATCGCTGAACTTTATGATAGACTCCCTGCGGCAGGCGGAAGCGCAGCTGATTCAGTCCTCGAAGCTGGCATCGCTGGGCACGCTGGCGTCGGGCGTGGCGCATGAGCTTAACCAGCCGCTGGCAATTATCCGCGCCATCGCACAACAGAATCTGGAGCTTCTGCGTAAGGGCGAGCTGATCCCCCAGCAGCGTGCCCTGCTGGAAGAAGATTTACAGATTATTGAGCGTCAGACCGCGCGCATGAGCCAGATTATTCTGCATCTGCGCACTTTTGCCCGCAAACCGAGCGAGGCGATGGAGCCTGTGAACCTCAACGAAGTGGCGCGGAATGCACTCATTCTGCTCCGTGAGCAGTTGCGCCAGCGCGGGATCACGCTGGTAGAGGAGTACGACGAGACGCTGCCGACGGTGATGGGCGAAGCGAATGCGCTGGAGCAGATTGTGATTAACCTGCTCACCAACGCCCGCGACGCGCTGGAAGCGACCCCCAACGCGCAAATTCGGATTGCCACACGCAAGGTAGAACGCGACGGCGCGCTCTGGGTGGAACTCTGTGTCGCCGATAATGGTCCGGGCGTGCCCGAAGCCATCCGCTCCCAGATTTTTGACCCCTTCTTCACCACTAAAGACCCCAACAAGGGCACCGGGTTGGGGTTAGCCATCTCGCTGGAAATTGCCCAGAAACACAAAGGCACGCTCCGACTGGAACCGACCGAGCGCGGAGCGTGCTTCGTGTTGCAACTGCCGGCGGCGCAAACAGAGCGCGAGGCGGCTTAGAGGCTCCCCAGCACCAGCGACTCGGCGTTCGCCATCTTGTCGGCGACCTCGTTCAAAAACTCCGCCGCGCCCACGCCATTAATCAGGCGGTGATCAAAGGTCAGCACCAGATTCACATGGGGCACGCCGTCCACGGGGAAGGTGTCGCCCGCGAACAGGATTGCCACCGCAGGCGCCACCAGCACAGGAATGGCGTCTATAATCTGATACCCACCCATGTAGGTGAGCAGGAGTTGCATGCTGGCGTCCGCCTGGTCTTCGCCTGCGCGCGCCTTGCGAATCTGCGCCTGCGCGGTACGCACGAATGACACGAAATCCAGCGCGGAGGCTTCCTTCACCAGCGCGGTGACCAGCTCGTCGCCCGGACGCGCCACCGCAATCCCCAGATTCACATGCTGGTACTCGCGCAGGGTGTCCTCGCCCACCAGCTGGGAGCGGAACTTGGGATGATTGCGCGTGGCTTGCACCACACAGTAAGCGAACACCTGAAATTCGGAGGGCTGGACGGGCACATCAGCGCGCGCCTTGAGCTGGGCGACCGTTTTCTGAATGCTGTCCCAGCGGGCAGTGCGACGCATGGTGGCGGGCACCACCAGCTGGCTGCTGCGCTTGAGCCGATAGATAAAAGTACGCTGCTGCTGGGGGAGCGGGTAGTCCACATAGCCCCCCGGGGCGACGGTGCGGGTGCTGAGGTAGTGGTCAATGTCTTCAGGCATGAGTTTGTTGCCGTTGAGCGGGGGGATGCGGCGCAGCTCCTCTTCGGAGATGCCCTTCTGGCGGGCGTAGGCGCGTGTGCGGGGTGGGATTATCACCTCCAGCCGCTCGCCGACCGCTGGCGTGGGCGCACTGACGGAGACTTCCACGCTCGGCGCGGTGTGCCCTGCGCCATGCCCCGTAGCGGGCGCCGCCTCCACCCCGCCTTCCACCTCCATACGCGCAATCGGCGCCCCAATCGGCAAAATGTCGCCCTCCTTCGCCAGCCATTCCACAATCACACCCGTGTAGGGGCTTTCCACTTCCACATTCGCTTTGTCGGTCTCCATCTCGTAGATATGCTCGTCCCGCTGAACACGGTCGCCCGGCTGCTTCAGAAACCGCAGGACGCGCACCTCGGTCAAACCTTCACCTAACTGTGGAACCACGACCTCAATAATTGCCATCGTTTCCGCCCTCCGTTGCGAGGAGTATTGTACCCGTTTTTTTGCCTCTACGGTGAACCTGCGCGGCGGATGCGTACACGCATCGGTTCAAGAATGGTCAAGTTACCCTCACACTCACTCACCCATTCCGATTCAAGCCAGTTGCGAACCAGCTGACGGATTTACGCCGCACTCACAGTGGACGGTAGACGCATCACTACTATCCCGGAATAGGCAGCTGGGGGATAGGAGCGTACATCGGCAAATCCGAGGTCGGCGCTGACGAGACACAAGCCGTTGCGCCGCGCGTAAGCCGCTATCTCCTCATCAGGGGCGGCTCTCAACCCCACATCTCGCACATGAAAAGCCTCGTGACCATACTGCTGGAACAGATTCACCAGCGAGTGGGGCAAATCCTCATCAATCAGAAAGCGCATTTGTCTACGGTTTCGTTGGTTGGAGAGGATAGAACTGCTCGCTCTCTATCAATTCGGCAGCAAACCGGAGGGCAGCCCGGATATCCTCCTCACCCAATCCATACTCCTCCATAACCTCCTCAAAACTCATGCCGCTGGCTAAAGCGCCCAGCACACGCGCCACCGGCACCCGCGTGCCTGCAATCACAGGCTTTCCATGTTGAATCGAGGGATCAATCTTGATGCGCGCTTCCATCTGTTCTCACCCACGCCAAGTATACCCCATTGGGTATACTTCCTTACGGAGGGAAACGATGCGAAACCTGATCATTCTAATCGCAGGGGTCTTACTGCTCGGTGCGCTGCTCGCTCAGCAGGATGCGAAAGCGTTCCTCAAGCAGGTGCAGCAAAAGTATCGCAACGCCAAAACGATGGATGTCAATGTCAATCTGACCATCGAGTTCCAGATGGGTAGCAACAGTGGACGCCAGGTGATTGACGCCCATACGATTGTGCAGTTCCCCAACCGCGTGTACGCCAAAATCAAAGGCGGCATGATGGGGGAGACCGAAATCTACTCTGACGGCAAGACGATGTATATGTATAATCCGGCGACCAAGCAGTATATGAAGCGCGAGGCGCCGCCCAGCTTGAAGGGACCAGGCGCAGGCGCGCTGGGTCCCGTAGGACTGCTGTTTATGCTCGCCGAAGAAGACCTGGATAAAGGCGGCGCCAACCGCAAATTCGCATTCAAGGGCACACAGAACCTGCAGGGCAAGCAGGTGCGCGTAGTGGAAATCACCGAAAGCGGTAATGGCGGCAACTCCACAGTGCGTCTGATGGTGGGCACGAAGGATATGCTCATCCATCGCGTGGAATCGGTGGAGACGCGCAAGGGTCAGCAGCAAGGGCAGACTATGACCCAGAAAGTTACCGTCGCTATCAAGTATAACAGCTTCGACAAGCCCGTGCCTGCGAGCCGTTTCAAGTTCACCCCCCCTAAAGACGCCAAAGAGATTCAGGCGCCCACTCCTGCCTCTCCGGGCGCGTCTCAAAGGCGCTAAGATGAGAGGGGCGCACCTGCGTGCGCCCCTGAGCTTTTTACTGCCTCCGAAACGCTCCCCTGACTCCAGCGTCCATCCTGCAGAGGGTGAAATGCATGAGACCTGTCTGGGCGCTTCTTCTGGGGATGAGCATCGGCTGGACCCAGGCGACGCATGAGGCGAATCTTTCTGAAGACCCGCGCTTGCAGAAACCCATCACGGTATGGGTGCGCACGGAACCCCTGCGCGATGCGCTGAAAGCCATCCAGAAGCAGGTGGGCGTCCCCCTCATTTGTCCCGACCGCCTGCAGAGCGAAAAAGTGGCTGTTTTTGTGGAGAACCGCCCCGCGCACGAGGTGCTGACGAGGCTCGCCAGAGTGCTACGCCTGCGCTGGGAGACCTACAACGACGGGTATCGAATTGAGCGTGCTTTTGAAGAGACCAAACTCGAAGAGGAGGCGCTTCGCATAGACCGTGAAGCGGGGCGCAAGGGGATGGAAGCCTACCTGCAGATGCTCCGCCGCGTACTGGCGATGACCCCCGAAGAGCGCCGTCGGCGGCAAGAAGCGCTCCAGCAAGCCCTCAAAAACACGGAGACGCCCGACCCCCTGGTGGAGGAGGAGCTGCTCTTCCTTCGCAGCCTTGAAGAGGGCTGGGGCAGTCGTGCCCTTATGGTACTGGCTTCCTTGCCGCCTGCCCAGAGCCAGCGACTCGCGCAAGAGGGAACCCTGCTCTACAGCACGCATCCCCCTGCGGGCGTCAATCCCCTCCCGCCTGCGCTCTGGAAACTGTATCACGGCGATAGAGAGCCTCAAAAGGTACAGGAGATGTCCTCTGTGGGCAGTCAGGTTTCAGAGGTTCACCTGAGGCGGCTCAGCCTCGGCTACCGCTTCTCGACGCTCACCAACCTGCTGCTGGTTCAGGTGGGAGAGGAGAAGCACTACGAGCCTGTTTCGGGCGACCCTGACTATATGTACGCCCACTGTGAGTATGCAACCTATACGGAGGCGCAAGCGATTCCGATAGAGGAGTCGATTCTCGAGCGCTCTGCCCTGTATCAGCAGTGGGCGGAGTGGAGCGAGCCTGCTAAAGCAATCGTGGATTGGATTAACAAGCGCAAGCCCCTCCCAAATCGCTCCGCATTCCCGCCCGGATGGCAGCTCCCCCGGTTTCACGAGCGTTTCGGGAACTTCCTGTCCATAGCAGCGGTGCTGGAGATTTTTGCGTGGCGCTATGGGATTCCCGTTGTCGCCGATTCGTACCGGGTGGGGGCGCTCGTGGTTCCAGAGAAGCTTTCCGAGACTGCCCTGCTAAAGTCTGCGCTCCACCAGTGCTGGGCACGGCGGGAGGGCGAGTACCTGCTGGTGCGGCGTCAACGCTACTGGGCGTGGCGTCAGGTGGAGCCGAACGAGGCAGTGATTCGCGAGCTGGAAGCCCGGTTCCAGCGAACAGGGAGGTTGTCCATCGACGACTATGCGCGATTTGTCAGCGCCCTGAGTCAGCCTGCCTATCACTATTTTCTGGAGCGGGGGCTTGGGGGACTCCAGCTGGGGTTGGGGGTGCAGTTTCCCTGCGAGCCGTTGTATCAGTTGCCCCTTCTGAAGTTCTGGGGTACGCTTGCTCCTGCACAGCGCATGGCGGTGATGTCAAAGGAGTTCCTGCCCTTGCGCCGTATGACGGTTGCCCAGCGCAAGGCGTTTGAACACGCGCTGGAGCCGCTCTTCTCCCATCCGAATCGCTTGCTCGCCCCCCCTGCTGAATGCGGCTACTCCGCTCCTGTGCGTGGTGCCCTCTCCTACCTTTTTCACGGTTCCAGCCTCAGCAATGTCTCCTTCAGTGAGGCGGGGTTCTACCTGCTGGAGCAGGAGAACCTGCGCGTGGAAAAGCGCCTCTTACAGGGTGATTTTGTTTACGAAGTGCATATCCACAACACGGATGCGGAAGAGGTCTCTGAAGAGGGTTCTCTGCTTCAGGCTTATGAAAGCCAGGTTCTGAAGTTCGTGTTTCAGTTAACGCCCTCGTTTTTCACCGACTATCTGTTTTTCGCGCTGGCTCCGATGGAGTCGCCTAATCGCCCGGCGGCGGGGGGAAGTCCAGCACGGTAGTGGGGATTTCCATGCTCAGCCCCGTGCGGGTGTCCGTGACGATGATTTTGGTGCTGCCCATGCGCACGCCCACCACGCGCCCGGTGCTATCGACGGTCGCAATCGCAGGGTTCTGACTCGTCCACACGAAGTTCGCGCTCACAGGCTGATTGTTCTGATCATACATGGCGGCGCTTACCTGAACCGCCTGAGCCACCCACACTTCAATTGTGGCAGGGTTCGCCTCGATGCGGTAGCGGCGCAGGTCATAGGTGATGGAGGTCTGCTGCCCTGCTATCACTGTGAAGGTCTGGAAAAGCGCCTGCCCGTTGCCCAGACTCACCTCCACTCGAATCTCGTGCGTGCCCGGAGGCAGTTCGATTCGGCTGGGGTCGCTCACAAGGTTCCCGTTGAGGTAGACCTTTGCGTCGGCAGGCTGCCCGGAGACGCGCAGGAAGAAAGTTCCCCCAGCGCCGCCCCCACCGCCAGAGCAGGCAATCAGGCTCGCCACAAACAGCGCTCCCAACCCTATCAACCACCATGTCGGTTTCCGCATCGTTTGCCTCCGAGTTATTAGACGCCCATCAGAACTCCGCGTTACCGGGCGTGCGCGGGAACGGAATCACATCCCGAATGTTTTTCATGCCGGTGATATACATCAGCATGCGTTCAAACCCCAGCCCGAAGCCAGAGTGCGGTGCGCTCCCGTAGCGGCGCAGGTCTAAGTACCACCAGTAGTCTTCCTCGCGCAGTCCCATTTCCCGAATGCGCTGGAGCAGCACCTCGTAGCGCTCCTCGCGCTGGCTCCCGCCGATAATCTCACCGACGCGGGGCACCAGCACATCCATCGCGCGCACGGTCTGACCGTCGTCGTTCAGGCGCATATAGAACGCCTTAATCTGCCTGGGATAGTCTGTTACAATCACGGGCTTGCGGAACGCCTCTTCGGTCAGGTAGCGCTCATGTTCGGTTTGCAGGTCGTTGCCCCATACAGGGGGGAACTCCCAGCTGCGGTTCGCTTTCTGGAGAATCTGGATTGCCTCGGTGTAAGTGATTCGTTCGAAGGGCGCTGTGGCTACATGCTCCAGCGTCTCCAGCACTGTGTTGTCGATGCGCTGGTGGAAAAACTCTAAGTCTTCCTGACAATTCTCTAACACATAGCGGATGATGGCTTTCAGAAAATCTTCTGCGAGCTGGGCGTTATCTTCCAGTTCGTAGAACGCCATTTCGGGTTCCACCATCCAGAATTCGGCGAGGTGGCGGGGCGTGTTGCTGTTTTCAGCGCGGAAGGTGGGTCCGAAGGTGTAGACCTTGCCCAGCGCGAGGGCGAGCGCCTCGGCTTCCAGCTGACCGCTCACGGTGAGATAGGTCGGCTTGCCGAAAAAGTCCTGCGACCAGTCAATCGCGCCGTTGGGCAATCGGGGCGGGTTTTCGATATCGAGGGTGGTAACACGGAACATCGCGCCCGCGCCCTCGCAATCGGAGGCGGTGATGATGGGCGTGTGGATGTAGTAAAACCCGCGCTCATGGAAAAACTGGTGAATGGCGTAGGCGAGGGCGTGTCGCACACGGAACACTGCGCCGAAGGTGTTGCCCCGTGCGCGCAGGTGGGCAATCTCACGCAGGTACTCAAAGGTGTGTCCTTTTTTCTGCAGGGGATAGGTTTCAGGGTCTGCCGCGCCAAACAGGCGCAGGCGCTGGAGTTTCAGTTCCACGGGCTGCTTGGGCGCGGGCGATTCCACCAGCACGCCTGTCGCCTCGATGCAGGCGCCCGTCGTTACCTGTTTCAGCGTCTCTTCGGGCACGACGCCCGCTTCCACCACAATCTGCAAGCTTTTGAAGCGCGAGCCGTCGTTCAGCTCAATGAACGAGATGCCCTTTGAGTCGCGTCGTGAGCGTACCCAGCCGCGCACGGTCAGCACGCTCCCGACGGGCATCGTGTACGCTTCTTTGACCGAGACCCACTTCGGTTCCATCAGGCTAATTGTACCTGAGGGTCAGGCGTCCATCAGCGCGGCGACGCCAGGCAGTGTGCGCCCTTCCAGAAACTCCAGCGAGGCGCCGCCCCCTGTAGAGATGTGGGTCATGCGCTCTGCGAAGCCCAGCTGCTCGGCGCACGCGGCGGTATCGCCCCCGCCCAGAATGGAAACCGCGCCTGAGTTTGCCAGCGCCTCCATCACCACGCGCGTGCCCTGTTCAAACGGCGGGGTTTCAAACGCGCCCAGCGGACCGTTCCACACGACGGTTTTCGCCGTGCGTACCACCTCGGCGAAGCGCTGGGCGGTCTCCGCGCCAATATCCAGCCCCATCTTGTCGGCGGGGATAGCGCTCACGGGCACGGTCTGAGTGGCGACTCCGGGCGCGAGCGCGTCCGCCACCACCACATCGGTGGGGAGCAAAATCTTGTCGCCCGCTTCGGCGAGCGTCTGGCGTGCGAACTCGATGCTCTCGGCGTCCAGCAACGAGCGCCCGATCTCATAGCCCTGCGCTTTGAGGAAAGTGAACGCCATGCCGCCGCCAATCAGCAGGCGGTCTACCTTCGGCAGCAGGTTGCGGATGACGCCGATTTTGTCATGCACCTTCGCGCCGCCCAGAATCGCCACGAAGGGGCGTTCCGGGTTCGCCAGCGCCTGCCCCAGATAGCGCAGCTCTTTTTCCATCAGAAAGCCGGCGACGGCGGGCAGATAGTGCGCCACGCCTTCGGTGGAGGCGTGCGCGCGGTGAGCGGAGCCGAAGGCATCGTTCACATAGACCTCGCCCAGCCGCGCCAGCGCCTGCGCGAAAGCGGGGTCGTTCGCCTCCTCTTCAGGATGGAAGCGCAGGTTCTCCAGCAGAATCACGGAACCCTGTGGGGCGTTGCGCACCTGCGCCTCGACCTGCTCGCCCACGCAGTCGTCTAAAAACAGCACCTCGCGCCCCAGCAGCTGGCTCAGTCGCTCGGCGACGGGGCGCAGCGAGTATTGCGGGTCGCGCTTGCCTTTCGGGCGCCCGAAGTGCGACATCAGAACCACCGTCGCGCCCTGCTCCAGCAGATACTGAATGGTGGGCAACGAGGCACGAATGCGCCGATCGTCGGTAATCTGCCCGTCCTGCATCGGCACATTGAAGTCCACGCGCACCAGCACGCGCTTGCCCTGCACCTCGATATCGCGAACCGTTTTCTTGTTCATTCGGCGACCTCCTCGTTCAGGCGCCCGATGAACGCCTCCAGCGTCATCTGTCCCAGATCGCCCGAATCGCGGCTGCGCACTGCCACCAGCCCGCCCTCCTGCTCTTTATCGCCAATAATCAGCATATAGGGCACTTTCTGGGTCTGGTGATAGCGGATTTTGTATCCGAGTGTTTCACGCCGCCGATCCAGCTCGACGCGGAAGCCCGCCTCGCTCAGCTGCTGCGACACCTGCTGGGCGTAGTCCATATGGCGGTCGGCAATCGGGATAACCGCCACCTGCAGCGGCGCCAGCCAGAGCGGGAACGCCCCCGCATAATGCTCTATCAGGAACCCCATCATGCGCTCGAAGGAGCCAATCGGCGCACGATGGATAATCACGGGGCGGTGCGGCTTGCCGTCCTCGCCCATGTATTCCAGGTCAAAGCGGTGCGCCATCAGGAAGTCCAGCTGCACGGTGGAGATAGTCCACTCGCGTCCGAGGCAGTCGCGCACCTCCACATCGAGTTTGGGTCCGTAGAACGCCGCCTCGCCCTCCACCGCCACATAGTCCAGTTTCAGCTCGTCCAGCGCTTCGCGGAGAGCCGCCTCGGCGGTCTGCCACATCTGGTCGTCGTCGATATACTTCTCTTTGTTGTTCGGGTCGCGCAACGAGAGCCGATACCAGAAGTCGGTCAGCTTCAGGCGCTTGTAGACCTTCTGAATCAACTCGATGTTGTGTTGCACTTCGGCTTTGATCTGTTCGGGGCGCAGGAACACATGGGCGTCGTTGATGGTGAAGCACCGGACGCGAATCAGCCCCGACAGCTCGCCGCTCTTTTCGTAGCGGTAGACCGTGCCCAGCTCGGCGATACGCAGAGGCAGGTCGCGATAGGAGCGCGGCTCGGATTTGTAAATCAAGAAGTGGTGTGGGCAGTTCATGGGGCGTAGAATCAGCTCCTCGCCATCCTCGAACACCATCGGCGGGTACATCGAGTCTTTGTAGTAAGGATAGTGTCCGCTGGTGCGATAGAGGTTGAGGTTGGCGATTTCGGGCGTGCGTACATGCAGGTAGCCCGCTTTGAGCTCCTCTTGCAGGATAAACTCCTCCAGTACGCGGCGGATGGTGGCGCCTTTGGGCAGGAGCATCGGCAGCCCGGAGCCGACTTCGGGCGAGATGAAGAACAGCCCCAGTTCGCGCCCCAGTTTGCGGTGGTCGCGGCGGCGCGCCTCCTCAAGGCGATGGAGGTACTCTTCCAGTTCCTCCTGCGTGAAGAAGGCGGTTCCATAGATTCGGGTGAGCATTTTATTGCGTGCGTCGCCGCGCCAGTACGCGCCCGCTAACGAAAGCAGTTTGAAATGCTGAATCTGGCGCGTGTTTTCCACATGGGGACCGCGACAGAGGTCAATAAAGTCGCCCTGCTTGTAGAAGCTGATAGGTTCCCCTTCGGGGATGGCGTCCAGCAGTTCCAGCTTGTACGGAACCTGCCCGATCTGTTCGATAATCTGGCGCGCCTCGTCGCGGGAAGTCTCGATTCGCACGATGTCCAGCCCGCGCTGGGCAATCTCGCGCATTTTCTCCTCGATGCGGGCTAAGTCTTCCTCTTTGATGGGTTCAGGGAAATCAAAGTCGTAGTAGAAGCCGTTCTCGATGGGCGGACCGATGCCGAGCTTTGTGTTGGGATAGAGTTCCAGCACGGCTTGCGCCAGCAGGTGCGCCGCCGAGTGGCGCAACCGATACAACGGACTGTCGGGATAATCGTACTTTGCCATCGAGGGGGAATTGTACCCCATCGTTCAGGGGTACAATCTTCACAGCATGGTGGAGCGGGTACAGGAGCTGCTGAGGCGTACATGGCAATCGCTGGGGTGCGCCGGGCGATGGGGGGTGGGACTGGCGGTGTTCTGCACGCTTGTTGTGGGACTGGCTGGAGGGACGACTGCCGCAGGCTGGACCCTGTTTGGCTTCTGGGTAGGGGGGAATGTGATTCTGAGCCTTCACGCCGTGGTGCGCAGTCTGGTGCGTCCCGCTCTGGGGGCGGTGGTGAGTAAAGAGGCGCTGGGGTGGTCGCTTGCAGGAGCGTTCTTGAGCGCGCTGTTGACCCCCGTATGGGTTTCCAGCGCCGCTGCTCGTGAGGGTTCCGTGGCAATCGGAAGCGCTCTGTTACTCCTGCTGGCGGGTCTCTCTTTTGGAACGGCGTTGATTGCGGGCGTCCTGATGGGGCTGGTTGCAGCGGGGCTGGGGGCGAGCGCGTGTGAATCGCGGGGTCGCGAGGCGGCGCGCTGGGGGGTTCTTGTGTTCTGGGGATGGCAGGGGATTGTGTTGCTGGGGGTGGCTGCGGGGGTGCCCATCCCTTTGCTGCTGACCCTCTGGTTCGGCACGCCGTGCTGGACTGTCCTGACGGTGCGCTGGGTTTGTCATAGCCCAGCGCTCCCTGCCTGGGGAAGCCACTGGCGCTCGTGGCTGTACCGCCGCCTTGTGGTTCGGCGTGGACGGCGCACGATAGACCTGCGGGGCGCGGCGCTGGGCGCCCTCGTGGGTCTGGCGACATGGGGCGTATGGCACTCTGGCATCCTTTTACCTTTTCAGGCGAACAGCTTAATCTGGCTGATGCGCTTCCGCAACGAACCATTGGTGCAGGCGCGTCGTAGCCTGACCTATCTGCAGGAGTCGTCCTCCGCCGTGCAGGACATCGTGCTACTTCAGTTTGACCAGCAGAGTTATGCCCAGATCAATCAGCGCTCTGAATGCGCTGTGCTGGCGCAGGCGATAAAACAGTTGCACGCATGGAACGCACGCATGGTGATTGTGCCGATGCCCCAGCTGAAAGCCGAAAGTTCGGACCCCTTACCTGTCCAGAAAATTGCGGAGCGCAATCGCCGCGACATGGGCGCTCTGGTGAAAGCTGTGCGTGAGGCGGGGAATGTGGTCTGGGTTGTGCCCGACCGAAGCGCGCTTCGTGCCGAGAATGCCCCTTTAGTAGCAGCGGGCAAAGCGGTGGGGAACCTGGAGCAAGTGCGTTATGTCGCGCCTGCCTTGCCCGTGCTGGAACGCGCCGATTCGCTGGAGCCTCCGCCCCTTGCTGTTTACAAATCGTTAAACCCTCGCGCTTATGCCCGGATTCAGGGGCGCTTCGTGCCGACCGAATTCTACGGCGACCAGCCGGGGGAGGTATTCGTGCAGGTGCCGCTGAGTTCCGTGTTGAATCAGCAGGCTGTTTACTGGACGACCCAGCGCCTCGCGGGCGCCGAGAGTGCCCGTTCAGCGGACAACCCCGTGCAGGAGCGCCTCTTCGCCCTTCAGTCCATCCCTTTACCTCGCCTGTTTGAAAACCGTGTGGTGTTGATGCCTTTCCCGCTTCCCGAACTGTATCAAACGCCTATTGGGCGCATGGACGCGCAGGAACTTATCGCGCATCAACTTGCCTCACTCATGGATGGGCGTACTGGACGCGCTATGGAACCGTGGGGGGCTGGGATGATTCTGATAGCGTTAGGGGTTTTCGTTGGCGCGGCGTGTCTGCGTCGAGCGCCTCTGGCCGCATGGTGGATTGGCTTGCTCACGGTGTTGGGGGTGGGTTTGTTCAGTGTGGCGTTGTTCTGGTTCGGGCGTTTGTGGTTTGACCCCCTGCTGCCGATGTTGAGTGTGATGGCAACGATTCTGCTGGTGACCCAGCTGGCATTTGTGAGCGAGAGTACCGAGCGCGAACGCTACCGCGACCTGCTCCAGCGGCTGGTCGCGCCCGAAGTGGCGGACCAGCTCATGAGCGACATTCATGTGCGGCTTACCCCGGGCGGTCAGCGCTGTCGCGTGGCGGTGTTATTCGCCGATGTCCGCAACTTTACCGCCTTTGCCGACTCGCACACCCCTGAGGAGGTTATCGAGTGGCTCAACCATGCGCTCAGCGTGCTGACGGACGCCCTGCACGCCCATCAGGGTATTCTGGACAAGTACACGGGCGACGGGCTGATGGCGCTGTTTGCCTCCCACCTGTTGCCTGAGCCAGAACCCGATTCCGCCCTCATCTGTCGCGCCGTGCGTGCCGCCGTTGCGATGCAGCGCGGGTTGACAACAACGAACACCCCTGAAACGCCTCTGGGAGTTGGGATTGGACTTCACTTCGGCGATGCGGTACTGGGGCTTCTGGGTAGCCCTCATCAGTTCAACTATACCGCTGTGGGGCAGACGGTGGTGATTGCTTCAAGGCTTCAAACGCTGGCGTCCGCAGGGGAAGTCGTGATGAGCGAGGTGGTCTATCGCACCGCGCGTGAGGCAGGGATTGTGCCAGAACTCGTGCCCGAAACTGCCCAGCTCAAGGGCGTCGCAACGCCTCTCATGGTGTATCGACTGCGTGTTGTCCCCACCGAGCCAGCGGGAGGAGAAGCCAGCCTCTTGCTTCCCACCCCCTCAGCCCGGTCGCCGTCATGAAAAACCATCTCTAAGGCGTTGGGGGTAGGAACAACATCCCTGCTTTGCTACATGAATAGAGGGTATATTTATGGGTATTAGCACAAAGAACGATGAAACCCTTGCGCTGGACAGAAGTGATTGAGGCTGTGATGGACGCCAACGGGGGCACCGCATCGCTGGAACAGCTCTACCAGCAAGCCCCTCAGTATCGCTCACCACTGCCCGCTGGCGACTGGCAAAAGACTCTGCGCGGCGTGCTGTACCGCGAAGTGCGCAAGGGACGCTATGTCAAGGTCGGGCTGGGCGTGTATGCGCGGCAGGACCACCTCCAGAAGTCCTCATATCAGCAGAGTGCCTATGCACAGGCGGTTAGCGGTGTGTCGCCTCCAGACTACTTACGCCAGGTTGGGAATGTGCATAGCGCTATTGAGGGGATGCTAATCGAGATTGGTAACTACCTGGGCTATCTCACCTACACGCCAGACCAGAACCGCCTTTTTGACGGAAAACGGTTAGGTGATCTGTGCCGTCTGCAAAAGGTACCCGAATTTACTTATCAGGAGCTCGTAGATACAGTATCACGATGTGATGTTATCTGGTTTAGCCATAGCCATCGTCCTTTCCCCAAGTTCGTCTACGAGGTAGAAGCCACGACGAATTTTGTTAACTCGATGCACAAGATGTATCAATTGAGGGATATTGACGCGCGTTTTGTGCTGGTTGCGCCGGAAGAGCGACGCAACGAGTTTACACGACACCTCACGAATGAGCCGTTCGCGGAGTGTAAATCCCGATACGCCTTTCGTTCTTTTGAGCAGGTAACTGAGTTCTACTTCATCTGCGCCCGCTATCACGAACTGCATGACGCCTTCCTCAACGGCTGAGCAGGTATAATCCTACCCATCCGATGCGTGTCTATGACCTGCGAACCGAGTCGGCAGAGAGCGTGCGCCGGGCGTTGCGCCACGCGCTGACCGAACCCACACCCGAAGCCGAAGCGCAGGTACGCGCCATTCAGCAGCGTGTGCTTCAGGAAGGCGATTCCGCCCTGCTGGAACTCTCGCGCCAGTGGGATTGCCCCACCCTCCAGCAGCTCGCCGTTTCCGAGGCAGAGTTTGAACACGCCTACCGCACGATAGACCCCGCCGTGCTGGAGGCGATTCGGACGGCAATTGCCCGCGTGCGCCGCTTTCACGAGGCACAGCGCCCTACCTCATGGTGGATTGCCGAGCCGCTGGGGGGCTGGCTGGGACAAAAAGTCGCGCCCCTGCGTCGGGTGGGCATCTACGCCCCCGGCGGACGCGCCCGCTATCCCAGCACGGTGATTATGAACGCTGTGCCCGCGCGTGTGGCAGGGGTGGAGGAGATAATCCTCTGCACGCCCGCCCAGCCTGATGGCAGCCTGCCCGCCTCGGTGCTGGTGGCGGCGGCGGAGGTAGGCATTCGCAAAGTGTTCAAGGTCGGCGGCGCGCAAGCCATCTTCGCGATGGCATATGGCACAGCTACTGTTCCCCCTGTGGAAAAGATTGTCGGACCGGGCAACCTCTATGTGGCGCTGGCAAAGCGCATGCTGTGGGGTCAGGTGGGCGTGGATTTGTGGGCGGGTCCCAGCGAGGTGGCGATTGTGGCGGACGACACCGCTAACCCCGAATGGATCGCCAGCGATTTGCTCACGCAGCTGGAACATGGCGCGGAGTCGGTGGGCTACTTGCTGAGCGATAGCGAGGGCGTGGTGCATGCAACGCTTCAGGCGATTGAGCGCCAGCTGCCCCGACGCCAGCGACGCGCGATTCTGGATGAGTCGCTAACGCACTCCGTCGCCCTGATCTGTCCCGGTCTGGAAGAGGCTGTTGAGTGGGCGAACGAGATTGCCCCTGAACATCTGAGTCTGATGACTGCGAACCCTGAACGCTGGCTGGAGCGGGTGCGCTGTGCAGGATGTATCCTGCTGGGACATTACACGCCGCAGTCGGCAGGCGACTATCTGGCGGGACCGAGCCACACCCTGCCCACGGGGCGCGCCGCGCGGTTCGAATCGCCTGTTTCGGTGGAAACTTTTCTCAAGCGCAGTAGCGTGATTGCCCTCAGCGCGACGGCGTTGCAGTCGCTGGACCCGTTTTTGCAGGCGCTGGCACGGGAGGAAGGCTTTGATGGGCACGCCGACGCCAGCGCCATTCGCTTCACCGCACAAGGAGAAAACTGACATGAGACGCAACCCTGCCCCCGGTTCCCGATTCGGAATGTACGAGCGTGAAACTGCCGAAACCCGCGTCTACGCCTCCGTAGACCTCGACGGCACGGGGAACGCTCAGGTGAACACAGGCATCGGCTTTTTTGACCACATGCTCACGCAGGTTGCCCGGCACGGCGTCATCGACATCGTGGTGAGCGCCACGGGCGACCTGCATGTGGACGAGCATCACACGGTGGAAGACACGGGCATCTGCCTGGGCAAGGCGGTGCAGAAGGCGCTGGGCGATATGCGGGGCATCCAGCGCTACGGCTGGGCAATTGTGCCGATGGACGAGGCGCTGGCGATGGTGGCGATAGACTTCAGCGGGCGCCCCCTGCTGGAGTTCTCCGCGGAGTTCCGCCGTGAGCGCGTGGGCGACTTCAGCACCGAGCTGGTCGCCGAGTTCTTCCGCGCCTTCGCCACGCACGCCCACGCCACCCTGCACATCCGCCTGCTTCAGGCGCAAAACGACCACCACGCGATTGAAGCCATCTTCAAGGCGTTCGCCAAAGCGCTGGATATGGCGACACGCTTCCATCCGCGACAGAACGCCGTCCCCTCCACCAAAGGCTATGTGGAAGGGGCAGGGGAATCGCCCGAAAACAACCTATGATTGCGATTGTGGACTACGGCATGGGCAACCTGCGCAGTGTGCAGAAGGCGCTGGAGTATCTCGGCGCACCGGCGCAGATTACACACGACCCTCACACCCTGCGAGCGGCGGACGCGATTGTGCTGCCAGGCGTTGGGGCATTCGGCGCGGCGATGGAACGGCTTAATGCGCAGGGGCTGACCGATGCCCTCCGCCGCGAAATGGAACGCGGGAAGCCGTTTCTCGGCATCTGCCTGGGACTGCAACTGCTTTATGAGTCCAGCGAGGAATCGCCCGGTGTTGAGGGGCTGGGGGTATTGAAAGGGCGCGTGGTGGGCTTCAAGAGCCGTCCGGACTTCCCGCTGCCTGTGCCGCATATTGGCTGGAGCGCACTCCACCTCACGCAACCCGAATCGCCCCTCTGGGAGGGCGTAAGTGAGGGGAGCTATGTCTACTTCGTGCATTCGTACTACCCGGAACCTGAAGAGACGGAAAGCGTGCTTGCCACTTGCGACTACGGGGGCGCGTTCGCCTGCGCTGTCGGGAAAGACAACTTATATGCTGTGCAGTTCCACCCCGAAAAGAGCGGCGCCGTCGGCTTGCAGATTCTGCGCAACTTTCTCGCAACGCTCGGCGTGGCTACACGCTGAACGAAGTGCCGCACCCGCACTGGCGCTTGGCTTTCGGGTTGCGGAACTGGAACCCCCCGCCAATCAGCTGCCCCGTGAAGTCAATCGTGGTGCCTTCCAGCAGGGTGGCGCTTTTGGGGTCTATCACGATTCGCACGCCGTCTACCTCGTAGACCTGATCGTTGGGGCGGGGTGATTCAACAGGGAGCATCACATACTCGTAACCCGCACACCCCCCCGCGCGCACGCCGATGCGCAGATAGGCGTCAGGCATCCCCTTCTTTTGCAGAATCTGCTTGATTCGCTGAAGGGCGCGCTCGGTAATCACAACAGGCATCGTCGGCGTGTTCTGCATGGTTTCACCCATGCGGATTATACCTGATTGGCGTCCGCTCTTCCTCAACAAGAGGGGTATAATGCCTTGAGGCATGGGCAAGCCTAAGCTACGCCGTCGCCCAAATCTTCCGTTGCGCCGCTGGATTACGCATGAAGATTTCGTGGCGCTGGTGGAATCGGGCGTGTTCGCCCCTGAAGAGCGACTGGAACTGCTCGCAGGGGAGTTGACACGGAGGGAGCCTGTGAATACCGCCCATGCCGTCGCCGTCCGCCTCGTGCAGATGGCTCTGGAATCGGTTCGCAAAGAGGGCTACGATGTGCGTCCCCCGCTTCCCCTTGTGTTGAGCGAGTACGATATGCCGTTTCCTGATATTGCGGTTGTGGCAGGTAGCCCGCGCGACTATCTGAGCCAGCATCCTGCCAGCGCCCTGCTGGTGGTGGAAGTGTCGGATGCCTCTTTGCAGACCGACCGCGAGGTGAAGGGCAGTCTGTATGCCAGCGCAGGCATCCCTGAATACTGGATTGTGAACCTTCGCGAGCGCGTGCTGGAGGTCTACCGTGAACCGGCGGCGGACACGCGCACGGTGTATGGCGCCGCCTATCGTCAACGCATGGTACTTCAGGCAGAGGAACAGATTTCGCCGCTCTTTGCGCCCGAAGCGACTTTGCAGGTAGCGCAACTTTTGCCGTGAAGGAGCCGCTTCAGAGTTCAATCGGCGTAACGACTTTAATGGCGAATCGGTTCTGGGTACGGCTGGCGTTGGGCAAGCCGTAGATGAAGTAGAGGTCGAACCCGCGCCGCACTCGCTGGAAGTAGGTGAGATAGAAGTTGCGAACCGTCTCCACTTCGCCCCCGAATTCGGTTCGGCTGGAGATGTAGCGCCCTCCTATCGCGCGTTCAGGGTCAATTTCGTAGTTGAGGGTGAGAATAAACTGGTTCGCGCGGTCATGGGGCGGTTCGGGGTAATCGATAGCGAGCGTCTCGTAGCTGGCGCGCAGGCGTAAGCGTGGCGCCAGCTCAAATGATTGCTCCAGATAGCCGTAGCGACTGCGCCCCCCGTTCAAGTCGCCGAAGCGCACCGCCGCAACACCCCGACGGTAGCGGTTCAGCGCGTTCCATGTGTAGCCCACTCGCATTGTGCGGTCAATGTTCGGTGGGCGTCGGAGGTAGTCTACCCCGATCTCCAGCTCCGTATCGGGAGTGAACCCCCAATCCAGTTCCATGAAGACGCCTTCGTCCAGTACGCCACCGCCGTACAGGCGGCGTGAGAGAACGCCCACATCCAGTGTCCACTGGAAGGGGCGCTGGCTTTCGGGTTGGTCAAACCATGCGACTTGAAATCGCACGCCTCGATAACCCGTTTCGGGCACATATGCCAGGCGCGGGCGGTAGGTCGGCTCAATATCGGTGTATTGCAGGTAGTAGCTGGGCACGCGCGGCGGGGTTTGCGTGTAGAAGGTGTATTGCTGGAACAGCCCTTCGCGGTCGCCCGACAGCCGATAGAGCGCGCCCGTGAAGCGCCACTCCCCTTCGCCCGTGATGCGCTGGGTGTCTATAATCGCGCCCAGATTCTGCTCGTCCACATCGCCCTGCAGGCGCGTGCCCACAACGCCTATAAAAGAACGTGGCGCGACCTCATAGCGCACACGCCCGACGCCTATCTGGCGCGTGGCACCGTTGAACTGATATTCTCCCAGCAGCACGCCGTAGCGCCAGTCGCCCAGCGAGCCGAACGCCTTGCCCCCCAGCGTGAGGTCCTGCACCCGCAGGCTGTAAAACATCGCACGCGGGGGCATAAAATCGCTCCCCTCCTGAAAGAAGGGGCGCTGCTCCTCCAGTACCTTTTCGGTGTAGGAGAAGTCCACATTCGCCACATCGCCTGCGATGTTCTCAAAATCGGGTTTATAGGTCAGCACAGCGGTGAGCGCATCGCCTGCCACATAGCGAATGTCCAGCCCACCGCGCGATTGCTCGCGCTCTGTGGAGCGGTCGCCCGTAAAGTAGGGCAGCAACACAATCGGATAGCGCGGCGCGGGCAGTTCCAGCCCCTCCCAGAGCGCCTGACGACGGTCAGAGTAGTACCCACCCATGTTGGGGAAGACATACAGCTCCTTCAGACGCGCCACATGGCGCTCCAGAATAACGCCGAAGCGGGTCTGTTTCGGGGGATAGCGCAGGATTCTGAGCGGGATTCGCATCTCCGCGCTCCAGCCCCAGTCGGCGACCTGCGTGCGGGCGTCCCAGTCGCCGCGCCAGCGAATGTTTTCCGCTGTACCGATGGGGATTTCTTCCGTCTGCGTGCCGCGCGGGTTCACGATAAAACTATACGGCTCCAGCCCGCGTGCCTGCGGTTCTATCAGCACAGCCACTGTGTCGTCGTCCTCCAGATCGCCGCCGCGCTTGGTCTCCTGCGCCACAATTTGCTCCGGGTTGGGGTCTTCGCATTCAAAGGCGACATAAATATAGTGCGAGTCGTAGCCGATGTAGGCGCGAGTTGGGAACCCTGCAGGCTGCTGGCGCAGGGGCGACCAGAACGACTCCACTTTATACGCCTCACGCCACTCGTCAGGGCTTACTACACCATCAATCACAGGAGGCTGGGTGAGCCGTTTGGCAGGAAACCGCGCTGGTTCTACTGGCTGAGCCGTTGTTAGCGCCAGCCCCAACCCCAGGTAGAAGAGTGCCAGACCAGGTCGCATAAGTCCTCCCCACGCCCCATTTCTGCAGGGGAGGCGCGATTCCTGCCCGTTCACAACTTCCACTTGAAGATAACGGTCTCCACCAGCCGCAACGAGTAGCTCAGCACCACAATTGTGAGCGAGATATACAGCACCCACGCGGCGGTTTCGTTCGCCTGAGCCGCGGCTTTGAGGACGCCCTCACGCGCCTCGCTGGGCATCAGCGTGAACTGCGCCAGCAAGCGGTCTAACAACCCCAGCAGTTCGAACACCTGCCCGCGCAACGGCTCGCGGAAGAAGTAGGCAATCCCTACCACCAGCCCCACGGTCAGGGGCGCGACCAGCTGGTATTTCTGGCGCTGATGTTCGTTGTAAATCACGCACTCGGCACAGCGCTGGCGCAGTTCCCATTTGGTGAGCGTCGTGTTATGGGGGATATAGCGAGCGTTCGCTTCGGGGTTGTCGCTGATGCGCACATTCTGGAGCGCCATCGCAATATTTTTCTCCTCGCACATGCAGCCGACGCCCTCGCGCCAGCAGGTGCGTCGTGCATGGTAAATGGGACATCGCTGGCGCACATAGTCGCGGCAATAGGGCAGCTGCCAGCACTTGCCGAGGAACTTCTGGGGCACCTGCTGCTTGCCGACATTGGAGCCGAGCTTGAGTGTTTGATCCAGCGACGCGCCATACTTGAGCCGACGGATGCCCTGCGCAATCCCCACGAACACGGTCAGCACCAGCCCAGGCGGGAACAGCACCCACACCAGCAGGCGCAACTGCTCCAGCGCGAAGGCGCGTAAACTCCCCGGCGTTGGCAGCGCCCCCAGCTGCCCCATCAGAAACGGCAAACCCCAGTAGAAAAAGACCGCCAGTAAAAGTAAAACGACCCCCACCAGCGCCTCTTCCAGATAGTTCCACGCGACCCCAATCACCACCAGCCCGGCTCCCAGCAGCGTAATTCTGCCTGCCAGGGAGAGGTTGCCCTGAATGCGTGCCTGATCCGCCGCCGAAAAGCTCTGGGATTGATCCAGTCCTGCCAGAAAGACCGCATACATCAGATAGGCAAACCCCAGCAAGAACAGGATTGCCCCCACCGAAATCATCCACTGGGTGAAAGTGGTAATCCAGCGGAGCATTAGCTGGCGCTGGTATTCGCGTTGTATGGACGGTCGCTTTGCCATGCCTCCCTACCTCGTCTTCGAATATACCTGACGGAATGCGAAACGCTCTGTTTCGGCATAAACGGCTCAATTCCCGCAATTTTCTATGGAACCGCCCCCTGCAATCTGCCTGTCTAACATCCGATAATATGAGATGATGGCAGGACGCCAGAACTGAAACCCGAGGGGCGAGACCTTATGTCCAAGCGTGAGTTGAAGGTAGTTCGGCTACTGGAGCCTGAGTTATGCATGCGCTGTCGGTTTGCCGACTTTGCGGATGTGGAGCTGGCAGACGGGCAGGTGCGTCGCATGCTCTATTGCCGAAGGCTTGATTGCGACAACTGGGACTACAGCAGTGCGGAACCTGCACGGCGTATCGAGCCGTCTAAGGACGCAGAGGACTGGGATGATGTGGCGTAAGATTTGCTCGTGCGTACCTCCTGACGAGCGGGGCTTGCCGCTGGTGAGCGTCGTGCATCCCGCTGCGCTGGGGCGTGCCGACGATGCGGGGCGTCGGTGCCCCCAGCGCCTTTGAAACGCCTTTGTTCCCTCCCACGTACGCGCCCTTCACCCACAGCGCCGGGGACGCCCACCCCCGGCGCTGGCTTTTAAGAACTCAACTGCTCTATCCGCTGCTGAAGCCGCCGGTGGCGCTCCAGCAGTTCGCGCTCCTGCTCGCGGGCTTCCTGCACCACTTCGGGCTTGGCGCGCTCTAAAAACTGCGGATTGCGCAGACGCGCCTGCACCTGCTTAATCTCCTGCTCCACCTTCTGCAGCTCTTTTTGCAGGCGTTCCCGCTCGCGCTCGATATCCACCAAGCCCGCAATCGGCAGGAAGACCTCCGCCCCCGTGGCAGGGTTCATCAGGGCGCGCTCGTCGGGCACACCAAACGCAATGTGCTGACACCACGCCAGATGTGCGATTGTGGCGCGATGCGCTTCAAAGCGGCGACGGCTCTCCTCGTCCAGCGGGTTCACCCACGCTTTGGGAATGGCGACGCCCGGCGTGATTTTGACCTCCGCACGCAGGTTGCGAATGGCGCGAATCACCTCAAACACCTGCGCCACCTCCGCCTCCGCCGCCTCATCGATCCATGCGGGGTTCGCCTGCGGGAATCGGGCGCGAATCAGCGCAGGCTCTATCTCCGTCGCGCCAATCGCCTGCCACAACTCTTCGGTGATGTGGGGCATGTAGGGGTGTAGCAGGCGCAGGAGCTGGTCAAACAGGTACACCAGCATCGCCTGCGTTTGCGTCCGGCGAAGCGGCTCCTGCAGGCGCGGCTTGACCGCCTCAATATACCAGTCGCACACCTCGCTCCAGATAAACTCATAAAGCGCGTTCGCGCCGTCGTCGAAGCAGTACGCCCCCAGCGCCTCATGAACTGCCTGAATCGTGCGCTGGAGCCGACTCAGAATCCAGCGATCCAGCGTATCAGCAGGCTGGGGACCCATCGCCCGCAGCGCCCCCAGGTCGGCGTCTTCTAAGTTCAACAACACGAAGCGCGTGGCGTTCCAGACCTTGTTCGCGAAGTTGCGAGCGTTCACCACACGCTCTTCGTAGAATCGGATGGACTGCTGCATCCCCGCCTGCTGCAGCAGCGACCAGCGCAGGGCGTCGGTGCCGTATTTCTCAATCATCTCCAGCGGGTCAATCCCCGTGCCCAGCGATTTGGACATCCGCTTGCCCTCTTTGTTCAGCACCGTCGCGTGGATGTAAACCTCACGGAAGGGAATGTCGCCCTTGAAATACAGCCCCGTCATAATCATGCGGGCGACCCACAGGTAAAGAATCTCCTGCGCTGTGATCAGCACATCGGTGGGGTAAAAGAGGCGCAACTCCTCCGTGTCGCGGGGCCAGCCCAGCACCGTGTGGGGCCAGATAGCGGAGGAGAACCATGTGTCCAGCACATCGGGGTCGCGCACAAGGAGCATGCTCCCACAGCGGGGGCACTTGTCGGGCGCGGTTTTCTGCACAATCGGGTTTTCACGCTTCAGCAGCCGGTACTCGCCCTTCTCGGTGCGCTCAAAGTTTTCGGGATTGCAGTCCACGCAGTACCATGCGGGAATCTGATGCCCCCACCAGAGCTGGCGCGAGATGCACCAGTCGCGGATGTTTTCCATCCAGTTCAGGTACATCTCGGTGTAGCGTTCGGGGATGAAACGAATCTTGCCCTGCTTGACGACCTCAATCGCAGGCTTGGCGATTTCGGTCATGCGGCAGAACCACTGCTCGCTGAGCAGCGGCTCAATCACCGTGTGGCAGCGCTCGCATCGCGCCAGCGGCACGGTGTAATCTTCCACCTTCTCCAGATAGCCGCCTGCTTCCAGGTCCGCTACGATGAGCTTGCGCACCTCGTAGCGATCTTTGCCGTGATAGGCTTGCAGGTAGGGGTTGTCGTGCGCGTTGAGTTCCTCGCGCAGGCGCTCCGTGTTGATGGTGCCGTCCAGATTCATAATCAGGGGGCGCGGCAGGTTGTGGCGTTGCCCGATTTCGAAGTCGTTGGGGTCGTGCGCAGGGGTCACTTTGACCGCGCCCGTGCCGAACTCGGGGTCGGGGTAGGGGTCGGCAATCAGCGGGATTCGGCGTCCCACCAGTGGCAGGATGAGATTCTTGCCGATGAGTTGCGTGTAGCGGGCGTCGCTGGGGTTGACCGCAACCGCCACATCGCCGAGCATCGTTTCAGGGCGTGTGGTGGCGACCACCACATAGCCGCTGCCATCCTCAAACGGGTAGCGCAGGTGATAGAGCTTGCCCGGCTCGTCCGCCTGCTCCAGCTCGATATCCGAAAGCGCGGTCATACAACGGGGGCACCAGTTTATCACGCGCTCGCCAATATAGAGATGCCCATCCTGCCACCAGCGCACGAACACTTCCAGCACGGCGTCCACATACTCCGGGTCCAGCGTGAAGCGGGTGTAGCGCCAGTCGTAAGAGCAGCCGAGTCGGCGGAACTGCATCAGAATCGTGTTGCCGTACTGTTCGCGCCATTGCCAGACGCGCTCCAGGAATTTTTCGCGTCCCAGCTGGTGGCGGGTCAAGCCCTCTTTACGCAGCTCGCGTTCCACCACATTCTGGGTGGCAATCCCCGCGTGATCGGTGCCGGGCACGCACAGCACATTATAGCCCTGCATACGCTTCCAGCGGAGCAGCACATCGTGGATGGAGTTGTTGAGCGCGTGCCCCATATGCAGGCTACCCGTGATGTTGGGGGGCGGAATGGTGATGCAATAGCGGGGACGCCCATCGTCGGCGATGGTGGCGTAAAAATCGCCGCGCTCCATCCACCATGCATAGCGCTGCGGTTCCACCTGATGGGGGTCATAGGTCTTGGGAAGCTCAGCTCTCATGCGGGGTTGCCTCCTTTATCAGCTTTTGAAGACGGCACGCAAGGCGTCTGCAATATGGCGCAATCCCAGCTCAGGGAACACGCGGTAGCCGCTCACCTCGGCGGTGATATATCCTGTGTAGCCGACCGACTCCAGCGCCGAGCGCACCGCCATCCACGGCACATCGCCCTGAAGCGGGTTGGTGAAACCCTGAATATTGCCAATCTCGGTGCGGAAATCTTTTACATGTACGCGCTTGATGCGCGGTCCCAGAATCGTAATCCAGTGCTGGGGGAAGCCGTAGTCTAAGATGTTGCCTGCGTCGAAGTAGCAGCCCACATAGTCGCTGCCGATTTCGTCGATGAGCTGGCGCATCTCCAGCGGGCTGAGCAGGAACTTGTTCCACACATTCTCAATCGCAATCGCGACTTTGCGGCGTTCGGCTTCGGGCGCCAGCGTTTGCAGCGCCTGTTTGGCGCGTTCATAGGCAACATCGTAGGGCACTTCCGCCGTGACGACGCCCGGCACGACAAGAATCGCCTCCACGCCCATCGCCTGCGCCAGTCGGAGCTGGTGGCGGCAGAGGTCTATCGCCTGCTCGCGCACTTTGGGGTCAGGGTGGGTAAACGGCACGCTCCAGTAGACCCCTGTGGAGAGGGAGCTGAGTTCAATCCCTACCGAGTCTGCCATCTGGCGAATCTGGCTCGCCTCCGCATCGGAGGTCTGGGGGCTGAGCGCGCCCTGCATTTCCATGTTGAACTCGATGGAGTCAAATCCCGACTCCTTTGCGACGCGCAGGCAGGTTTGCACCTCCCAGTTACCAGGCATCGTCCAGCGATTGATGCCAATCTTGAACGCACTCATGGCAGGGGAATTGTACCCCATCGGCAGGCGTGCTGAAGGTACACTTTATGCTATGGGCGAAGCGTGGATTAATCTGGCGTATCTACTGGCGGCAGTGCTATTTATTGTGGGGCTAAAGGGGCTGGCACATCCGCGCACGGCGGTGCGGGGCAATCAACTGGGCGCGCTGGGCATGCTGATTGCCGTTGTGGCGACTCTGGCGCATCGCCAGATATTGAGTTTTGAACTGATTATTGCTGGCATCGTGGTGGGCGCGCTGGTGGGAGCCGTGCTGGCGTTGAAAGTGCCCATGACGGCGATGCCGCAGATGGTGGCGCTCCTGAACGGTTTCGGGGGTGGCGCGTCGGCGCTGGTGGCGGGCGCAAGCCTGGTGGAGGCGAACCTGCCTGAAGTGCGGGCGAGCGTGCCGATGCTCCAGTTGAGCCTTGCCAGCGCGGCGTCGGGCATTATTGGCGCGGTAACCTTCTGGGGGAGTCTGGTCGCCTTCGCCAAACTGCAGGGGATTGTCGGGGATAACCCCATTCCCATCCGCTCGTTGCACTACTTTAACGGGCTTTTACTTCTGGTTGCGATCGGGCTGGGGGTGATGCTGGCGCTGGAGCCGTCGCAAATGGGGTATTACTGGGCGCTGGTGGCGGTGGCGTCGGTGGTGGGGCTGCTGCTGGTGTTCCCAATCGGGGGCGCGGACATGCCCGTGGTGATCGCGCTGCTGAACTCCTATTCGGGGCTGGCGGCGTCGGCGACGGGGTTCGTGCTGAACAATAACGCGCTGATTATCACGGGTTCGCTGGTGGGCGCGTCGGGGATTATTCTGACCACGATTATGTGCCGCGCGATGAACCGCTCCCTGCGCAATGTGCTGTTCGGGGTGTGGGTGCCGGCGGAGGCGGGACCGAAGGCGGAAGAGGTGTACGGCGGGCGTGTGAAGGCGACCTCGCCTGAAGAGGTGGCGATGCTGCTGGAAGGGGCGCGCTATGTGGTGATTGTGCCCGGCTACGGGATGGCGGTCTCTCAAGCACAGCATGCGGTGCGCGACCTGATGCAGGCGCTGGAAGCGCAGGGCACGCGCGTGGAGTTCGCGATTCACCCCGTCGCGGGGCGCATGCCAGGACATATGAATGTGTTGCTCGCCGAAGCCGATGTGCCCTACGATAAACTCAAAGAGATGGACGAAATCAATCCGCGATTTGAACAGGTGGATGTGGCGATTGTAATCGGCGCGAACGATGTGGTGAACCCCTTAGCGCGCACCGACCCCAACAGCCCGATTGCGGGCATGCCCATTCTGGATGTGGACAAGGCGAAAAGCGTGGTGGTCATCAAGCGTAGCCTCAGCCCTGGTTTCGCGGGCATTCCGAACCCCCTGTTTGCGATGGACAACACGCTGATGCTGTTTATGGACGCGCGGCAAGGTGTGCAGGAAATTCTGGCGGCGCTCAAGGCGAAGTAGGGTATAATTTGCCTGCGCGGAGGGGTGGCCGAGTGGCTGAAGGCGGCGGTCTTGAAAACCGCATCCCACCTCGTGTGGGACGGGGGTTCGAATCCCTCCCCCTCCGCCAGTTGCCCCGCTAAACATTCCCCCTCTTCTGGCGTCTATACGGGCAGGATTGGGCGCGTGCCCAGCCGAAAATTGAGTGCTGGAGGGGTTCTATGGAACGACCAGAAGAGGGCAAGCCGTGTCCATTATGTGAGCGTCCGAACAGCGACTTCTGGGCGGCGGAGATGTCGCGTCGCCAGTTCCTGCGGGCAGGGTTCACACTGGTGGCGGTAGGGCTGGCAGCGCCGCCGTGGCTGGCGCGAATCGCCTATGCCGACGCTCAGCGCACACTCAAGGGCGAGAAGCTCCCCAACGACCACATTCTGGTGGTGTTGCAGCTCACAGGGGGCAACGACGGGCTGAACACGGTGATTCCCTACACCCAGTCGCTGTATTATCAGTCGCGCCCCACGCTGGCAATCCCCGAAGACAAGGTGATCCCGCTGGAAGGGGGGATGGGCTTCCACCCTGCGCTGGAACCGCTCAAGAGTTTGTATGACCAGAAGCGCGTCGCGGTGATTCAGAGCGTGGGCTACCCGAACCCGAACCGCTCACACTTCCGCTCGATGGAAATCTGGCAGACTGCCGACCCCGATGGGCACAGCCGCTACGGCTGGCTGGGGCGCTATCTGGACACGCTCGCCGACTCGGCAACGAACCCTGTGCTGGCGGTAAGCCTCACGCAGGAGTTGCCTCTCGCGTTGCAGGCGCGACGCGCCTCGGTGCCCTGCTTCGCCAGCCTGAGCGACCTGCAGATGATGACGCGCGACCCGGAGCTGGAGCGCACCTTGCAAGCGATGCAGGCGATGGAGTCGCGCAAGCCCGACGCGCCCGCGCGAATCATCCGCGAGTCGACGCGCACCGCGCTGGAGGCGGTAGAACGCCTGCGCGAGGCTGTTAAAAACTACCGCTCCGAAGTCGCCTACGGCAACGACCCGTTCGGTCGCGGTCTCCAGCAAGCGGCGCAACTGATTGCCACCTCGCCGCAAACCCGAATCCTCTATGTGTCGGTGAACGGGTTTGACACCCACGCGGGTCAGGCGCGCACGCACGAACAACTCCTGAGCCGGTTCGCCAGCGCGGTGAACGCCTTCTATCGCGATCTGGAGGCGCTTGGCAAAGCCGACAAGGTGCTGTTGATGGTCTTCTCGGAGTTCGGGCGGCGCGTGCGCGAAAACGGCAGTCTCGGCACCGACCACGGCGCCGCCGCGCCGATGTTTTTGATTGGCAAGCGCGTGCAGGGCGGTCTGCACGGCGACCCGCCCAACCTGAGCGATCTGGACAGCAACAACGACCTCAAGATGCAGATCGACTTCCGCCGCGTGTACGCCACCGTATTGGAGTGGCTCGGCAGCGACCCCGAAGAGGTGCTGGGCAAAGCATTCCCCGCGCTTAAGGGTGTGGTGGGCTGTCCTACCGCGCCGCCCGCGCCGCTTGCGGGTATACTATGGAAACCGAAGTTAACGGAGCGGCGCATGCGTCGGAAGCGGTTGGGCTGGTGGCTCCTGATGCTGGTCACCCTGCTGAACAGCGGGGGTATCGGCTACTGGGTGTGCCATCAGCAGGTAAACAGCGCGTGCTTCTGGCTCAATGCATGTGCCGAGGATACACCGCCTCAGGGAGACCCAGCGCCTGTTTCCACCTCGATACCGACCCTGGAAGCGCTCCCCTGCGACTGCATGTTCTATAGCGTGGAAGTGCCCCTGCCACAGGCGCCTGCGTCTCAGGGACATGCGCCTCAGTGGGCGACTATCGCGCTCCTGGAGAGGATTGGCGAGCTGGGCGCACTCCCGCGTTTGCGGTGTGTTCCAGAAAACGCTTCTCCCCCCACTTCTATCCCCACCCGATGCGTTTTTCGTCGCGCTCCTCCTGTGATGCGCTGGCTCGGCTAACTCTGCCGGAATCCCCGCTAACGGGGGGTTCGGCTTGTAGCGCAAGCGTATCACGGAGGAATCGGAATGCGACGGAAACTGGTCATTAGTTGGGTTCTCATCAGCAGTGGGCTTTATGGGCAAACAGCGCCGCCGCGCTTCACAGTGGAGCAGGCGCTGCAGCGTGCGATGGAGGCGAACGGTGCGCTCCGCGCGTTGCGTCAGGACTGGCTCGCCGCCGCGCATCAGGCAGAGGTGGCGCGAGCGCCGCAGGCGCTCTTTCTCCACTGGACCCCTGCGCTGACCACAGGCGGCACAGGCGAGGAGCTGATTATCGCCCAGATGCTGGAGCTGAACGGCGCTCGTGCCGCACGCGAGCGAACCGCCCGGGCGGAGCAGCAACTCGCCCATGCCCAGATTCTGAAAGAGGCGAACCAGCTGCTAAGCGAGACGGCGCGCGCCTTCTATCACGCCCTGTACGCTGAGCGATTGCGTCAGTTAGCGGAAGCCGAGGTGCAACGCGCCGAGCAAACGCTCGCCCTCATACGCCAGCAGGTGGAGATTGGCGTCCGCCCGGGGCTGGATCAGATTCAGGCGGAGATTGAGCTGGAGCGTGTGCGCCAGACCCTCAGCGCACGCACGGTAGAAGCAGACACCACGCGAGCAACACTGAACCGATGGCTGGGGCTGGAGCAGAGCGCCCGCGTGAACCTTGAGGAGCCGCGCACGCCGTCGCCGCCCAAGCCGCCCGGCGCATGGAGTTCCCACCCCGACTGGCTCCATCAGCAGGCGCGCTGGCGCTCCATGCAGGCGTTGCGCCGCCAGACCCAGATTGAAGGACTGCCCGATGTGGGCGTGCAGATGCGTCTCGAAAAGCACGCCCAGCCCGGCTTCGGGCTAATCTTCAGCCTGCCCTTTGTGGACTACGGCGCCCGACGCAAGCGCCTGCAGGCGCTGGAAACCGCCACTGCCGCCGAAGCACTCCGCCTGCAGACCACGCAACACGCGCTCCAGACGGAGCTTGCCAACGCCCACTTGCAGGCACAGAATGCCTACCAGCGCTGGGAAGCCTACCAGCGCGACATCCTGCCCCGCGCCCAGAAACTGCTCCAGTCCGCTCAGGTGGGATTAGAAAGCGGGCATCTCTCTATCCTGCAGGTGCTGGAAGCCCAGCGCACGGCGCGCCAGATTCAGGAAGAAGCATTGCTTGCCGAGCGCGCCTACTGGATTGCCATAACCGATTACGCCGAGAAGCAAGCCGATTTTGCCGCCCTATGGCGCCGACAGCATGAGGAGGGAACACGCAATGAGTAAGTTCACGAAAACTGTGGGACTTCTGCTGGGGGTGGCTGTTGCGGGAGCGGGCATCTGGTGGTGGAGCCGTTCGCCGGCACCTGCCCCCGAAGCGCAAAGCGAAGAGCCAAGCCACACCCTTCCTGAAGTGGTGGAGTTAGATTCGGAGAGCCTGCAACTGGCTGATCTGGGCATCGAGCGCGTGTCGGTGCAGCCGCTGACCCGCACGCTCACCCTCTATGGTCAGATAGAAGCGCACCCCGAAGCGGTGGTGAACCTCAACTCGCGCGTTACAGGGCGCGTGCTGGAACTGCGTGCGCATGTGGGGCAACGGGTGCGCAGGGGTCAGGTGCTGGCAATTCTGGATAGCGAAGAGATTCATCGCGCTGAGGTGAACTACGCGCGAGCGAAACGCAATGTCGCCTTTGCGAAGGCGGAACTGGCGCGTCGGAAACGGCTGGCGCAACTGGGCGCGTATGCCAACCCCGCGTTAGAGGAGGCGCGGAGTCGCTGGAGTCAGGCGCAGGCAGAACATCGCGCTGCCGAAGCCGACTATCAGGCAGCCCAGCAGGCGGTACGCCAGGCGGAGGCAGAGCGCCATCGCGCTCAGATTGCGCTGAATCAGGCGGAAAGCCAGCTCGCTCGCGCCGAACGCCTGCTTCAGGCGCAACTGATCTCGCGTCAGGAGTACGAATCGCTTCAGGCACAGCGCGAGAGCGCCCGCGCCGCCCTCCAGATGGCGCAAGCGCAACTCGAAGCTGCGCAAGCCCAGCTGCAGAACGCCCGCGCTCGCCTTGAAAACGCCCGCGCCCAACTGCAGATTGCCCAGCAACAGCTCCAGCGCGCCCAGCAGGTCTATCAGGGGCAGTACCTCACCAGCAAAGAGGTCGCCGAAGCCGAAGCCCAGCTCGCCCAAGCCCAGCTGGAACTGGAAGCCGCCCTGGACGAGCTCCATCTGCTGGGCGGTAAACCCGACGGCGGACACAAACTGACCCTTGTGGCGCCCTTCGACGGACGCATCGCCGCGCTTCAGGTCACGGTCGGAGAGACCGTTACGCCCGATAAGCCCATCTTCCGCATTCTAAACACCGACACGGTGTGGGTGAGCTTTGACCTGTACCCCGAAGATGCCCCCTTTGTCAAGCCAGGCATGCCTGTTGAGTTCAGCCTGCCTGAAGATGCGGGAAAGCGCTACACCGCCGAGATTCAGATGGTCATGCCCGAAGCAGACCCTCACGCCCGCACTGTCAAAGCGCGTTGTGTGGTGCGTAATCCTGATGCCTTGCTCAAACCGGGAACCTTCGTGGAAGGGAAGCTGACCCTTCGCCTGAGCGCGCCGCAGCTGCTCGTGCCTCTGAGCGCCATTCAGGAAATAGAAGGTAAACCGTATGTGTTCGTGGCGACCGATAGCCCAAACCGATTCCAGCTGCGTGAGGTCGTGCTGGGGCAGCGCAACGACACCTACGCCGTCGTGCGCTCTGGTTTGAAGCCCGGCGAGCGAATTGTGGTGCGGAATAGCTCGCTGCTCAAGGGCATGCTGGTCGGTGGAGAGGGAGGTGAGCACTGATGCTGGAAGCGATTGTGCGTTTTTCCATCCGCCAGCGGGCGGTAGTGCTGATCCTGACCCTCTTTTTTGCAGGGTTCGCGGTCTATCAGGCGTTCCTGCTGCCGATTGATGCCGTGCCCGACATCACCAACAAACAGGTGGTGATTAACGCGATAGCGCCGGGCTTGAGCGCGCAGGAAGTGGAGCGCCAGATTACCTTCCCCATCGAGCTGGGGCTGGCAGGGCTGCCTTACCTCAGGGAGATTCGCTCCTCGTCCATCTTCGGGCTATCGCAGGTAACCGTGGTGTTTGACGACTCGGTAGACCTCTATTTCGCACGCCAGCTGGTCAGCGAGCGGTTGCAGGCGATTCAGGGCGAGTTGCCGCCGGGCGTGCGTGCCGAGATGGGACCCGTCAGCACAGGGCTGGGCGAACTGGCGCATATTGAGGTGCGCAACCCGCGCCTTTCGCTGATGGAGCGCGCGACGCTGGCAGATTGGGTCGTGCGCCCCCAGCTGCTCACCGTGCCCGGGCTGGCAGAGGTTACCCGGTGGGGTGGTGAAACGCGCCAGTTCCAGGTGCAGGTAGACCCCCGAAAACTGGAGGCTTATGGCATCACCCTGCGCGAGGTGGTGGACGCTCTGCAAAACAACAACCTGAACGCGGGCGGCGCCTACCTCCTGCGCGGAAGCCAGCAGGCGCTGGTGCGCGGAGTCGGACAGCTCACGGGGGTGGAAGACCTCCAGCGCGTGGTCGTCAAGACCCAGCACGGCGTGCCCATCACGCTGGCACAAATCGCGCGGATTACCGAAGCGCCCGCCGTGCGCTACGGCGCGATGACCCAGAACGGCGAGGGCGAGCAGGTCTATGTGCTGGCGCTCCTGCTGATTGGCGAAAACGGGCGTATCGTTATCGAGCGCGTGAAAGAAAAACTGCTCGCCATCGAAAAATCACTCCCCGCAGGCACGAAACTGATACCGCATCTGGAGCGCTCCAAACTGGTGAACGGCACCCTGCGCACGGTGTTGACCAACCTCACCGAAGGGGGCTTGCTGGTGATAGGGCTGCTCTTTCTGTTTCTGCTCCAGCTGCGGGCAGGGCTTATTGTAAGCAGCGTCATCCCGCTCTCGATGCTGGGGGCAGTGGTCGGCATGCGTCTTTTTGGGGTGTCCGCGAACCTGATGAGTCTGGGCGCGATAGACTTCGGACTGCTGGTGGACGGCGCGGTGATTATTGTGGAAAACACGGTTCGCCGCCTCGCGGAAGCGATACGCTCGCTCCCCCAGGAGCTGACCCCCGACGAGCGTGAACGCCTGATTCATGACAGCACGGTGGAGGTGATTCGCCCCGCCCTGTTCGGAATCTTTATCATTATTGCCGCGTATGTGCCCATTCTCACACTGGGTGGGATTGAGGGCAAGATGTTCCGTCCGATGGGGCTGACCGTGATTTTTGCACTGGTGGGCGCGATGCTCTTCTCGATGACGGTTGTCCCCGCGCTGTGCGCCCAGTTTCTCAAGCCCCAGCCCGAACGCGAGAACAGGCTGCTGACATGGCTGGCGCATCATTATCGGCGTGCGCTGATGTGGCATATCCAGCGTCCGCGCCTGACACTGACCCTCGCGCTGGGGTTTGTGGGAGCGTGCTTCTGGCTCTTTACCCATCTGGGGAGTGTGTTCGTCCCAGAGCTGGATGAAGGCAATATCGCGATTTCGGGCTTCTATCCGCCTGACACCTCGCTGGAGGAGACCATCCGCCTTTCGGGACGCCTAGAAAAGTACCTGAAAACGCAGTTTCCCGACGAGATTGCGCATATTTTCACCCGAATCGGACGCCCCGAAGCCGCAACGGACCCGATGCTCAATAATCAGGTGGACATCATGATGGAGCTGCACCCGCGTGAGCGGTGGCGGCGCGCTCACACCAAGCCCGAACTGGTGGAGCAGATAGCGGATGCCGTTGCCAAAATGCCCGGTCTCGGCGTCACTTTCACACAGCCGATTAAGATGCGCATGGACGAGATGATTGAAGGGCAGGGCGTGCGTGCGGACCTTGCGGTCAAGATTTTTGGGGCGGACCTTGAGGAGCTGAATCGCATCGGGCGACTGGTGGAGGCGGAGGTGCGCAAGGTGCGTGGCGCGGTGGATGTGGCGCTGGAGACGACCGAAGGCTTGCCGCAGCTCCAGATTGCAGTGCGCCGCGAGCAACTGGCGCGTTACGGCATCCCCGCCAGCACCGTGATGGAGGCTATTGAGAGCGCGCTCGGCGGAGCCACCGCGACCGTCATCACCACAGGAACCCAGAGGGTAGAGGTGGCGGTACGCCTGCAGGAGCCGTTCCGACGCACGCCTGAACAGATTGGGCGCCTGCTTATCCCCACTGCGGAGGGCGCGCGCGTGCCACTGAGCGCAGTAGCCGATATCCAGATTGTGGAAGGTCCCGTGCGAATCACACGCGAGAACGGTCAGCGGCGCGTGCTGGTGCTGGCGAACACGCGCGGGCGCGATTTGGGGTCGGTCGCCGAAGAGGTGCATCAGCGATTGCAACGGCTGAACCTGCCCGTAGGCTACTGGATTGAGTACGGCGGCGCCTATGAGCATCTGGTTTCGGGGCGCACGCGCTTGAGTATCGTGGTACCAGCGACCTTTCTGGGCATTCTCATGTTGCTGGTGCTGGCGCTGGGGCAGGTACGCTACGCACTGATGGTGTTCACTGCCATCCCGTTCGCACTCACAGGGGGGATTCTGGCGCTCTGGGTACGCGGGATGCCCTTCTCCATGTCGGCAGGGGTCGGCTTTATTGCGCTGGGCGGGATTGCCGTGCTGAACGGGCTGGTGATGATCAGCGCCATTAATGCCCTCCGTCAGCGTGGCATGGCGTGCCTTGAGGCGGTGGTGGAGGGCGCAGCCATCCGAATGCGCCCTGTGCTGATGACCGCCTCGGTGGCGGGGTTCGGTTTCCTGCCGATGGCGCTCTCGCATGGAATGGGCGCAGAGGTGCAGCGCCCGCTCGCGACTGTGGTGATCGGGGGGCTAATCACCAGCACCGCGCTGACGCTGATCGTACTGCCCACGCTCTATGCGTGGGTGGAGCGTCGTGCGGAATTGCGCCTTTCCCTGCGCCATGCACTCGGCAAAGGCGGCGAATAAAGCCGCGTGCCGAACAATTGGGCGCATCCCGGCGCTGAATTGAGCCTCTACGCCTCAGGGTGTTGCATTTTCCAGTATGGACTGCGGAAGCCGCGCTTCCGCACGCCACAGGTGTTGCATTTTCGTGCAAATTTCGAGCATTCGCGTTGCTTCGGTGTATAGTAGGGGTATGGAGGTAACGCGGATGCAACGCAAGATGCTTTTCGGGATGCTTGTCGGGCTGGCTCTGACGCTCGCCAGCCATGTCGTCGCGCAACCGTTCACCTATCAGGGCTTCCTCAGGCAGAACGGACAGCCCGTGAACGGCACGCGCAGTATGACTTTCAAACTGTTCACCGCGCTGACAAACGGCTCCCAGGTGGGAGGCGCCATCACCCAGAATGTGAATGTTCAGAACGGGCTGTTTACGGTGGAGCTGAACTTCGGCAATGTATGGGACGGCTCCAACCGCTACCTGGAGATTAGCGTTGATGGCAACACACTCTCGCCGCGTGTGAAAATCAACCCCGCTCCATATGCCAGCACCGCCTTCTACGCTCAGCGTCCATGGCAAACCGCAGGGAGCAATATCTTCTATGCAGGGGGGAATGTGGGCATTGGTACAAACAGCCCTCAAGGTGACCTGCATGTGCGCAGCCTCTCTGCCGAACAGCTGGATCAGGAGACCGCTACAGCCTTTCGAACTGGCATTCCAGGTTTTACCTGGCAATCGTTCACGCCAGCCATTACAGGTGTGCTGACCAAAGTTGCGGTCTACCTGGATGCAGTAAATCCCATCAGCCTGACCATCCGCGTGTATCAGGGCGAAGGCACTGGGGGCGTGCTGCTTGCCGAGCGCACAGTCACGCCTGGCAACTTCACAGGCTGGCATGAAGTGGCAATCGGCGACGTCAACTTGACCGCAGGTCAACGCTACACAGTTGAGGTAATGCCAAATGGTCTGTTTATAACTGCAGACAATCAGAACCCTTACCCGAACGGCAGGAGTGGAGCGGGCGTTCAATTCGACCTGCTCCTGCGCACCTATATGGCGCTGCCTGTCGAGAGCCTGGTGGTGCGTCAGGGAGCCGTCGGGATTGGGACGACCACCCCCAGCGCGCGCCTGCATCTTGTGAACGGGAACCTGCGTGTGGATGATGGCGAAATTCAGAGCTGGGGTCCCATAACAATCCATGCCGATGTGGATAACACGGGCGACGATGTAGTGCGCTTCGTGGACAGCACGGGCAACGAGACCATGCGCATCCACTCGAACGGCAGAGTGGGGATTGGCACCACCACACCTCTTGCCCCACTCTCGTTTAGCAATACGACAGGCAACAAAATTGCTCTCTGGGGACAGTCCGACTCCCACTACGGAATCGGTATTCAGGCGAGTCTCTTGCAAATCTACACGGATCAGGCGGGCAGTGATGTTGCCTTCGGGTTCGGTAGCAGCAGCAATTTCACCGAGCGGGCGCGCATCAAAGGCAGCGGGCTATCGGTGGCGGTGATCCCGGGCAACAACGGTCAGGCGCGCACAGATTGGCCAACGGGATGGAACGGCGGTATAGCGACATGGGACATTAATGCCAGCGGCATTCTGGCGACCGAATATCGGACGCGCTCCGACGAGCGACTCAAGCGCGACATTCAGCCTCTGGATACCGCCAGTGAGCTGCAGCGCCTGTTGAGCCTGCGCCCCGTGTCATACTACTGGCGCGATGAGCGACTCCCACAGACTCTACAGTACGGGTTCATCGCGCAGGAATTGCGCGAGGTGTTTCCCGAACTGGTGCTGGAAGGCACCGATGAGGACAGGACCCTCTCGGTGAACTACCAGGCGCTCATCCCGCTGCTGGTGAACGCCCTGCAAGCGCAACAGGCGGAAATCCAGCAGCTGCGCAACGAGGTGCAACAACTGCGTGCGCGACTCAATCAGAAGCCCTAATCCACTCTGACCTCCAGTCCCCTCCCCAGACCTCTGCGGAGGGGACATCCCCACGATTCAGAGGTGGATCAGAACGACACTCGACAGAAGGAGGCAAACCGATGAGAACACTGATGATGTGCGCGATTCTCACGATGCTGATGAGCGTCGCCTGCGCCCAATCGGGCGGCGGCTACGACCTCAGCTGGTGGACGATTGACGGCGGCGGAATCACCTTTGCCACCGGCGGCAGCTTCAACATGGGCGGCACCGTCGGTCAGCCCGACGCGAGCAACGCCCTCACAGGCGGGGGCTACAGCCTCACAGGGGGCTTCTGGTTCACGCCCGCCTGCGTCGCCACCAACGGCGATGTGGATGGCAACGGCTGCGTGGACGACGCCGACCTGCTCACGGTGCTGTTCAACTTCGGCGCGACGGGAGCCAACCCCGCCGATGTGAACTGCGATGCGATTGTCGACGACGCCGACCTGCTAATCGTGCTGTTCAACTTCGGCAGCGGGTGTTGAAAAGCGTCCCAGCACGCGCCGCCACCAGAGCGTCGTGTGCGGCGCCCGCGATTCGCTGAACTGCTGGAGGCGCAGGCGCCACGCCTGTGCCTCCGACTCCATGCCACACTGGCACAGCACCCGCACCCACACCAGCGACTTATTGATGCACTGCTGGACGCGATGCTCTTCGGGGTCTGCCAGCGTGGGGTTCTCCTGGAGTAAGCGCAGCGCCTGCTCCCCCCGCCCCAGGTTCGCCAGCACCAGCGCGTCTGAAAGGAGAATGTTCGGGTCTTCGTCGCGCCATGCGTCGCTTTTTTGCTGAGCCAGCGTTTGGACGGCGTGCGCCTCATGACGCCAGCGCGAGAAGCTCAGATATTCAGCAATATTGCGCCAGAACCAGGCGGCGTGTTCCGGCGCATGGCGCTCCGCCTGCGGAAGCCAGCGACGCAGGATGTCCACGCCCTCCATCGGCGCGAGGCGGGCGCCGCATTCCGAAGCGCTCTTCGCCTGCGCATGGATAATGTAGAACCAGTGGGGACGCATCGGCTCGGCAGGGGAAATCAACCGCAGGGCGCGATAGATTGACATCTGCGCCTCATGAACCCGCGCTTGTGCCACCAGATACCGACAGTGATAGGCGAAGGCGTCTATCAACAGGCTTGTGGGCGCACGGTTCACGCTGACCATCTGCCACAAGCGCCCCTGAAGACAGCGATAAAGCAAGTCGGTTATCTCCGGGTTTATTGGGGCTGCCTCCTGATTCAGTGCATCCAGCAGCTCGGCGATCTCGGACGGCGACGCGATCTCAAACGGGAGCCACACCAGCACGCCCTGTCCGCTTTGAAGCGCCTGATGCTCTTCCGGAGTCGCGCCTAACGCCTCGCAAAGTCGCGCCAGATGCTCTGCAGAGGGCCAGCTCTCCGAACGCTCCCAGCGGCTGATCGTGCTGACCGTTACGCCCAGATGCAGGGCGACCCGCTCCAGAGTCCAGCCGCGGCGTATGCGCAGGGCGCGCAGGAGCTCGCCCCCCATGGGCGCGGTGCCTTCGAGGGGGGAGGCGCCCTTCTCGGCTCCTGCCGCCAGCGGCGCGGCGCGCGGCGCCTGCAGCAACTGCCATGCCTGCAAACGCTCATGCGCCTCAGCCTGCAGGGCGTTCAAAACCGCTTCTAACTCATAGACGCGCGGCGTGGTCGTCCCCGACTCCCAGCGGCTCAGCGTGGAAGCGTTCACTCTGGAGGCGCGAGCTAACTGGCGAAGCGACATCCCCCGCGAAGCACGCAAGCGACGCAAATGCTCTGCCAAATGCAAGACCCAACACCTCACCAGGATTATACTCTATTTTTCCACAAAACACCGCATCTCAAAAACCCATTTGATACTTTTTGTCATGAAGGCATCGTCCACACAGGAACAGGGGATAACCCTCGGGACACTGACGCCAGCCAGAGCGTCCAGTGGGCTTTTCCTCTCCGCTGGGCATCTCGGCACCAGGGGCAGGTGCGGCTAATCGTCGCGGAAGAGGCTCCCAACGAACCAGCCAGAGCTCATCGCCAGAAATGGGAGCGAAGACATGAAGTCAATTCCAAAGCGCAGCCAATCGGCGCTATCCACTGTACCCGACAGGATGGACGCCGCGTCGAACAGGCAACGGAAGCCCAGATAGATGAGCGCGAAGAGCGCCGCGGGATTACTCTGTTCACCGCGCGAGAGCAGCCAGAACAACAACGCAAGCACCCCATACACCGCGAACGCGGCGACAGGGTTGCCCAGCAGACCATGCAGGAGCGCTAAAATCAACACATCGCGATAGCCTGCAAGGTCTTCCAGACGGTTCACCAGATAGGAGTGGGGCAGCCATGCACCGATGAGAAACAGTGTCGTCAGACTGCTCCAAAACGCCCATTCGGGGCGCCATGCGATAAACAGCAGGTTCAACAGCGCCAGCAGGAGGGCGATCCCGAAAAACCGCTCCAGCTTCGCGCTCAGCGTGTAGCCAAGGCTCACTTCGTAGAGGAACTTAACCTTCTTCGCCTCTTCTGCCGCTTCGTAGAGGTGATTGTTCTGCATTATTCCCAGCCTCCGTTTGCTGTCGTTGTGCTTCTGTTGAGACGCAGACTCTCCGCCATCCGCTGGTAGACGGGGCGATACGCCTCGAACTGATGGGGCGGTGCATAGGCAATCAGATGGAGCGCCTCATATTCCGAGACAGGCACCGTGATGAGGTAGCCCTGTACTGGCATGTTGAAGAGAGGAATGGGGTGAGTAAGGGTAAAGGTGAAATCGGTGCGCAGGGCGGGTATGTTCTGCACACGGGTCGGATGCGTGCCTGTTTCGCGGAGATTGGTATACGCCTCGCGTAAGTTCTCCAGCTGCGTGTTATGCAGGCGCTGGAGCCGGCGCATCGCATTCTGTTCGGGCGTTGTCGCAGGCGCGGTTTCGTCACCACCAACCTGCAGGTCAGTGCGGAATGTTACCAGCGCCAGCCTCATGCCCGTGCGCGCGCCGCGTTCCAGATGCAACGCATCCTGTAGCTGAACAGGGCTGTTCGGCTTGTTCATGCCCATCTGGGTCAGGGCGTCTCGCCGTGCATAAAACTCCCGCGGCGCCTCCACTATAAAGCTTCCTTGCTGAACCGTGGACCACGCCCCCGCAATCACGGGGCGTTTGTTGCGTGGGTTGGCAAGCACAACTATCGCGGCAATAATCCCCAACGCCGAGGCAATCCACAGAAAACGGTATAGCAACAACATGCTACTACCTCCGTCCATTTAAGACATTTTGAGCAACGCGCTGGGTTCCAGTAGAGGAGTGTTTCACGCAATTCTGCGGGGCACGCTTCCTGAAAAGCTCCTTTTGTACGCGGGTAAGAATTCGGAACACGCGCCTGCACCGCGTTGAGTACGCGATGCAGGCGTTCTGCTCTCACAGGTGTGCCTTCCACCACGCCAGATACTGCTCCAGGCGGTGTCGGCGCAAATCAGGCGGACCGCTCCGTGATAGCCCGTGGCTGCTCTCCTGCGGGTAGCGGATGTAAAGCACCTCGCGTCCCAGCCGCTTGAGCGCGGAAAAGAGCTGATCCGCCTCGCTGATGGGACAGCGCAGGTCGCCCTCGCTATGCACAATCAGCAGCGGCGTGCGGATGCGCCCCGCATACGCCAGCGGCGAGCATTCCCAGAGCTTCTCGGGCGAATCCCACCAGTTGCCCTGCCAGTAGCGGTCGGGAATCTGGGGGAAATCCGAAGTGCCCGCCATGCTGACAAGGTTCACCACACTGCGGTCGGTAATCGCGGCGCGGAACCGGTCGGTATGCCCCACAATCCAGTTGGTCATGTAGCCGCCGTAGCTGCCCCCTGCGACGCCCATGCGGTCGGGGTCTACAAACGGCAGGCTGGCGAGGTAGTCGGCGACAGTCATGAGGTCTTTGAAGTCGCGGTTGCCCCAGTCGCCCTTGATGGCGCGTGCGAACGCCTCGCCGTAGCCCACGCTGCCGCGTGGATTGGTGTACGCCACCACATACCCCTCGCTGGCGTGCAGCTGGAACTCGTGGAAGAACACGCGCCCGTACATCGCGTGTGGACCGCCGTGAATCATCAAAATGGTCGGGTAGCGCTTGCTGGGGTCAAAGTCGGGCGGTTTCAGCAGCCAGCCGTGGATTTTCACGCCGTCGTCGGCTTCCACCTCAAACTCTTCGGGCGCGACGATTGCCACCTCTTCCAGCAGCGGCTGATTGAAGGCGGTCAGAGGGCGCGTGGTGAGTGTGTTGCCGACACGCTCGCCTGCAAACACCTCGTGGGGCGCCGTCGCAGAGCCGATGCACAGCGCAAACCGGTGGTCGTCCTGCGCGACGGAGATATCTGCCACCTCAAAGTCGCCGTCGAGCAACTTTTCCAGATGCGTGCCGTCCACCCGCACGCGATAGGGGTAGACCCCGCCACGCTCGCTCACCAGAAAGTAGAGCGTGCTGCTATCGGCGCTCCAGATGAGGGGCGCGCCGCCGCCGAACTCGCGCACATCGGTCAGCGTACCCACGCCCACCGTGTTGTCCAGCGCGGCAATCAGGTCTACCCCCTCGCCCCCTTCTGCAGGAATCCGCCACACATGGTCGTTTCGGGGATAGGGGTCGTCGGGATACGGGTTGCCGATGTAGGCGAGCCATTTGCCATCGGGCGACCAGCGGAGCGTGCTTTTGGGTCCGTCGGGCGCGGCGATGCGCTCTGGCTCACCCCCCTCCACCGACACACGCCAGATTTCCATCCAGCCCCAGTCGTCCTGACGCTCCGGATTGCGGTTGCTTAAAAACGCAATCCACTTGCCATCGGGCGACCAGGTGGGGCTAAACTCGTTGAACTCGCTGTCGGGGGTGAGCTGTCGGGTTTCGCCCGTGCGCACATCCACCACATAAAGGTGGTACCGTTGATTCAAAAACACGCCGTCGCCATCCAGTCGCCAGTAGGCGCGGGTAATCACCAGCGGCGGGTTGGAAAGCCCTTTCTCTTTGCGCTCTTTGACCGCCTCTTCGCGCCACTCTGGCGCCTTCTCTCGGAACACGAACGCGATTTTCGTGCCGTCGGGCGACCACGCGAACTCGCCAATAGAGCCTTCCTCCAGATTCGTGATGGGACGCGCCTCGCCCCCGTTCACGGGAATCAGGTAAATCTGGCTCTTCGGCTTCTGGCGGTTGCTCACGAACGCAATCCACTTCCCATCGGGCGACCAGCGGGGCTGTGAATCGCTCCACTCGCCCACCGTGAAGCGCTCTGGCTCGCCGCCGTCAAACCGCACACGCCACAGGTTGGAAAAATATTTGTTCTTCTCCACATCAATCCATTTGTGAACAAACACAATCTGGGAACCGTCGGGCGCAATTTGCGGACTGCCTACCAACCGAATCCGAAAGAGGTCATCAATCGTGATACGCCGTTTCATAGCGTTCGTAAGTGTACCCCACGCTGAGAGTGTTCGAAAAATCACCGCTGAACATGACGGGTGAACCCGTTCCTACTAAACAAAGCCAGCCTTCGCTGGCTATTTTAGCCGACGAAGGTCGGCTTCGTCTTATAGGAACGGCTTCAGCCGTCGGGCACATAAGGGATTTTTTTTTCGAACACCCTCACCCCAAGCTTAACTGGGGGGATTGGCACACTATCCCTTAGGGGTGAGAACAGGAGCCTCCACCTCCGCACTCCATAGACCGCTTCGGAAACCCGATAATCAATTACGCGGTATACTTATACACGGGGGATAACCGTGAACGAGCGCACACAGGGATACTGGCTCTCCACCGACTCGTGGGATTTGTATCGGCGGGCAGAAAAAGACCGCCTGCGCCATAACGAGAAGGTCAAGGAGGTCATCAAAGAGAACCTCGGCGAAATTATCAGCCAGCAGGACATCATCACCGCCGAGGACGGCAAGATTATCAAAATCCCCATTCGTGGGCTGGAACTGCCCCACATCCGCTATGACCCGCACGGCAAAAAGGGCGTCGGACAGGGCGACGGCAACAGTAAGCCGGGCGATGTGATTGGGCGCTCCGGGCAGCAGGGTCAGGGCGCAGGCAAACAGGCGGGCACGGAACCCGGCGCAGACTTCTACGAGGCGGAATTCACCATCGAAGAGCTGGTGCAGATGGTGTTTGAAGACCTGCACCTGCCCAACCTGCGTGAGAAGGGCACAAAAGACATTCTCGCCGACCAGGTGCGGTTCGACACCATTTCGCGGCGTGGCGCCCAGTCGAATCTGGACAAGAAGCGCACGCTGATTGCCGCGTGGAAACGCAACGCCGCCGAAGGCAAGCCCGGCTGGGAAATTCGCGAGGAAGACAAGCGCTTCAAAAGCTGGGAGATTGTGCCCGAAAAACAGCGCAACGCCGTCGTGATTGCGATGCGCGATGTGTCGGGCAGTATGGGCGAGTTTGAGGCGTATATCGCCCGCAGCTTCTACTACTGGATGGTGCGGTTCCTGCGCACCAAATACACCGCCACCGAGATTGTGTTCATCACCTGCCACACAGAGGCGAAAGAGGTGGACGAGACCACCTTCTTCGCGGCGGGCGATTCGGGCGGCACGCGCCTCTCGGCTGCCTACAAACTCGCGCTGGAGATTATCGAGAAACGCTATAACCCGCGCGAGTGGAACATCTACCCCTTTATGTTCTCGGACGGCTACAACTGGGGCGACCACGAGGTGGTGGAGTATATGCGCCGCCTGGTGGAATACTCCAACCTGATTGGCTACGGCGAGATTGCCAACGACCTGTGGGGCAGTTCGGGTGGACTGGCGCCCCTGGGGCAAGCCATCACCGAAGCGTTCGCCGACGACCCGCGCGTGGTGGTGGTCAAAATCACCTCCAAAGAAGATGTGTGGCCCGCGCTGAAGCGGTTCTTCAGCAAGCACCCCGAGGTCGCCGCGATGGGCTAAGCATGCCCGACGGCGCTTTCAGGAACCACCGCGCCCGCCTCAATCCGCTCCAGCAGAATCTCGGCGATATCTTTAACGGGCACGCGGTCGTCCTTCTGCTTCACGCTGTCCGAGACCATAATCATGCAGAAGGGGCAGCCGACGGCGACGGTGCGTGCGCCCGTCTTGAGCAGTTCTTCCGCGCGGATTAGCCCGGGGCGCTCGTGGGGCAGTTCGTCCATCCACATGCGTCCGCCGCCTGCGCCACAGCAGAAGGTGCGGTCGGCGTGGCGTTCGGGTTCACGCAGCTCCGCGCCCGTTTCCTGAAGCACGGTGCGCGGCGCGTCGGCAATTCGGTTCACCCGCGCCAGATAGCACGGGTCATGAAACACGACGGCGCCGTTGCCCATCGGCGCAGGGCGCGGCAAACGCCCCTGTTGAATCAGCTCCGCCAACAGTTGCGAGTGATGCACCACCTCATAGTGCGCCCCAAACGCCTTGTATTCATTTTTGAGCGTATGCAGGCAGTGGGGGCACATCGTCACGATTCGGCGGGGCTTATATTTCTCCAGCGTCTGCACATTCTGTTGCGCCAGCTCCTGAAACAGCAGGTCTTCGCCCAGTCGGCGCGGGGTGTCGCCTGTGCAGCGCTCTTCGGGACCCAGCACGGCGAAGTTGACCCCCGCCCGCTGGAGCAGTTTCACAATCGCGCGCGCAACCTGCTGACCGCGTGAGTCATATGCGCCCGCACACCCCACCCAGAACAGCACTTCAAAATCGGGGTTTTCCCGTGCAGTGGGCACATTCAGTCCCTCCGCCCACTTCATGCGCTCCGAGAGTGGTAGTCCCCACGGGTTGGATTGGGTCATCAGGCGCTGGAGGGTGCTGGCAGGCGTGCCGCGCAGGTTGCCCTCCGCCACCCGATAGCGCCGCATCTCCATAATCAGCGTTGGGTGTTCAATCAGCACGGGGCACTCGTTGTTGCACGCGCCGCAGGTGGTGCAGGCGAACAGCTCTTCGTCGCTAATCACCTGCGTGAGGTCGTCGCCTTTGCCGTTCGCCATCGCGTCGCGGAGCTTTTCCACGATGCGCTTCGGGTTCAGCGGTTTGCCCGTCGCATTCGCGGGGCACACGCGCTCGCAGCGCCCGCACCCCATGCAGGCATCGAGGCTCATCAAATGCCAGCGCGAAAACTCCTGAATGGAGTTGACCCCCATCTTGCCCGTCTGCTCGATGCGCTCGATGCTCTCGATGCTGGGCACATTCGGCAGGTAGTTCGGCTTGTAAAACGCCACAATGGGCGCAAGGAACCAGTGGCGCACGCGCGTGAACGGCAGTATCGCGAACCACGAGGCGACGGAAAGCGCGTGGAACCACCACCACACCCGATACGCGCCGACATTGATGTTCTCAAACATGGGCGCCAGCGTGTAGCCTACAAACGACCACACCTGCGCATACTGGGGACGCGGCGGGTTCATATATTCTGGGTTGCGCTCCAGTGCGATTCGCGCCGCCTCCAGCGCGTAGCCGTTCAAACAGATAAGCAACAGCAGCCACACCGCCACCCCATCGATACGCTCCAGACTCACCGACTTCGGCTTCTGCACATGGCGCCGATAGAGCGCCAGCAGGCAGCCGAAAATCACGCCCAGCCCGAACAAATCCAGCGTCAGCTCGTACAGAATATAATACAGCCCTTTGTGGAACCAGATGCCTTCTTGCAGAAAAATCCCCGTGCCGATTTCCGTCCACTCGGCAATCGCCAGCAAAGTTGTGCCAATAAAGAGCATCACAAAGCCCGCATACAGGGGCAGATGAAAGACCGCGCCGAAGCGATGACGCGGCACTTTCTTCTGCCCCAGCGCGTAGCCCAACATGTTCGCAAGACGCACTTTGAGGGGCAACGGCTCCGCATCCGGCTGACCCTGACGCCATAACTGCAGGCGTTTCCAGTACCAGACGACCCCAACGCCCAGCGAGCCGAAGATAATCGCGTAAAACACAACCTTCAATAGCGGCGAGACACCGATGTAGGTGTGGCGCGTGATCAAATCCCAGTTCCATTCCATCGCTGACACCTCGTTGTTGCACAGTGCATTCCTTCGAACACTGAGTCAAATGATACCTGCTCGTGCCGAAAATTCCTGCCAGCATGGTACACTTTTACCATGCACAGGATGCGACGCTGGTGGATGGTCTCTGTAAGCGCACTCACCTTGAGCCTGCTGGCGGCAGGCACGACTCCTAAAAACTTCACCGAGCGAATCCCGGGCACTACCGTGCAGTTTGAGATGATTTATATCCCTCCCGGCAAGATAGAACTGCCCGACCCCGAAGACCCCTCGAAGACGCGCGTCGTTGAAATCAGGGGCTTCTGGATTGGCAAAACGGAGGTGACCTGGGACGAGTACGGAACCTACGCCTTCAATCGGGATATTGCGGAGCAGGAGAAGGAACGCGGCGCGGATGCGATTGCCAAACCGAGCAAACCTTACGGCGCAATTGACCGGGGCTTTGGCTACGAGGGCAACCCGGCAATCGGCATGACCTTCCCTGCGGCGCAACGCTATTGCGAGTGGCTCAGCCGCATGACGGGCAAAAAGTATCGCCTGCCCACCGAAGCGGAGTGGGAATACGCCTGCCGCGCGGGCGTGCTGAAACGCGAGCCGCTCCCACCTGACCAGCTGGATAAGATGGCATGGTACGCGGGCAACTCGCAGGATAAACCCCACAAAGTCGCCCAGAAGCAGCCGAATGCATGGGGGCTGTACGACACACTCGGCAATGTGAAAGAGTGGTGCGTCTCGCTGGAGGGTAAGCCTGTGGCGTGCGGCGGCTCTTATAAAGACCCCGCAGAAGAGGTCCACCCTGGCGCACGCTCGGTGCAAACCCCTGAGTGGAACATGACCGACCCCCAGTATCCCAAGAGCCGCTGGTGGCTCTCGGATGCGCCGTTTGTGGGATTCCGCGTGGTGTGTGAGGAATAATCTGCAGGAATTGGATTGTTTCTGCCAGAATCTCAATAGCGTATGCGAGGGATCGCGCTCGTGGTCTGGCTGTGGGGGTTGCTCTGCCTCTTCAGTCAGCCAGCGGGAGAGGGTTTGAAGGAGGCGCGTCTGCAGGTGCGCGGCGAGGTGTTGACGCTCACGCCACCCCCCCTGTGGGACGGGCGCGAACTCTGGCTGCCTGTGAAGCACCTTGAGGCGCTGGGAATCGTGGTGGAGCGCGAGGGAGAGCGCCTGCGACTGCCCCAGCTGCCTGCCGATTCGCCCAGCGCGACGCTCCTGCTATCCATGAAGCAACCCGCCCCAAACGCGCCCCCTGAGCTGTGTGTGCCTGTGCGCGACCTTGTGCGCCGCGTGGGCGGCTATACCCGCTGGGACGAAGCGACCCGGACGCTCACGGTGCTGGCGCATCTCAAATCGGCACGCCTGCAGGAAAACCAGCCAACTCTGACGCTCCAGACCAGCTTCACCGTGAAGTGGCGCGTGTTCACGCTCCAGGACCCACCCCGCCTCGTGATAGACCTGCAGGGGTGCGCTTTGCCTGAACAACCCCCACAACTGGAAGGGAGCCATCCTGAAGTCAAAACCGCGCGAATCGCCCAGTTTGACCCACAGACCGTGCGACTGGTGCTGGAGACGAACACCCTTCGTGAGCGCAATGCGGAAGGAGTGGACTCGCAGTGGGAGATTGCGCTCGTGGAATCCAGCCCATCGCCCCAGCCCGTGGCGCAGGAGGCTCCTGCCGAGTCGCCTGTGCCCGCAACGCCAACACCTACTTTTCAGTTGCCTCCGCTGGAGCGCACGCCTGACGGCGTGAGCCTGCGGCTGCCTGTGCCCCCCAACACTCGCCCCCGCATGCTGTTTCTGGAAGACCCGCTCCGTATTGTGCTGGAGGTGCCGGGCATTCTGCAAGAGACCCTGCAGCAACAGTTTGACGAGGAGGGGCTGTTTGTCAGAGCCATTCGCGCGATTCCTGCCGAAAACGGGCTGGTGCGCCTCGTGCTGGAGCTGAGCCGCGCCGTAAGCGCGAACCTGATGCCCGGAAGGGAGAGCCTCGCGCTGAACCTGAGGCTCCCCCGCAACGCGGGCGGCGCGCTCCGGCAAAAAATCATCGTGATAGACCCCGGACACGGCGGCAACCAGACGGGCGCCCGCTGGGTGGAAGGCAAGCGCGTCATCAACGAGAAGGAGATTACGCTGGCAATTGCCCTCAAGGTCGCCGAAAAACTCACACGCGAGGGCGCCAGCGTGATCCTGACTCGCGCCGAAGATAATACCGTCGGACTCTACGAGCGCACCGCATTAGCGAATCAGGCGTCGGCACACTTTTTCGTGAGCATCCACTGTGATTCCAACTCGCGCCCCAACTCGGTGTCGGGCACCACGATTTACTATCACAAAGACAACGCCGATAGCCGTGCGCTGGGGCAAGCCATCCTGAACGAAATGGTCAAGGTGAGTGGCTTGCCGTCGCGGGGTGTGCGCTCCGACAGCATGCTCTATCAGTCGGGGCTGGCGGTGTTGCGCACCAGCCAGATGCCTGCCGTGCTGATTGAGGTGGGCTACCTCAATCATGCCACCGACCGCGCCAAACTGATAGACCCGAAGTTTCAGGAGCGGATTGCCGAGGCGATTGTGCGCGGCTTGAAAAAGTATGTGGAGGGGCGATAACCCGCTCAGCGAATCACCCACCAGCGCAGTTCGCCCACAGGCTGAATACGGCTCGCAGGCAACGCAGGGTCGCCCTGCCACACGCGCTCCAGCACGGGGCGCTTGGACTCGCCCGCGACGAGAAACCAGACCCGCTGGCTCGCGTTCAACACGGGGAAGGTGAGTGTAAGCCGTATCCGTGGCTCAGTGGGTGCATGCCCCACCGCAACCCATCGCTTCGTCTCGTGAAGCGCGCTATTGCCCGGGAACAGCGACGCCGTGTGCCCATCTTCGCCCAGCCCCAGTAAGGTGAGGTCAAACGCGGGCAGGGCGTCGCCCCAAATCTGGCGCAGTTCCGCCTCATAGCGCTGGGCGCACGCCTCTGGCTCGGCGCAATCGGTGGGCATAGGGTGCCAGTTTTCGCGGGGAACCGCGCCGTGCGCCAGCCACGCCTCATACGCCATTCGGAAGTTAGAGCGCGAGTCGGTGGGAGGCACATAGCGCTCATCGCCCCACCAGAGATGTACGCGCTCCCATGCGACCGCTTTCTGCATCTCTGGGGTAGCGAGATGGGCGTACAGCGCGCGCGGCGTCGTGCCTCCCGAAAGCACGAGGTGAAACCGCTCCTGACTCGCCAGCGCCTGCCGAATGGTGCTGGCCAGCGCGCGTGCGACATGCTCATGCCAGTCCGCCGAGGCTAACTCCACAATCTGCATCGGCTAAAAGGGTACCTGAAAGTGCGCTACCCTCTAAGAGACTATTAGACGGGTGAACCTGCTCTGTCGCAAAGATGCCCGATGGAACCCACGATGTCCCCGAAAGAGCGACGGCTAAAGCCGTTCCTGCTAAACAAAGCCAGCCTCCGCTGGCTATAGCCCCCTGTTTACGGGGGTTGGGAAGCTGAGCCGACGCAGGTCGGCTTCGTCTCATAGGAACGGCTTCAGCCGTCTGGATTCAGCGCGGTGCAATTCTGTTGCTTACTCACTTTCCGAGACAGCCTCTCACGGCGACTTCCTCAGCATCAACTCACGCGAAAAACGCCTTCACCTCTTCTGCCCTTGCCTGATTGAGCAGAATTTCCAGAAACAGATTCGTGTCTGCAAAATACTTCAGCTGCTTTCCCATTCCTTCAGAATCTCGTGTTGGAGTTGCACGGAGGTATACTGCTCACGGAGCGATTCCAGAGCGCCCTGCCACTCAAAGCGCATCGCGCCCTGTCGAGGGCGATTATATTTTGCATAGAGGTATTCTACAAACTCCTCGACCATACGCCGCGCCTCCGGGGGAAGTCGGCGCACCTTCTGTTCGAGCGGAAGCATTTTTATCTCACCGTGTATAGTGTACCTCACTCTATCGACTCTCAACGAAACAACACGCCGCGCGTCCACCCCTACAGCCCAGCATCTCCCCCACTCCGAAAAGGTATAATTTAGCCACGCTAATGATTGAGGAGGAAATGCCCATGCCATCCCTGACGCGCGAGCAAGTGTTAGACGCCCTGCGAGCGATTGTAGACCCCGACCTGCACCGCGACATCGTTTCGCTCGGCTTTGTCAAAGAAGTGGCAATCTGCGATGGGGCGGTCAAGGTGGTGATTGAACTCACCACGCCCGCATGCCCCGTCAAAGACCAGATGAAGATTCAGGCGGAGCAGATTCTCTCGTCGCTGCCGGGGGTGCAGAGTGTGAATGTGCAGATGACGGCGCAGGTGCGCTCCCGAACGATGGAGCCTCAGGACCTGTTGCCCGAAGTTAAGCACATTATCGCGATTGCCAGCGGGAAAGGGGGCGTGGGCAAATCCACCGTGGCGGTGAATCTGGCGCTCGCGCTTGCCGAAACAGGCGCCAAAGTGGGGCTGCTGGACGCCGATATCTACGGACCCAGCATCCCCAAGATGCTGGGTTGCCAGCACGAGAAGCCCCTGGTGGACGAACAGAAGCTGGTGCCCATTCGGCGCTACGGTATCTCGGTGATGTCGCTGGGGTTCCTGCTGGAGGAGGATCAGGCGGCGATGTGGCGCGGTCCGATTGTGGCGGGCACGGTGCGCCAGCTGTTTGCCGATGTACGCTGGGGCGCGCTGGATTACCTGCTGGTAGACCTGCCCCCCGGCACAGGCGACGCGCCGATGACCACCGCGCAGACTGTGCCCCTGACGGGCGTGGTGATTGTGATGACCCCACAGGAGGTCGCCGCCACGATTGCGGGCAAGTCGGTGGCGCTGTTCCGACGGCTGAATACCCCTGTGCTGGGGGCGGTGGAAAACATGGCGGAGTTTGTGTGTCCCCACTGCGGCGAGCGCACCGCCATCTTCCCTGGACCGGGCGCCCGCGTGTTTGCCGAGCGGCTGGGCGTGCCGTTTCTCGGCTCCGTGCCGTTAGACCCGCAGGTGAGCCGCTCCAGCGACGAGGGCAAGCCTGCGATTGTGAGCGCGCCGGGTTCAGCACAGGCGCAGGCGTTCCGCGAAATCGCAGGAAAACTCGCCGCGCAGGTGAGTATCATGAGTATGGGACGTGAGTGAGCATGCGCCGTGTCTATTTAGACCACGCCGCGACGACGCCGATAGACCCTCGAGTGCGCAAGGCGATGGAGCCGTACCTCACGCGGGAGTTCGGCAACCCCTCCAGCCTGCATGCGTGGGGGCGCACAGCACGACTGGCAATTGACGAAGCGCGAGAAACGCTCGCCGCCGCGCTGGGATGCTTCCCCGACGAGGTTTGCTTCGTTTCGTCGGGCACCGAATCGTGCAACCTCGCGATTATCGGCTGCGCCCTCAAAGCGCCGCCCGACCGTCGGCACATTCTGCTCTCGGCAATAGAGCATCACTGTGTGCTGGACGCAGGCGAGTGGCTCCGCCCATTCGGGTTTGAGGTGGAACAGCTGCCCGTGGATCGGTATGGGCAGGTCTCGCTCGATACCGTGCGCGAGCGGCTGCGCCCCGACACCTGGCTCGTGTCGGTAATGCACGCCAATAATGAGATTGGCACGCTTCAGCCTGTGGCGGCGATTGGCGCCCTGTGTCGTGAGCGGGGGGTGTGGTTCCATGTGGACGCCGTGCAGACCTTCGGACTGCTGCCCGTGAAGGTGGACGCGCTCAATTGCGACCTGCTGAGCGTGTCGGCGCATAAGATTTACGGACCCAAAGGCGTGGGCGCGCTTTACATTCGTGCGGGCACGCCGCTCCAGCCGCTGATGGTGGGCGGTGGGCAGGAGCATGACCGCCGCGCTGGCACCGAAAATGTCGCCGGGATTGTGGGCTTCGCCGAGGCAGTGCGGATCGCCGAAAGCACGCGCGAGACCGAAGCGCCCCGACTCGCCCAGCTGCGCGACGCTTTCATTCGCGCAGTGCTGGAGACCATCCCCGACGCAACGCTCACCGGACACCCCACGGAGCGCCTGCCGAATAACGCTCACTTTCGGTTTGTGGGCGTGCCGTCCGACAGCCTGCTGATTGCGCTGGATCGGGCGGGGATTGGCGCCAGCAGCGGCGCGGCGTGTAGCGCAGGCTCGCTGGAACCCTCCCATGTGCTGATGGCGCTCGGCTGGGACGAATCCGCCGCGCAGGAAGGCGTGCGCTTCTCGCTCGGACGCCACACCACGCAGGAAGACCTGGACTACACCGTAGAGGTTCTCCAGAAGACTGTCGCCCAGATTCGGGCGCGACGCGCCAAGTAGGTACAATTCGCACCATGCCTGAGAAGGTTACCACGCGCACGCTATCGCAGATGAAGGCGCAGGGTCAGCGGATTGTCGCCATCACCGCCTACGACGCCCCCTCGGCACGCCTTGCCGACGAAGCAGGCGTGGATGTGGTGCTGGTGGGCGATTCGGTGGGCAACACCATGCTGGGCTACGAGACGACCCTGCCCGTTTCGCTGGAGGAGATTCTGCACCACCTGAAGGCGGTACGGCGCGGGCTGAAGCGCGCCCTGCTCGTGGCGGATATGCCGTTTCTAACCTACGGTGTGGATACCGCCGATGCCGTTTATAACGCGGGCAGGCTGATGCAGGCGGGCGCAGAGGCGGTCAAGGTGGAGGGCGCGACCGAGCCGATTCTGGAAACGATTCGCGCGATGGTGGCGATTGGCATCCCCGTGATGGCGCATCTGGGGCTGACGCCGCAGTCCATTCACAAGTTTGGCGGCTATCGGGTGCAGGGGCGTGGCGCGGAGGGTAAGCGGCTGCTGGAAGCGGCGCGCGCCGTGCAGGAAGCAGGCGCGTTCGCCGTCGTGCTGGAAGTCATCCCCAAAACGCTCGCCCAGCGAATCACCGAGAGCCTGACCATCCCCACCATCGGTATCGGCGCAGGACCGTTTTGCGACGGCGAGATTCAGGTGTGGCACGACATTCTGGGGCTGAGTGAACACCGATTCAAACACACGCGCGCCTACCTGAACCTTCGCGAGCAGATTCGGGAGGCGCTCCAGCAGTATGCGAACGAAGTGCGCGAGCGACTCTTCCCCACCGAGGAGCAGAGCTTTGAGTGATGCGCTCAGGGAGCAGGTGTACGCTTTTGTGCGGCGTGTGCCTGCGGGGCGCGTGGTGAGCTACGGGATGGTCGCCGAAGCGTGTCCGCCGCTGACCGCGCGGCAGGTGGGGCGGCTGATGGCGTTTGCGCCCGACGATGTGCCCTGGTGGCGCGTGGTGGGGGCGGACGGCACGCTCCGCATCCGACGGCGCGACCCGATGCTTGCCCAGCTCCAGCGCGCCTATCTGGAAGCGGAAGGCGTGCCCTTTGACGAGGCGGGGCGCGTGCAGATGACGCTGTGTCAGGCAGGAGAGCGGGCGCTTGCGCCGAATCCCGACGGCTGATGAAGACAGCGATTATTCTCTGTGCGGGGGCTGGTCAGCGCTTCTGGCCCTACAACGAGGTGCGCAACAAGACAGCGATTCCAGTGATGAATCGCCCCAATGTGCGCTGGCTGGCGGAAAGCCTTGTCGCCTGTGGTGTGGAGCGTTTGATTGTGGTGGTCGGCGCGTTTGAGGCGTCGGTACGCGCGGCGCTGCAGGGGGTCTCGGTGCCGATAGCCTTCATTCGCCAGAACCCGCCGAGCGGCACTGCCTACGCGGTGATGAGCGCGCTCCCGCTGATTGGCGAGGAGCCGTTTCTGGTGGCGTATGGCGACATCTGCACCCCGCCCGACACTTTGCGCCGCCTCATAGAGACCCATCGCGCGTCGGGCGCGCTGGCGACGGCGGTCTTCCAGCCCTACCTGCCCCAGCACGACCCGCGCGACTGGATCGGCGCCTATGTGCGCGACGGCAAACTGCTCCGCATGGAAGCCCACAGCGCCGATACCAGCCATCGGCTGGGAGGACTGTACGCTTTTGAACCCGCCATTCGGGACGCGCTGAACGCCCACCCAGGACTGATGACCAGTGTGCCCGTGGGCGGCATGCCCCCCATGGAGGCGGAACTGGCGCAAACGCTCCAGACTGTGCTGGAGATGGGCTACGATGTCCCCGCCGTAGAGCCAGTGGGCTTTCTGGTAGATATTGACAAGCCGTGGCATGTGTGGGAAGCGAACGCCCGCTGGCTGGACTGGCAAGCCGCCCAGCTGGAGCGCGACCAGATCGGCAAAGAGGTGCGCATCGACGACTCCGCCGAAATAGAAGGGCGACTGGTGGTGGAAGAGGGCGCCGAAATCGGCAAGCGCGTGGTGATCCGGGGGAACGCCTTTATCGGACGCCAGAGCCGAATCCTGAACGGTGCGATTCTGCAGGGGCATGTGGCGATTGGCGCCCGCTCCCACATCAAGGACTACTGCCTCGTCACGGGCACGACGGTGATTGGCAACGGCTGTATTGTGGGGCACGACGCCGAGATGGACGGCGTGATGTTAGATGGCAGCTTTCTGTTCCACTACTGCGAGATTATGGGCGTGGTGGGGCAGAAGGTGGATATTGGCGCGGCGACGGTGTGTGGCACCCTGCGGTTTGACGATGGCGACACCGTGCATACGGTGCGGGGGCGTCGCGAGCGCCCCGAATTCGGTGCAAACGGCACCTACTTTGGCGACTTCTCCCGCACGGGCGTGAATGTGATTACCATGCCCGGCGTCAAAATCGGCGCCTACAGCTGCGTCGGCGCGGGGATTGTGGTATACGAAGACATCCCCAGCCGCAAACTGGTACTGCTCAAGCAAGAGCTTGTTTTCAAGGATTGGGGTCCAGAGCGGTACGGGTGGTGAGTTGTTGCGTTCTTACTGTATGTGTTGTGTTATTAGAGGTTATCCTGGAGTTTCACGGTTGAATCCAGACGGGTGAACCCGTTCCTATCACACAAAGCCAGCCTCCGCTGGCTAAAGTAGCCGACGCAGGTCGGCTTCGTCTCATAGGAACGGCTTCAGCCGTTAGACATAAGCACCCTTTGATCGCATGGCTTGCTCGTTTTACTATATCGCTTCTTAGTGCGCACCAGAATTCCGATATATTGCAGGTGGATTCCGTCGACCAACCTCCTGCTCCAGTTCTTCAGCAGGGTAGTCGTACAGGCATACCCCGTAGTGTGCCAGAATCTCCGCAAAAGCGCGCACCGAGTACCCTGCCAGATCTGCCGCCTTGCCTAACGAGAGCCGATGTGTTTCATATAACTTTATCGCCAACAGCAGCCGAGCCTCCTCAGCAGAAATGGATTGCGGCAGCTCCAACTCCATCTTCGCCATAATAATTCCTCCAGAAAAGTATACCATGCCATGCCTGTGTGGGCGGTGAGGCTGACACTCAAAGACTGGGGTCTGGATTGCTACGGGAATTTCTGGTTGGGATGTTCTGCAGTTCCGCAAAAGCATCCTGCATGAGTGCTCTAAGTCCCGTAGTATTGATAAAGAAGTTGTGGGGATTGGTTTTGAGGATGTTTTCCATCTCCTGTTTTGCAGATTCCTTCTGGACGAAGCGGTTGAAGTAGGTTCCGTCCAGAAAGGAGACAAAATGAACCTGGGAGGCACTGCGAGAAGGAGGTTTTCGCTTTATGAATTCCCGCAATTCCTCTACTTGCTTGTCTTGCGAACCACCAGATTCCTTGAGGTGCTTCGCCTCCAGAATAAAGACGCGATTCCCGAACCGAACGATCATGTCAGGTTTCTTGGAGGGCGAACTCCTAAAGCCGAGGTGTTTGGATAAGTTTGTTATATTGCTTGCGCCAGCTTTGTCGGGCAGAAACACGCAGACCTGCTTCTGCTGGAATTCTATCGCTTGATTAGCCAATTCAGGTTCGCTTCCGATAACCTCGGCAAGAATCCGCGTAATTTTCTCTATGGCGCTTGATCCTTGGGAACGGGAAGCGGCACTGTCGCGAAGCGCTTGATGAATGACTGGGGTGTATCCTAATTGCTCATACAATACTCTGCGCCTCACACAATACTCATCTAATATCTGACGAAGTTGTTTGATTCTGGCTTCCTCGCTAAGATCTTTGAACACGCTGAAGGAAAAGTCAGCGCATTTCCAGAATGCGACAAACTCAGTATATTGTATGTTTTTATGATTCCTCAGAACTCTGTCAATCTGGCTTATGATCCAATCGGTGAAATGCTCCACGCCAGGGTGGTTCAAGAGCGTGCTTTGCTGTTCGTGCTTCATAGTACAGTAAGTCGTTATCAGGTCGCGCAGTCTTTGCACTGCTTTCAGGTACTCCGTGTCCTCAATGATGACTTCTTCGCGCATATAGGCTTCGTCGAAAAACGGCTCTGGATTTTTCAGAGAGAGGTTCCAATAGTAAACATTCTCCCTCAAAGCCATAGCGCCAGATTTCCTCCCTCTTTTCTCGCCCTTTGATACGCAAGCACATCCTCAGCGTTGCCCAACCTCACCAATTCGAAGAATCGTGCGCGCTCTTGTGGGTTGAGCTCAAGGTAAGGAAAGGTCTCAATCAGCGCCTTGGCTTGTGTCAAGCCGAGATACTTGCGTGTGTAGCGACTCTCGGAGTATTTGTAGGTCGTCAAAAACTCACTATCCGTCTGCTCGCGAAAATATTCCAGCATCAGATTGAAGTAATCTTTGAGTATTTCTATGGCGTCTTCCGGGAGCGCAGGCTCCAGAAAGACCTGTATCGGGTGCGTGCGGTACGGCGATTCAGAAACCAGAATCCCGTCCACCTGATATACCTCGGAGATGCGGTAAAGCCCCGCGCGCCCCTCTTCAGAGCCAGTGTCCAGAGTACGCACAAAGAGCGGGTTTGCGCGAATCGTTTTGCAGAGCGTCTCGTCTACCAGAATCTCGCGGCGCATGTAGGAGCGACCTTCCCACGCATTCACATCGATCACGCGAACGCGAAAGTCCCCCCGATGATTGTTGACCATCTCAGCGGTCAGGTAGAACCGCACTTTCAGGGGATTCTTCGCACGAAACTCCTGCACGAACATCTCAAACTCGCTGCCTGCACGGTAATGGAAGCGCGGTACGAGCCGATACCGTCGGGTATGCACGGTTGTGTTGACCTTTATCCCCTCGAACTCCTGAGGCTCGCGGCAGGGAACTCTTTTGCGCTCAAAGAAGCAGATGGCAACATGTGTGCCCGTATGCTCAAAAAGGTCTTTCTCAAAAATGATGGCTTTGCGAATCGAGTAGAATGGCAGAAAGTCGTCGCGAATCTGATTGGACACGGCATAGCCAAACAAAAAGTTAGACGGAATGATGTAAACCATGTGCGAGATGCCGTGCCGCAGGTCATTCATCAGAGCAATCTGGTAAAGGTCCTGATAGCCACTGTTAGCGCCCTGAAAATAACGGAGATAAGCTCTGGTTTCGGGATGCTTGACGATGTAGCCCAGATAAAGGTAAGGGGGGTTCGTTACATGGTACACGGGGAGAGAGGTGTTCAGGATTTCCTCTGGGTAGCATTCCAGAGTGTCCTGCTGGCGGATGTTCTGTCGGGCGAGCGATTCGGGGACGCCCATCTGAATAGCGCGCTGGACGCATCGCGCCACAAGCGAGGGCTGGATATCGTAAAGAAAAATGTGATCCCTGAAAAACTCAGCGCGTTGTTCAGGTGGCACATGCTCCAGTAAGGGAAAAATCAGGTTTCCTTCGCCTGCAAAAAGGTCTACCCAGCGATAGGCGTAAAGATGGGGCAGGAGTTCGGGCAGGATATATTCGCGAAACACAGCCTGGGGCGTCAGATGTTCGCCCAGCGCCCGCCTTCGCTTGCGTTCGGTAGAGACCGCCATCGCCCGAAGTATACCACAATTGACAGGAATCCCCCGCTCAATCCCGAACGAGACTCCGGGCATGAAGTGGGTCATGGTTGTCCCCGATGGGATGGCGGACTGGGCACTGCCCGAGCTGGACGGGCAGACGCCACTGATGAAGGCGCGCACACCCGCGATGGATCGGCTCGCCCGTGAGGCGATCCTTGGCAAGGTGCTGACCGTGCCCGAAGGGATGTACCCCGGCAGCGATGTGGCGAACATGGCGCTGCTGGGCTACGACCCGCGCCAGCACTACACAGGGCGCGGTCCGATTGAGGCTGCAGCGATGGGGGTAGAGTTAGAGCCGACCGATGTTGCCTTCCGCTGTTCGCTCATCAGCACCGACGGCGAACGCCTGCTGGACTACAGCGGGGGCAATATCTCCACCGAAGAGGCGCACACGCTCATTCAACTCTTGCAAGAGAAGCTGGGCACTTCCAAAATCACCTTCTTCCCTGGCGTGGGCTACCGGCATGTGATGCGCTGGCGGGGCGGTCCTGTGGAGGTCGCTTGCGTGCCGCCACACGAGATTGTGGGCAGCTACCTGCGCGATTACTACCCGCAGGGCGATGGCGAGCAAACCCTGATTCAGCTGATGGAAGACTCTTACGAGATTCTCAGCGCCCATCCGATTAACCGCCGCCGTGAGGACGAGGGCAAGTTGCCTGCGAACATGATATGGCTCTGGGGTCAGGGGCGCGTGCCCAAGCTGGAGCCATTTTCGCTCAAGTGGGGCAAAACAGGCGCGGTGATTGCCGCTGTGGATGTGATTCGCGGGTTGGGGCGCCTCGCAGGGCTGGAGACGCCTACCGTGCCCGGCGCAACGGGCTACATCGATACGAACTATGCGGGCAAGGGCGAGTACGCCCTGCGCATGCTCGAAAAGCACGACTTCGTGTATGTGCATATCGAGGCGCCCGATGAAGCGGGACACCATGGCGATGTGGAAGCCAAAATCTGGGCGATTGAGCAGATTGACAAGCATATTGTGGCGCAGATTGCGGAAGGGCTGTTCGCCCGCAAAGAGCCGTTCCGCATGCTGATTGTGCCCGACCACTTCACCCCCGTCGCTAAGCGCACCCATGCGGAGGGCTTTGTGCCCTTTTTGCTCTACGACTCGCGCCAGCCGCACCCCAGCCGATTCCTGTATGATGAATCGATTTTAGAGGAGCCGAATCTGCCCACGATAGAGGAGGGTTATCGGCTGATTGAAAGCCTATTCAGTGTTTAATTGCCTTGCCCACACTGGCACGCCTGCAGGTAGTGGCTGGGCGGTGTCGCGCGGTTCAGGTGTCCCAGAATATATTGCGCCGCGGCGACCACCTTCTCCAGCGAGACGCCCGTTTCAATCCCCATCCCGTGAAGCATGTAGAGCAGGTCTTCCGTTGCGAGGTTGCCTGATGCGCCTGGTGCGAAGGGGCATCCGCCCAGCCCGCCCGCCGAGGAGTCGAAAATCGTGATTCCCCGCTGGAGCGCGGTCAGCACATTCGCCAGCGCCGTGCCATAGGTGTTGTGGAAGTGATACGCCCAGCGCTCTTTGGGCAGAATTGGCTCCAGCGCGTCGGTGAGCTGCTCTATCTGGGTGGGCACCGCCGCGCCAATCGTGTCGCCGAGGCTGATCTCGTCCACGCCCATTTCAAGCAGCCGCTCCACGATGGGTTTGACCGCCTCAGGCGCGATTCTGCCTTCATATGGGCATACGAACGCGGTGGAGATATAGCCCCGCACCCAGAGCCTTGCCGCCTTCGCCTGCGCCACCACCTGCTCGAACTCCTGAAGCGACTGCTCTATCGTGCGGTTCAGGTTGCGCTGGCAGAAGGTCTCGGAAGCGGCGGTGAAGATGGCAATTGCGTCCACGCCCGCCTGCAGGGCGCGCTCCAGCCCCTTGAGGTTCGGCACCAGCACAGGATAGCACACCCCCTCACGGCGCGAAAGCCCCTGTATGACCGCCTCGGCGTCCGCCAGTTGCGGCACCCAGCGCGGACTGACGAAAGAGGTCGCCTCAATCACAGGCAAGCCCGCCTCCGCCAGCATCTCGATAAAGCGGATTTTCACCTCGGTCGGCACAGGCGTCGGCTCGTTTTGCAGCCCATCCCGCGCGCCGACTTCCACCACACGCACCGTTGCAGGCAGGTTCATCACGGCTATTGTACCTCAGCGAGCCGCGCCCACTCGGCACGAAAGCGCTCCAGCCCCTCCAGAAAGCGCGTGTCGATGCGGTAGACCATCACCTCTTGCAGATAGCGCGCCACCAGCGGCAGAGGGATGCCCGTGCGCGCTGACTCCTGCTGAACGATGCTCGGCAGGTTTTGCGCCCCCCACGCATACGCCTCGTGCATAACCTCGCTCAGCGCCTCCAGAGGCGTGTTCGGGTTGGCGAGCCAGACTGCCCACACGAAGGGCAGCCCCGTCCAGTCGCGCCATGCTTGACCCAGGTCCAGCACATAGCCGTCGGGGAGTGTTGCGGTCATCCCTGCGTCGCCAATCAGCAAGCCCGCATCGCACTCGCGCAACATCGCCTGCAGGTTGGGCGGATGGGGGCGGTATTCAGGGCGGATGCCGTACACACGCTCCAGCAGAATGCGTGTCAGCGCCGAGGAGGTGAGCGAACTCGTATCCAGCGCCACCGTGCGTATCGCTTCAAACGGCACTTTGCTGAACAGACGCACGCTCAGCACCTCGCCGTCGGAGGCAATCGCCAGCCCTGGCACAAAGCGCGTTTCGGGACGGCGGAACCACTCCACCGACGACACCAGCGCCACATCCACCTCGCCCGCTTCCAGCCAGCGCGCCAGCACCGACGGTGCGGCATAACGCACCTCTCCCCAGCGCTTGCCCGCATCGGTCTCAAACCAGCGCACCAGCGGCGCGGCGTTCACATACGGCACACTGCCAATCACGAACGGTTTCATAAAATTTTGTCCAGCGCGCTAAAAACGAACATGCCGATACTCACATAGCCGTTCATCGTGAAGAACGCCACATCGAGTTTGCTGAGGTCTTCTGGCGCTACCAGCGATTGCTCGTATGCCAGCATCGCGCCCGCGAACGCCACGCCCAGATAGTAAATCGCGCCCGCACCCACCATCCAGCCAAACAGCGCGAACAGCGCCACACATAGCGCGTGCGACAGGCGCGACACCCAGATCGCACGCGCCTTGCCCAGAGTCTCAGGCAGACTGCGCAACCCGTGCGCTTTGTCAAACTCGTAATCCTGCAGGCTATAGAGGATATCGAACCCCGCCACCCAGAGCGCGACCGCCAGAGTCAGCACAATTGGCGGCAACTCCAGCGTACCCCGTATTGCAATCCATGTCGCCGAGGGGGCAATCCCCAGCGACAACCCCAGCCAGTAGTGCGAGAGCGGTGTGAACCGCTTGGTGTAGGAATAGCCCAGAATAATCGCCAGCGCCACAGGACTCAGGATGAAGCAGAGCCAGTTCAGCTGCCACGCCGCATACACGAACACCGCAACGGCAATCGCCAGCGCCGTCCACATCTGTTGCACAGTGAGCAAGCCAGCGGGCAGGGCGCGGTTTCGGGTGCGGGGGTTCAGCGCGTCTACATCTCTGTCGGCGATGCGGTTGAACGCCATCGCGGCGGTTCGGGCGCTCACCATCGCGACCAGAATCCAGCCCAGCGTGCGTCCCGAAACGCCCGTGTCGGCAGCGTACACCACCCCCATCAGCGCAAACGGAAGCGCGAAAATCGTGTGTTCGAACTTGATGGCTTCCAGAAAAATCCGCACCTTACGCCATGTGCGCCCAATAAAACCCTCCGGGCTAAGCGCCTGCATGTCAACAAAAGTGTACCCGATAGGGTCTTCACTCTGTTGCTGAATGCACCGCTCCCACCAGCTCGCCCATCACGCCCTCTGGGGAGACATCCACGATTCGCACAGACACCAGTTGCCCCGCCAGACTCGGCGAGCCAGCGAACTCCACCTGCAGGTAGTGGTCGCTTGTGCCCGTCATCAGCCCACTGAGCTTGGAGCGGGTCTCCACCAGCACGCGCTCCACCCTGCCGATAAAACGGCTCGCGTAGCGCAGCTGCACCTGCTTGCAGAGCGCCTGCAGTCGCTGGCTCCGTTCGGTCTTCACGGGTTCGGGCACTTGAGCCTCCATCGCCTCGGCAGGGGTTTCAGGACGCGGCGAGTAGCGGAAAATGTGCGCCCGACAGTATTCCGCCGCCTCCACCACTTTGCAGGTGTTCTGGAACGCCTCCTCATCCTCGCCGGGAAAGCCAACCATAATATCGGTGCTGATGGCAAGGTCGGGAATGCGCTCGCGCAGGCGACGGCACAGGTCCAGATAGAACGCCTGGTCATACGGGCGATTCATCGCTTTGAGAATGCGCGAGTCGCCGCTCTGGAGTGGGATGTGCAGGTGCGGGCACATCTTGGGGTTGGTGGCAATCTGTTCTATCAGCGCGTCGCTGATGAGCGTCGGCTCGATGGAGCTGATGCGGATGCGCTCCAGTCCCTCAATCTCGCTCAGCAGGGCGCAGAGTTCCGCCAGATCGGGTCCCCCACTGCCTGAAAGGGGTCCGTAGTCGCCAATCAGCACGCCTGTCAGCACGATTTCGCGGTAGCCCTCGGCGACCAGCGCCCGCGCCTCTTCCAGCACCTCCGTGTAAGGGGTACTGCGCATTACGGGGCGCGTGAGCGGAATGGAGCAAAACGAGCAGTTCACATTACAACCGTCCTGAATTTTCAGCACGGCGCGGGTGCGGCGTCGGATGGGCGTTTCGCCAGCGCGGCGTTCGGCTTCCAGACGCTCGCGCAGGTGGGGGAAATGCTCCAGCACATACTCCAGCGTGCGCAGCTTTTCGGGGTTAGGCACGACGAGGTGCGCCTCGTCCAGTTTCTCACCACGCCGCAGGGTGAACTGTGCGTAGCAGCCCGTCATCACCACAATCGCGTTGGGGTTCATTCGGCTGGCACGGCGGACGGTCTGGCGCGATTTCGCCTCCGCCGACTGTGTTACCGAGCAGGTGTTAATCACATACACATCGGCGGGCGACTCGAAGGGCACAATCTCAAACCCCTGCGCCTCGAAACTTTCCAGAATCTTCTGGGTCTCGTACTGATTGACCTTACACCCCAGCGTGGTGAACGCCGCAGTTGGCATAGCGGGGAGAATTGTACCTTATGGGCAGAAGGTGTTTCTACTCCTCCATAAGTTTCAGTAAATCGTCCCGGCTCAAGCCACACTGGTTCAGAATGTCTCTTAAGGTGCCTTTTGCCAGCTCATCGTGCAGGGGCACAACCGTCCTGCGATCACCTTTGCGCAGGCTCACATGGCTACCTTTCTGGCGCACGACTTCAAAGCCTGCTTTTTGGAGAAGGCGTATTAGCTCTCTTCCAGAAAGGACAGGTAGCTTAGGCATGCGTTTGGACTTCCAGCGGGTAAAGCACTATTTCCTCAGCGCTTTCGGGCAAGTCTTCGCCGAAGCTTTCTATGTAGAGTTCTACGGCTTCGCGGAGATTCGCGCGTGCTTCATCCAGCGTGCGCCCCTGTGTGGTAACACCCAGCTCGACGCAGCGTGCGATGTACCAGTCGCCCTCCTTGACGATGAGAGCGCTGTATCGCCTGAGTGTGGGCAAAGCTTTTCTACTCACTATCTCACCTCGCTCGCCAACCGACCTTACACCCCAGCGTGGTGAACGCCGCAGTTGGCATAGCGGAGAGAATTGTACCTTATGGAGGCTTGGTCAGGGCTTGCGAAACGAAAACGGGTCGTTAAATAGGCGCGTATCGGCAACCTTCTCCACGCGCCCCATGGGCAGGTGCAAACACCAGAGCGACTTTGCCATCCCCGCAGGATTCTCTAACCGTTTGCAGAGCAGGTCGGCTTCGTCTCGTAGGAACGGCTTCAGCCCTCTGGCGCAAACGCCGTGTGATTCCGTTGCTTGCGCGTTTTCCCAGACAGTCTCTAATCAATCACTCAACAACGGTGGAGCGTATGCATGAATAGGCGAGAAAAGATTCGCTACCTCCACCCTGTGTATCTTAGCGTGGCGCGGTATGCGGAAGAAAGCGTGTTCCTCGGGGATTGCCGTGCGATAATGCAACAGGATATGCCGACGCCGCAGTCGTCCCTCCCACCACAATTCGGAACAGACTGGCACCTCTTGCCCTAAAAGAGGAGGCTCGGCTCGAAAACACACACGCCACTCCACCGTAGCGCTTTCACCCACACGCGGTAAGTAGCGATACCGCTCTATCAGTCGCCGTGAACACTGCCGATGCGTACAGAACTTCAAGTTGCTTGCCGTGTCCCTTTCCAGCAACTGCCACTGGACGCTTCCATAGAGATTGCCGAAGTCGTCTCGGAAATAGGGCATCAGCGAACGGCTCATCCAGAGGCGCAGCAGCGCGTCGGGAATCTGCGCCGTAAACACAGTAGGCGTCTTGAACGGATAGAACCAGGTATAGGCGGTATTGCCACGAAAGAATAGATAGTGTTCTGTGATGGCGCCCACCGCTAAGCGACGACCAACGATTTCGCCTTTGGGATTGATGAGGCGGATTTCACGCCCCCATTCCGACTCGCCGCCGAACCTGTCGAGCCACTCTATCAGCTCTTCCTCAATCAGCCATTCGGATTGCATCCCGATTACCTCCTCGCCCTTTCGGTATCCTTGCTCTGCACTGCCAGCCCGTTGCTGTCCTGCGGATAATAACCCCACGGGGCGCCCGATGAACCCATCATCAGCAAAGTACCCCCCTATGTGAAACGCGCTTGTTACAATTTTACCATGAACCGTGAACTCCGCGACCTATAATGCGTCCAGTGCCGTCCGTTTCCCAGAAAAACCAAAGGGATAAAGAGAGCCGAGGGTCATTTTCCTGAACCAGGCGTGGTTCACAATAGAAATACTTTCCCACAGCATGCTCTTTGAGGAAACAGCCCCTTCTCACCTCCCAGCGGTTCCCCCGTTTGACAACATCGTACAGTTCAGCAAAGCCGCACGGAGTAAACTGCGGTCCAATGTCGCGCTTTACAGTCGAGAGCGGAGCCTCCAGCAGGACAGGAGGTAGAGAGAAGGAAACGGAGGATTTCGTTCGCCCACCCGCTATCCACAAATACCTCACCACACGCGAGTCACGGTTGAGCCACAGCAGAAGGCGAAGCGGTTGTTTGCTATCTTCAAAACATGCAAGCGATACTGCATACTGATTACTTACTTGCTGACCGCGTATTATACGCCATTGCTCAATTCTGGGATAAAGGGAAAGTATTTCCCCAATCGTTCGAGAGGTCCAGAATAACTCAAACCTTGCCTGGTTGTCCTGTATCGCTTCATTATAGTGTTCAAGGATTAGGTCAAGCGAGGCGAGTCGGAGAATCATCGCCCCAACAAAACCAAGCACCACCAAAAAACCTCCTGCTGCCAGAAAGCGGTGTCTCAGTGCCATCTTCTGTACCCTTGCTGATGACAACATCACTGACACTCAAGCCAATCATTATTCGAAACGGTCGGGTCGAAATAACGCCTCTTTTCGCGAACGACAACCGCGCAGTTGACGCCATCAAAATTCGCCTTTTCGTCGAGAGCGCTATCGCTTCCTGGAGCAGGTCGTGGACACCAGGATTGGTACTCCTCCACACTCGCACAAGTTTCACCGCCTATTTCTCGCTGATACACCCGCATCGCCACACCCCCGCATCCAATACGACACACTTGCCGATACTCCTGCTAATATTCCCCACAATCACAAGTCAAAACAATACAAATATCCATCACTGCTGGCAAAAATTACCTGATTGCTCACAACCCACGGACTTCCGAACACAGCGTCTCCTGTGCGATAGCGCCAGCGAACCCTCCCCGTACGCGTGTCAAGAGTGTAAAGCCAGCCGTCGTTATCACCGATGTACAACGAAGCCCCTGCAACGGACGGGGAACAGCTGCTTCCTGCCTGCAGACATGAAGCCCAAAGTACTCTGCCATCCTGAATATCGAGACAGGAAACTGTGCCCTGTAACCCCACTGTAAAGATTCGCCTTCCGTCACATGCGGGAGAGGCGTCGCCTAAATCAGGCAGGATTTGGCTCCACAGACGTTGCCCATCTTCAAGGCGAAATGCGGACACATGCCCCTCCGATGCGACACGGCTTTTGGAAACCACAATGACCCTATCGCGACAGATGCAAGGGGTGGCATAGCTCTCCTCTGCCTGAGGAGGTACTGTACGCCATTTGAGACGCCCTGTTGCGGCGACATAAGCAAAGAGTCCCTCTCTAATCGTATTGACAATCAATGTGGTTGCAGACTGACAAGGTCCGCTTGCAACCGCGCCTGTCGTTGTCTGCCACACAGGTTTGCCAGAAGCAAGGCGAAAAGCCCTCACTGAGTTGAAATCCGCGATAAAAACCCAATCCCCAACAATCAGGGGTGACATGACAAATCCAGACAAGCCATCCGATTGCCACACCTCGGCGTTGCGCCTCCAGTCGAGACAGACCAGTCGGTTGTCCCCTCCGCTTTCCGCACGGCAGATAACTACTCTCTCCCCACTGATGGAAGGCTCATAGTAACCTGTCCCACGGAATCGGTGGACAGAGCGCGTCTTCAGAGAGATGCGGTAGAGGTATCCTCCTCGGCGGCTCGGCAATTCACGCTGGGAAGAAATAAAAAGATTATCCCCAGCCACCACGGGAGCTCCCCTCATGCCGCGGCGAACGGACAATCGCCACTTCAGTCGCTTTGGCACTCCGCCTGATGAGGTTTTGAAGTACCCTGTTCGTTCTGCGCCATTTCTCCACAGTCCAACCGTTGTCGTTCGAACCACCCCCATCACGGATTGAAACCACAAGTCAGGGTCATGAACACCACACAGATTGTGACAGTCTGTTTCCTTCCCTGCAAGCCAGCCGTAATATTCTACCGTCTTTCTGCAGCAGTCATGACACATAGCGGTTGCTAATGCGCCCGCCCGAAAGCCGTTGAAAACCTAAGCGCCTTTGCACTTTATTTTCAGCACCGCGAGTATGGAGCGCTGAAGTGCAGCTTCAGCGTGGGGAAGACAGCGCGGAAGCTGCGCATCCGCAGTCCATAGACCCCCTGTGTCGAAATGGTACTGCGATGGCACTTAGTATACCCGTTCCAACTCACACCGATCAACTATTTGCGTTTGCGACTTACATTTTCCTATACTGCCTGGTTTCGGACGCGGACATCGTTCAATGCAGTTTCGCTCTTTTTGCTCACAGTAGTCGACCAAGCGAATAGATATCAATTGGTCACGAAGTTGCAAGCATATGAGTAAACCATAGACTGTCAGCGCTCCCCATAGGGCTAAACAACCTACAACGCCTGTGCCAACTGCAGTACCCGTACAAATACTCATACAGGCTACAAATCCCCCGATGAGTCCTTTATCACAAAAGGAACTCAGCATTTTATCCCATTGGTCATACCATCGCTTTGCATTCTCTAAGTATTTGTCGCCCATTCGTTGGCACCGCAAACTTATTGGCGCAGGATTATCTCGCGCAGTGCAGACAGCTGTTCGCGTGCGTATTTGTTACTCTGCACTACATACTTGTAGTCCGCAACCGCGCCACTCCCGCGTCTCATCGCTTTCAGCTCTGTCTCTGCTTCTTGAAAAAGTTGATCTACACGAGCAAAAACATCCCGACGCCCCTCTTGCCTGTGCAAAGTATCTTTAAGTTGTTCCCATACCGCTCGAAGACTCAGAAAATATACAACCTCATCCTCATCGACCTTTGCAGTTGCCGCCCGCTCGAAGAATTGCCAGGCTATTTCTACTGCGTGCTCAGGATATTTTTTCTCAGCACAAACCTGTTCCAGCTTGGATGCGACTGCTCTCAGTGTGGCAGGGTCAGGTGCTAACCAGTTGGGGTGTTGAAGTTCCCTACCAAGCAGCTCCAGTGCTTTATCAGGAGACTCAACATGATTGATTGCTAATATCTGGCTTAGCTTCGGACGATGCCACGCTTGAGAGGGTGGGCGAGAATCATTCTTACACGCACTCAGAATCACAAGAGCAATCAGAGACCCTATAGCGAAGATACGCATAACTTTCTCCTCATTTATTGTTAATTACAGTTTGCGTAGCAGTGAATGCGCTCTGCATAGCACCTGTTCCAGTCAAACCAAGGTCCGGGTCCAATGCGCGGCTTTATATTAGCTACACAGCAAGCCCATTTTATATCACAACAATTCTGGCAATCTACCAGATCGGGATTGTGGATATCGCATGGATTCCCTTTTTTGCACTGTGGAAGGTTGCTAAAAACTCTACAGAAGTTTTTTTCGCATAGATTTCCAATAATATCGTCGACGACTTTCTCCCCGATCTTTGTTCCAATACACTCGGCAAAACATTTCCAAAAGTCCCTTGCCAACCGTTTTTTGCGGCATTTCATAACACAGTCCTTTAGCGTACTATCATCTTGATTGTCTTCTCCACACCCCCATCCACCAGTGGGGAACACACGGCTACCTGCGTCGGCACAAACACAGGACACGCACACGGCTCGGCAAGCGCACTCTGCACCGCCAGACCGTTGCTGTCCTGCGGATAATAACCCCACGGCTCACCCGCTTGCGTCATCATCAGCAAAGTACCCCCACTGGGCACAAACCGCCAGTTCTCACTATACCCCGGCGCGTTCCCAGCAGGCAGGTAATCCTCCACTCTTGCCTGACTGCGACCTTCCCGTTTTACTCCCTCAAAATCTCCTTCGCACCCGGCGTGTGCCGCAGCTCCTCCCGACTCAGGCGTCGCTGAGACTCCCAGTCAGGCTCCACCTTCCAGAGCCGATACACCTTCTGGCTCCTGTCCCATTTCCATACTCGCCGTGCAAACACACAGCGTTGCGAAGCGATACGGGTGTAGTACGGCTCTTCCAGCTGAATCGTCAGGAGCGATTCCACCACCTCCCAGATGCCATCGCGGTTCACATCCCGAACCTCCGCCTGAAATCGCCCTTGATTGCGATACAGCCAGCGCGCCTTGCTGGGGCTATCAAACAGGAGAACCCCCATCGTACAAGATTGCCCATCCACCCAGTAGAAGATTTCATCCTTGCCATCACGGTTCAAATCGCGCACAACCAGTTTTCCTCCACAGCCGTGCCCGACGAGCTGTTGCCAGAGGCGTTTCGCAGGGTGGTTGGGCGGGGCTTCCAGAACAACCACATAGACATTGCCTGGATCCTGATAGACGGGTTCGCCTGCGCGAGCCGCCGCCGTTTTGCGCACGAGGGCGACAACACACCCATGTTGCGGTAGAAGCCGTACCGAGCGCGCTGTCGCCAGTATCTCCAAGTAATCCTTGGCAAGAGCCTGAAACACCTTTGCCTGATCATTATCGCTGTTCCGTGAGTACTGCATGCCTCATCCTCCTAACTTCAATCCGCTTTCTTTTGACTCATCCATTATTGGACTCATACTCATACGCCACCTTCACAGTCCCACTCCCATTCCGCTCAATCCGCGTCAGACGACCCTCCTCATCATACCCGAACACCTGTGCATAACTGTTCGGCTGATTATTGCTCCACCGCGCCAGCGTGCCTTCAGGGTTCCATGCAAAGTGGTTCACTACACCGGTTATCGCATCCCCCACCTGCGTCAACCGCCCCGACACAGGGTCATACCCATACACATCCCGATGCCTGCCGTTCACCGCGTCATCCCGCTCCGCCCACTGCCGACTGCCATCTATCTACTCCTGCTGTTCAATCATCTGTGTCATTTGTTTGAGCTGTTAATTGTGAAGATCCGCTGCCGCTCGATTCAGATTCCAATACAGGCAAAAGCCATGTGATATTGCTGAATCCCCTGCGCTGCCACCCTGCTTCTCGCTCTCGGATGTGTTGAGTCAGCCTTTGAAGGCGCTTCGCGGAACGCCAGCGCCCACGCCATAGCAGCCATCGGCATACCACCCGTAGCCACTCAACACGCGCCTCCAGGGCAATCCATCTATCAAACCGCTCTCCCAACTCGCTGATTAACAGCAACCCGTCCACGATTCTGTACCGTTGTTGAGGTGTTGCACTGTCCCAAAACTCCATAAGCCATTCAGGAATGCGGCAGGTCACTACCGAAAAGGGAGGGCGATACAAGCCCGAGCTGTAGATGGCAGCATAGCACCAGGCAGCTCTTATATGAGCTTCCCACAGCTGAAGTGCCGTTTCCGTGTTCTCAAAGTGCATAATGAAAGCAAGATCGTTCAGGCTTTCAGGAACGGCACGCCCCATTATCAAAAGCTTGCGCATTTCTGATTTTATTTTTTCGGCATCAGTTTCTTGTTCAAACAGTTCATTTATTTCCGACTTTAAAAAATCTACTTTAGTAGTTAGTAATCTTTCACTATCAAACAACTTATTAAAAAGTATGCTTTCTAATTTACGAATTTCCTCTTTGTATTTTTTCACCTTTTCTTCAGTGTCGTCAACGATATCTGGAAACCATCTTAATATGCTTAGTATGAAATGAATCGTTTCATAAAGCGCCTCCCATCGCTCTTCCGAGCGATAGACCTGCGCCATTTGTTCCTGCAGCTCCAGCATTTCCTGCGGGGTCGGGTCAAACATAGGATAACTATACCCTATCGATAGGGATAACAGGTTTTGGCTTCCAGCTAGGCGGCGACATCATACATATAGCCGTGCAATTTTTCATGCACTTCAAATACCCAATCGGCTTATCTGTAGTAACATTTGGATTCATCCTGCCCGGTCGTCTCCGCAACACAAACCTCGCCCATCGCTACAAGTGCTACATCCGCTCCTGCCCCAGAACTGCTCCCATATCGCCCATGCACCACCGTCCTCCTTGTACGACTCGGTCAGGCTGTCACGCGGTTGATGAAACTCGACCTGACCCTATGTTGCTTGTGAGAGTAGCAGCAAAGCGCCGCTATCTATCAAGCAACCTCTGTACGTAGGAAAGCAAGTACGCCCTATTCTCCGCAGCTGGCTCACGGCTTCCCCGAACGAATATCCCGTCGCCCAAGGGGTAGCCTCGTTCGCTTAGATAAGCCCTGTAGAAGTAATCCAGCGCTTTTCTGAAACGACCTGAGCGGTCCGCTTGAGACCACCGTTCCAGCACACGGCATAACTGATTCAGCACTTTCTCAGGCAACGGCACTGTTGCAAGGATTTCAATAGATCGGAACAGGCACGCAATCGCTTCGGCATCCGGGCGCAGTCGGGATACAAAGCCCACAAGCGCGTCTATGGTCTGAGGAGTTATCGCGTAGTCCCCCAGCACGCGAAGCCCCAACTCAACGAGATACAGGTCTTGAGAGTTCAGTAAACGGTCTAAAAGCCGCTTCGCAGAAGGTGCGCCAAGCCCGAGCAGGATTGCCGTCGCCACGAAGGGAGTGATATCTTCAAAGGTCGGTGTCGTTGATGCCCATTGGAGCAACCTCTTTTCATACGGGCGAAAGTCGTACTCCATCTGCAACAGGATTTCCAGCACCGTGCTGCGATCACAGTCCAGAATCCGACCGCTCCACAGCAAATCCGCAATCAGCGGAATCAACGGTCTCGCACGGGAACTGAGAATCCAGTAGAGCGCATCATTCCCCAGCAGGGGGTCCGTGGTAAGGACCTCTTGAACCGCCTGGTGGGTGATGCTCTCATCTGGAAATCGGCTTATCAGCCCATAGAGAGCGGCTCTACGAACCCCATACCTGTGCGAGCGCCACATGCTGTGCAGAGTGTCGAGCGTAGCGCTTTCGGGAAGAGCCCGCGGGATAGCCTCAAAATTTGAGACGGAAGGCTCCGACAGCACCCTTCGCTGAGGCGCATAGTATGGATGCTCCTGCATGTGGCGCGACACAAACTCGATCAACCGGCGAGCGTCGCTCATGTCGCTACACCCCTATTTCATTAGACCTGTTTACTTCTCAGGCGTGTTTCCCAAAAGCCGGTATTTCAAGGGCACTTTGAGACCTCCAAACCCCGATTTGGTTCCGGGTCACCCCAAATTGTTTATTCCACCGCCGCATATTCGTGTAGTAGAGTGAGCGCCTCTCCGGAATCCTACCGCCCGCGCCCCATGCGGAACCATTTGCCGCGTTTCTGCATCGTTTGCTGGTACTTGTTGAGTTGTTTCATGAGCTTGCGCATTTCCATCAGCTGATTGATGAGCGCGGAGACCTCTTCGATTTTGGTGCCGCTGCCGCGGGCGATTCGCGCTTTGCGACTGTAGTTGATGATTTCAGGATGGCGGCGCTCCTGTGGGGTCATAGAAAGAATAATCGCTTCGGCGCGTTTGAGGGCGCGGTCGTCTATCGCCATCTCGCCCAGCTGTTGCTTGAGCTGATTGTAGCCAGGCAAAAGCTTCAACAACTGCTCGAATGGACCCATGCGCCGAATCTGTTGCATCTGCATGAGCATATCTTCGAAGTCAAAGGACGCCTCGCGCAGTTTTTTCTCCATGCGCTTGGCTTCCTCTTCCTGCATGGTCTGCTCCACGCGCTCAATCAGCGACAGCACATCACCCATGCCGAGGATGCGGCTGGCGATGCGGTCGGGGTAGAACGGCTCGAGGGCGTCGGTGCGCTCGCCGACGCCAATAAAGCGCACGGGCTTGCCCATCACGGCTTTGAGCGAGAGCGCCGCGCCGCCACGCGCATCGCCGTCCATCTTGGTGAGAATGACCCCTGTCAGCTCCAGTCGTTCGTTGAACGCCTGCGCCACATTGACCGCCTCTTGCCCCGTGGTGGCGTCCACGACCAGCAGAATCTCGTGGGGCTGGAGGGCGTCGCGCATCTGTTGCAGTTCCTGCATCAGGGGTTCATCAATCTGCAGGCGTCCTGCGGTGTCCAGAATCAGCACATCGTAGCCGTTGGCGCGGGCATAGGCGTAGGCGGAGCGCGCGACGCTCACCGGGTCGCTCACCCCAGCCTTTTCGGGCGTGTGGACATAGACGCCTACCTGCTCGCCCAGCACCTCCAGCTGCTTGATGGCGGCAGGGCGCTGGAGGTCGCACGCTGCCATCATCGGTTTGCGCCCCTGCGAGCGCGCCCAGCGCGCCAGCTTCGCGCAGGTGGTGGTCTTACCCGACCCCTGCAAGCCACAGAGCATGAACACGGTGGGAGGCGGCGACGCCCAGCGAATCGGCTCCGCCTCGCCCCCCAGAAGCGCAATCAACTCGTCGCGCACGATGCGCACCACATGCTGGTCGGGCGTCAGGCTCTTCAGCACCTCGTCGCCGACCGCCTTCTCACGCACCCGTGCAATAAACTCCTTCACCACCCGAAAATTAACATCCGCCTCCAGCAACGCCAGGCGGATTTCGCGAAGCACCTCGTCTACGGTCTTCTCGTCTAAGCGCCCCTTCCCCCGAATGCGGCTGAAGATGCCCTGCAGCTTGTCCGTCAGGCTCTCAAACATACCGCCAGAGTATACCCCATCAGCGGGTATACTCTCGGATGGATGGAGGATACGAACGATGGCGTACATTACAGAGAGCGGTAAGAAACTGATTACGGTCATCCCGGGCGACGGGATTGGTCCAGAGTGTATTCAATCGGCGTTACGAATTCTGGAGGCGGTGGGCGCCCCGCTGGAGTGGGAAGTGCGCGAGGCAGGCGCCAGCGTTTTCAAAAAAGGAATTGAATCGGGCGTACCACAGGAAACCATCGAGTCGATTCGCAAGACGCGCGTGGTGCTGAAAGGTCCGCTGGAGACTCCAGTGGGCTATGGCGAGAAGAGCGCGAATGTGACCCTGCGCAAGCTGTTTGAGACCTACGCGAATGTGCGCCCCGTGCGCGAGTTCCCGAATGTGCCCACCCCTTACAGCGGACGCGGGATTGACCTCGTGGTGGTGCGCGAGAATGTGGAAGACCTCTATGCAGGTATCGAGCATATGCAGACCCCTGGCGTGGCGCAAACGCTCAAGCTCATCTCGCGCAAGGGGTGCGAGAAGATAGTGCGCTTCGCGTTTGAGCTGGCGCGCGCCGAGGGGCGCAAAAAGGTTCACTGCGCCACCAAAGCCAACATCATGAAGTTCGCTGAGGGGATGCTGAAGCGCACCTTCGAAGAGATTGCCCCCGAATATCCCGATATTGAGGCGAACCACATCATTATTGACAACTGCGCCCACCAGCTGGTCAAGCGCCCCGAACAGTTCGAGGTGATTGTCACCACCAACATGAACGGCGACATCATCAGCGACCTGACCTCGGCGCTTGTGGGCGGGCTGGGCTTCGCGCCGTCGGCGAATATCGGGAATGAGGTGGCTATCTTCGAGGCGGTGCATGGCTCCGCGCCGAAGTACGCGGGCAAGAATGTGATTAACCCCACCGCGGTGATTCTCTCGGCGGTGATGATGTTGCGCTACCTCGAAGAGTTCGAGGCGGCTGCCACGATTGAGAACGCGATTCTCTACACGCTGGAAGAGGGCAAGGTGCGCACGGGCGATGTGGTGGGCTACGACAAGGGCAGCTCCACCACCGAATACACCGATGCGATTATCGCGAATCTGGGCAAGAAGCCCAGCACGGCGTTCGTGCGCGAGTATCGCCCGATTCGGCTGCCGCAGGTGCCTGCCGACCCTGTGCGGGTGCGTCCCAGCACGCGGCGTGTGGTGGGCGTCGATGTGTTCGTGGAGACCGACCTGATGCCCGAACCGCTGGGCAAGGCGCTGGAAGCGCTGGTGGAAGAGTCGCCCTTCTACCTCAAGATGGTCTCCAACCGCGGCACGAAGGTCTACCCGCCCACTGGCGCGATTACCGATGTGGTGGACCACTATCGGTGCCGCTTCATGCTCCGCGATGCGCAGGGCGACGCGAGCGATGCCCAGATTCTCGATCTGGTACAGCGCGTGGCGTCGCGCTTCCGCTGGATGCATATCGAAAAACTGCAGGAGTTCGACGGCGCGCCGGGCTTCACCAAAGCACAGGGCGAGGACTGACACAGCCGACTGAAAGCACTGCTTACTTACCCCCTGCGGGCAAACGCAGGGGGTCAGTCTTTTTAGCGACTCCCACGCTTCTGAAGGGGAATCCCCTGCCGACATAAGGGACATTCCGCAGGATCGTAGGTCTGTGCGGGCAGGCGGAGCGCCGACACGAGGGGCAAGCCGAAATCCGGAGGCGTCTCGGAGCGGTCTATCAGCACGCCGATTGCTACAGGACGCGCACGCACCCGCTCCAGCAAGACCAGCACCTCGCGCAGGGAGGTGCCCGTGGTCAACACATCGTCCACCAATAGCACGGGCGCGCCCGATGGCAGCGGATAGCCCCTCCGAAACGCCCGTGTCTCTCCCTCGCGCTCGGCGTAGAGCGCAGGCACGCCCAGCTGCCGCGCCGTCTCGTAGGCAACCAGCACACCGCCCAGCGTGGGACCCACCACCGCCGCCACTTCTACCGCCCCCAGCTGCGCCAGCATCTGCGCGACTGCCTGACCCAGAAGCGCGGGGCGTTCCAGTAAACGAAACTTTTCAAAATAGACTTCGCTGTGCCTGCCCGAAGTGAGCAAAAAGTGCCCTTGCAGTACCGCCCCGATGGCTTGCAGGTCGCTCAGAGTCATCGGCACCGGCTCCTTCAGAACATCCGACGCATGCGTCGCGCGGAGATGATTTCGGTGTTCATGCCCATCCAGTGGAGTCCGCCCCCAAACCGTCCGTGTTCCATCTTGATACACCGATCCATAATCACAATCAAGCCCGCTTTTTCTGCCAGCGCCGCCGCCTCAAGGTTCACAATGCGCAGCTGGAACCACACACACCACGCGCCCTTCTGAATCGCCTGCTCCACGATGCTGATTGCCTCCCGCGCGGGGCGAAAGACATCCACCACATCAATCGGGTCGGGGATGCTGAGCAGGTCAGGATAGCAGCGCTCGCCCAGAATCTCGGTCGCGGTGGGGTTGACGGGAATAATCCGGTAGCCCTCGTACTGCAGGTAGGCGGCGACCATGTTGCTCGCCTTGTAGCGGTCAGACGAGAGTCCCACCATCGCAATCGTGCGCGCCCGGTGCAACACCTCACGGATGGTGTCCGGGTCCTGATACTTCGCCCGCAGTTCGGGCGGCAGCACCGAGTTGAGCGTGATTTCACAAGCCAGCGGTTCCATCGTTATTTCTCCCTATCAACTGCCCAGAGCGCCTGGTCTAAGTCCCACAGCAGGTCGTCCAGCGTTTCCAGCCCAATAGAGAGCCGAATCATTTCGGGCGCAATCCCTGCCTGACGCAGCTCCTCGTCGGAGAGTTGCTGGTGGGTGGTGGAGGCGGGATGAATCACGAGGCTTCGCACATCGCCCACATTCGCCAGATGGGAGAAAATCTGCAGGTTCTGAATGAAGCGCTTGCCTGCCTCGCGGGGGTCCAAGCCGTTCGCCTTGATTCCGAACGAGAAGACCGCGCCCGGACCTTTGGGTAGATACTTCTTTGCAAGTTCGTAATCGGGATGGTCGGGTAAGCCCGCGTAGGCAACCCATGCCACCTTTGGATGCGCCTTCAGGAACTGGGCGACCCCCAGCGCGTTCTGCACATGGCGCTCCATGCGCACCGAGAGCGTCTCGATCCCCTGCAGGATCAGAAACGCATTAAACGGCGACATACACGCGCCGACATCCCGCAGGGCTTCCGCACGCACCTTCATCAGGAAGCCGTAGTGCCCGAAGGTCTCGTAAAACTTGAGATTGTGATAGGCGGGCGAGGGGTCGGCAATCGTGGGGTAGTGGCTGTAGTCAAACTTGCCCGACTCTACAATAATGCCGCCTATAGAGGTGCCATGTCCGCCCAGGAACTTGGTCGCTGAGTGGAGCACAATCGTGGCGCCCCATTCAATCGGGCGGCAGAGGTAGGGCGTGGCGAAGGTGTTGTCCACAATCAGCGGGATGCGGTGGGCGTTCGCCAGTTCCGCAAGGCGCTCGATGTCCAGAATACTGCCGCTGGGGTTGCCAATCGTTTCTCCGTAGAGGGCGCGCGTTTTGGGGGTGATGGCGCGCTCCCATGCGGAAAAATCGCGCGGGTCTACCCAGTGAACCTTAATCCCCAGCTTTTTGAAGGTATGGACGAACTGGGTTACCGTGCCGCCGTAGAGGTGGCTGGAGGCGACAATCTCGTCGCCCGGCTCCAGCAGCGTGATGAAGGTCAAGAATTGAGCTGCCATACCGCTGGCGGTCGCCACCGCGCCCGTGCCCCCCTCCAGCGATGCCACCCGTTCCTCCAGCACGGCGTTCGTGGGATTGTTGATGCGTGTGTAGATGTTGCCGTACTGCTTCAGTTCGAACAGTTGCGCGGCGTAGTCGGGGTCGTAAAACACATACGAGGTGGTCTGATAAATCGGTACCGCGCGGGAGCCTGTGTAGGGGTCAGGCACATGCCCCGCGTGGAGCATACGCGTCTCAAAACCGAACTGTCGGCGCCTCAGTGTCATCGGTAGGGGAGAGTATACCTGATGGGATACTCCCTACGGCACTATCACCGCGCGCCCTTTGATTTGCCCCGCCTTGAGTTTTTGCGCCACCTCGTTAATCTGCTCCAGCGGATAAAACTCCATCGCAATGGGGGTGAGCCGACCGCTCTCGGCTAAGGCAACCACCTCACGCAGCTCCTGAATATTGCCCCACAGGGTGGCTTCGAAAAGCACCTCGAATCGGCTGTTTTCCAGCGGTTTGATGCGCGCGGTTCCACCTGCCAGCCCTATTTGCGAGACTTTGCCCTCGCTGGCGCAGAGGCTGATACAAAGCGCAAGGGTCTCGTCGGTCCCCACGAAGTCGAAGCACGCCATGAAGCCCTGCCCGCGTGTGAGGTCTAACAGCTCTTTTGCCAGCTCGGGATGGCGCGTGCTATTGTAGGTTCTATCGGCGCCGTACTGGCGCGCCAGTTCCAGCCGCTCATCGTTGATGTCTACCGCCACAATCCCCACGCCTGTGAGCAAGCGCAGGAGTTTGATTCCGTACTGCCCCAGCCCGCCGACGCCAATCACCAGCGCCCAGCTGTCGGGCACGAGGTGGGGTAGCGCTCGCTTGATGGCGCGATACGGCGTGAGCGCGGCGTCCGTCAGAGGCGCTGCCTCGCGTGGCTGGAGATGCTCCAGTTTGATCAGATACCGCTCGCGCGGCACACGCAGGTATTCCGCATAGCCGCCCTCATACTCCGACAAGCCGACCCATTTCGGCTCGATGCAGAGCTGCTCGTGCCCCGTGATGCACCATCGGCAGTAGCCGCAGCCCCAGCCACCGTAGACCACCACCGGGTCGCCCTCTTTCACCGCTTTCACGCCGCGCCCTACCTGCGCCACAACACCCGCATTCTCGTGCCCCAGCGTGTGGGGCAGTTTCGGCAAGATGCGAATTTCGCCCTCCATGAGATGCAGGTCGCTATGGCAGAATCCTGCACCCTCAATCTTCACCAGCACCTCGCCCTCGCCAATCGCAGGGGTCGGAACCTCTTCAATCCGAAACGGCTGACCGTACTCGTAAAGTCGCGCGCTTTTCATAACTGTCCTCCAGATAAACTTAAAGCCCGCCCAGAGCGGGCGGGCTTGGGAGCGTGCGGTCGGTTATTTCTCGACCTGCACCTTCACGGTCTTCGGCTTCGCCGACTCGGCTTTCGGCAAGCGAATCTCCAGAATCCCGTTGCGGTAGACCGCCTTCACCTTGTTCTCGTCAATCGGTGTGGGCACGGTGTAGGAAACGGTGAACTTGCCGTAGCCGCCCAGTCGGCTAATGTAGTGCGGGGTTACATTCTCGCCCTCGATCAGCGGTTTACGCTCGCCCGAGATGGTGATGGTGCCATCCGCAATTTCCACCTGCATGTCGCCCTCTTTCACACCCGGAGCCGTCACGAACAGCACGAACTCCTCAGGCGTCTCGTACACATCCAGCGCGGGCGAGAAGTCAAAGCGCTCGCCATCCATGCTCGGACGCAGGTCGAACAACCGACCGAACAGCTCATCCATCTCACGGCGCATTCGCTCCAGCTCACGGAACGGATTCCACGCTGTAATCGTCTGCTCCGGCTCGCGTCGTACCAGCGCTCGCATAGCCTTACACCTCCTTGATGAGTTTTGTTCTGGAAGGTCTCTTGAGTACCTTCCACTCAGGAATACGAAGATGTTCCCTGTTAAGTTCCCATCTGAGGGGGCAATTTTCCCCCAATTTCGCTCGAATTTCCCCCGAAAGGGTATACTATGCCCGTCAATCAGGTATCAAGTTCAGGCGGGCGACGCCCACGAATGGGCGATTTTTTATTGACTCCACGCCTGCACTGGAGGCGGTCGGGATGAAAAATGAAATGATGGAGGTCTGGAACCTCATTCGGGAGAAGGTCAAACAACAGGTCACGGGGCGCACGCTTTATCGCGCACTGGACGCCCTGATGCCCGTTACCATAGAGGGCGACACGGTGGTGCTGGGGCTGCCCCACGAAGAGTATCAGCTCGCGGGGCATGTGAACGCCCCGAATGTGAGGCGCTGGATTGAGCAGTACCTTGCGGAAGCCTACGGATTTCACCCGAACCTGATTATTATTGAAGGCACGACCCTCGCCGACTGGCAACTCCATCTACGCAAGCAGGAGGAGCTGCGCAAACTGGCGGAGCAGACCGCTCGCAAGCAGACGCAGGTGACCCGCGCCTATACCACATGGGATTCCCTCTACGAGCAGGTAGGGCGCAAGTTTGCCGAGGTTACGGGGCGCAGTCTGGCAATCAACCGCGCCCGCTACCTGCAGGAAGTGGTGCAGATGGTGCGCGAGGCGCTCACCAGACTCCCCCTTGAAACCGAACAGGATGAGCGCCAGCTGAACCGTGTAATTGAGCGCATCGCCACGAACGCTGAAGTGCCCGCCGCGATGGTCGCATGGATGATCCTCTACGAAACCCCTTCGGAGCAGCCATGACACGCCGCGAACGAACCCTGCTGGGCTTGTTGTTTGCCGTGATACTGGTCGCCGTGCTGGCACTGATACGCTCCCAGCCATGGGGGCGCATCGATATCCGCCCCTTCAAGCCCTCCACGGTTGACTGGATTGTGTGCGTCAAACTCAACGAAGAGGGCAACGGCGACCTGCTGATGCTCAAGCCCGATGGGCAATCGCTGCTGCTCACGCAGGATAACTATGACGACCAGTCGCCTGCGTGGGCGCCCGACGGGAAAAAGATTGTTTTCTCGTCCAATCGGCGCGATCAGGTCTACCAGCTCTGGACGATAGACCCCGACGGCAAGGGGCTGATGCAGCTCACCATCGGCGGGGGTGCGAAGCAGGCGCCGATTTACGATAAGGATGGCGAACATATCCTGCATATTGCGCAGGGGTTGGTCACGGAGGTGGACGCGAAGGGCACACACGCCACCCAGCTCATCCCGCTGGCATCGCAAATGACCCAGGTTCGTGAGCAGTTTGGGCAGGTGGCATTCCGATACGCCCGACGCTATAGTGAGACCCTGATCGCCGCCGTGCAACGCATCGACGAGGGCGAGCAGGCGGTGATTCAGGACCTTACGCTGGGGCGGGAGCAGTTCACCCTGCCCGTGCTGCTGACAGGTGCGCAGGTGGATATCGACTGGGCGCCCGATAAGCCCCAGCTGGTGGTGAGCGGAGTCGCCGTGCCGTTGCCCACCACTTCTCCTGACGAGCTGAAGCCGATGGGCGCGATTCTGCGCTTTGACTTCAGCAACGGTATCCGGGAGCCACAGGTGCAACCCCTCTGGCTTGACCCCACGAATCGGCAGGGCGCGATCGAAGTGGCATGGTCGCCCGATGGAGCGCGAATTGCGTTTGTGCTGGTGGAGCGCAAGCCCGACGGCACGCTGGTGCGCAAGGGGTTATACACTGTTCCCGAAGCGGGCGGTCCGCCTACCGAGATTGTGGCAGGGGAGGTCTACGAGCCGTCGTGGGCGCCCGACGGGCAGCAGCTGGTGTTTGCGATGGGTTCGGTGGGGGCACGGCAAATTTACACCGTGCGCATCGACGGCACCGACTTGAAACCGCGCACCGAGTCGGGCGACCATATTAGCCCGCGCTGGTCGCCCGCACGCAAATAAGGCTCAATAGCCTTTGCGCCCCTGCTCCAGCCACTGTGCCAGCTTCAGGCTATATTGGATGGAGCGCGCTTCTTTGAAGCCGAGTTGCCGCGCCTTCTCGAACGCCTCGGATGTAGGTCTTGACAAGTTAATGCCCGTGATGCTGATGGGCGAGGGGATGATACGCTTGCTTCAGATTGTGCTGAGTATTGCCCACCTGCCTCAGGGAATTCTGCTAATCGATGAAATAGAAAGTGGGTTGCACTACTCCGCACTGCCCAACCTCTGGCAGATTGTCGCCTCACTCGCCACGGAGCAGGACACTCAGGTGGTCGCCACGACCCATAGCTACGAGTGCATTGCAACGGCGGCAGAATTCTTCCAGAAAGAGCAACCCGAAGCCCTGCGTGTGTATCGGCTTGACCGCGGGGACGGCTCCACTCAAGTCGCTACCTACGACACGGAGCTGCTAATGACTGCTTTAGAGGTGAACTTCGAAATTCGGTAGGGAGCGCCCAATAAGGGGGTATACTATCCCCTGCGATGCTACCAGAGGAGGCTGTGCCGGTTGCGGGCGAGCGGGTGAGTTTTGAGCGCGAGCGCGGGGTGAACGCGATTGTCGTCTCCCCCGAAGTCGCCTATCTGTTCGTGCGTGCCCAGAGCGAGACCGACCCCATCACGGTGCGCCAGCAGATTCTGGACCTGCTGACACAGGCGGGGCTGAGCATCTCGCTGATTAAACTCCAGCGCAACGGGTTGAGTTTTGCTGTGCCTGCCGAGGACCTGGCGCGCACCCACCAGGCGCTTTCGAACGCGCCCCTGCAGATTACTGTGAAGCCGCGCCTGCGGGTCATCTCCATCTATGGGCAAAATATGCGCGAGCTGCACGGTGTGCTGGCGAAGATTGCCGAGATTCTCAACGAAGCGGGCGTCGCGATTGAGCAAATCAGCGACGCGCATGACCGCCTCATCTGTCTCATCAGCGCGGAGCGCGCTCAGGAGGTCGTCAAGCGCATCCGGAAAGCGTTCCACCTGCGCGCCGAGGCGGTACGCTGGTACGACTCTTTCTCCGCAGTGAGGTGAACCGATGCGAATCCGCGTGCTGAAATTCGGGGGCACCAGTGTGGACACGCACGAACACCGCCTGATGGCGGCACGCAAGGTCATTCACTGTCTGGAGTCGGGGTGCAAGCCTGTGGTGGTGGTCTCCGCCATCGGACGGCGAGGCGCGCCCTATGCCACCGACACCTTAGTGGACTTCCTGACCCAGTTAGACCCCACCGTGCCGCCTCACCCTCGCGAGAAAGACCTGATGATGGCGTGTGGGGAGATTATCTCCACCGTGATTTTTGCCCAGACCCTGTGGATTCTGGGCTACGCTTCGGTGGCGCTGACGGGCAATCAGGCGGGAATCATCACCGATAACGAGTTCGGCAACGCCCGCATCCTGGAGATAGACCCGACGCCCATCCTGCGCTGTCTGGAGCAGGGCTGGATTCCTGTGGTCGCGGGGTTTCAAGGCGTGACGCGCCCCGATGGGATTTTCCATCGCGGTTCCATTACCACACTGGGGCGCGGCGGCTCAGATACTACCGCCGCGGCGCTGGGCGCCGCGCTTCAGGCAGAGGCAGTGGAAATCTACACCGATGTGGACGGTGTGAAGACCGCAGACCCCGACTTCGTGCCCAACGCGCCCACCCTGCGCGAAGTCTCTTACGCTGAAGTCGCCGAGATTGCCCATCAGGGCGCGCGTGTGCTACATCCCCGCGCTGCCGAAATCGCGATGGACTACGGAATCCCCCTGTGGGTCAAATGCACCTTCACCGATGAGCCAGGCACGCTGGTCGTTGCGAACCCCCAGCGCACGCCCCACATCACGGGCATCACGCACACGGGCAAGCTGGTCTACCTGAGCTTTTACATCCCCTATCCCGAACACAAGGCGCAGCTGGAGCTGGAACTCTATCGCCTGATGGCGCGAATCGGGGTGAACCTGCAGGGCGTGGGCGTGGATGAAGAGGGGGTCGGCTTTGGCTTCCCGCGCGAACACTGGCAGACGGTGCGCTCCACGCTGGACGGGCTGGTCATCCCGCTGGGGGAGCCGCCCGTGTTCTACCTGCTTCAGTTCGGCGAGCAGCCCAGTGAGCTGTGCAAAATCCAGCAGGGGATGCTCGAAAAAGCAGGGCTGGGCGGCGAGCGGCTCCGCACCATCCCCATCACGATTGCCGAAGGCTGTACGATGGTCTCCCTGATTGCGCAGGGGTTCAGCCAGCGCCCCGGCGTGTTTGCGGAAGTTCACCGCACGCTCACACAGGCGGGCATCCCCATCTGGCAGACCGCCGACTCGGAACTCTCCATCTCGTGCATCATCCCTGAAAGCGAGGTGGAACGCGCGGTACAATTGCTCCATGAGCGATTTGTCGAAACCGCCGCCGTCGGAGGAGCCTGAGGTTCCCGAAGTGCCTCCGCGCCCTGAGCTGCCTGAAGTGCCCGAGGTGCATTTCGAGCGCCCGAAGCTGCCGTCGGGTCCCTCGCCCGGTTTTCAGCAGGGCGTGAAGGCAATGAGTCTGGCGTTTTCCATCGGCTTTGCGCTGGCGGGTCCCGTGATTCTGGGCGGACTGGTGGGCTACTGGCTGGATTCGCGCCTGAACACCTCGCCCACATGGACGCTGGTTCTGGTGTTGCTCGGCACCGTGGCAGGGTTCGTGCAGCTGATTCGCATGGTGAACAAGATGAACGAGTAGGCACGGCGGGTATAATCTTGCGGGTCTATGACACTCGCAGACTTGGGTTGGGCGTTTTTAAGGATAGTAATCCTGCTGGGCTTTTTGCTGGGCGCACTGCCTGTGGTCATCTGGCTGGAGCGGCGCGTGCTGGCATGGTTCCAGAACCGAATTGGACCGAACCGTTTGGGACCGTTTGGCTTGCTACAGCCGATGGCGGACGCGGCGAAGCTCTTTTTCAAGGAAGAGATTATCCCCGCTCAGGCGGACCGTCTCATCTGGTCGCTGGCGCCTGCGCTCTCGCTGTTTCCCGCGCTGGTGGCGGCTGCCACCATCCCCTGGGGACCGAACCGCTTGCTGACTCCTGTTGCCGATGTGGATATCGGCATTCTCTACTTTCTGGCGATGTCGTCGTTGGCGGCGTATGGGGTGCTGCTGGCGGGCTGGGCTTCGAACAACAAATATTCGCTGCTGGGCGGGCTGCGTGCCAGCGCGCAGGTTATTAGCTACGAGCTGGGCATGGGTTTATCGCTGGCGACGGCGATTCTTTACACGGGCAGCCTGCGCATGACCGATATGGTGGAAGCGCAGGCGGAGCCGCTGTGGGGGATTGTGCCCTTCCTGCACAACTGGCTGGTGTTCACGCCGTGGGGGTTGGTGGGCGCGGCGCTGTTTCTGGTGTGCATGCTTGCCGAGACGAACCGCGCCCCGTTTGACCTGCCCGAAGCCGAAAGCGAGCTGGTGGCGGGCTATCAGACCGAGTATAGCAGCATGAAGTTCGCCGCCTTCTTCATGGGCGAGTATATCGCGATTTTAGCCATCAGCGGGATTATGGCGACCTGTTTTCTGGGCGGCTACCTCGCGCCGATTAATGTGTCTCCCATTCAGGCGCTGGCGGAGTCGTCAGGCGGGTTCTGGAGCGTGCTGGCTGCCCTTACGGGTGCGCTGGCGCCGCCCTTCTGGTTCGTCGCGAAGGTGTTCGGGCTGTTCTTCGTGTTCGTGTGGGTGCGGGCGACGCTGCTGCGCCTGCGCTATGACCAGCTGATGAACCTGGGCTGGCGGTTCCTCATCCCCGCAGGGCTGGTGAACCTGGCGCTGCTGACGGTCTATCTCGTGTGGGGCTGGGTTCCTGCGCTGGTGGGGTACGCGCTGGCGGCGGCTTTCTACCTCGGCTGGACAGGGCGCCGCAAGCCCGAAGTGCGCGAACTGATTTATGTCAAAGAGGCGCAACCCTATCGTCCCAAGGAGGCATCCCATGCTTGAGCGGTTCTTCTTTTTCCTGCTGGCGTTGCTGGCGATTGCCACGGCGGTCGGCGTGGTGGCGAATCGCAATCCTGTGCGGAGCGCGCTATTGCTGGTGCTGAATTTCATCAGCCTTGCGATGCTTTATTTCACGCTCTCCGCTCAGTTTCTGGGCGTGTTGCAGGTGATTGTGTACGCGGGCGCGATTATGGTGCTGTTTTTGTTCGTGATTATGTTGCTGAACCTGGGTTCGCCTGAGGCGGTGGCGCAGGAGCGCGAGCTGCGGCGCCCGCTGGCGTGGCTGATTGCGGTCGGACTGTTTGCGTTGCTGGTGAGCCAGGTGTTTCTGATTATCTCGCCCAGCACTCCGATGGCGGAGCCAGAGGTGGGCACTGCCCGCGCGATAGGGCTGGCGCTGTTTACGCAGTGGGCGTTCCCGATGTTGATTGTGGCGGTGTTGCTCACCGTCGGCGTGATTGGCTCGATTCTGCTGGCACGCAGGAGGGTAGCCTGAGATGGAATCGATTCCCCTGAATGCGTATCTCACGCTTTCGGCGTTCCTGTTCGCGATGGGCGCGGTGGGCGTGGCGCTCAAGCGCAACCCCATCGTGATGTTTATGTGTATTGAGCTGATGCTGAACGCGGCGAATCTGGCGTTCCTGGCGTTTGCCCGCTATCAGCCGACGGTTCAGGAGCAGGTCGCAGGGCACATCTTCGCGCTGTTTGTGCTGGGCGTGGCGGCGGCGGAGGTGGCGGTCGGGCTGGGCATTATCACGGTCATCTTCCGCCTGCGCGAGACAATCGATGTGGACGAAGTGAACCTGCTTCGCGAGTGAAGTGAGGGGCTACGATGGCGACGCATTCCACGAATCGCATGCTTTCGGAACGGGCGCGCGCGGTGCAGCCGTCGCCGACGCTGGCGCTGACTGCCCGTGCCCAGGCGATGCGCCAGCAGGGGATCGATGTGCTGAGCTTCACGGCGGGCGAACCCGACTTTGATACGCCTGAGTTCGCCAAAGCGGGCGCAATTACCGCTATCCACGCGGGCTACACGAAATACACGCCCACGCCCGGTATTATGCCCCTGCGGGAAGCCATCAGCGCGAAGTTCTGGCGCGAAAACCAGCTCCGCTACGACCCCAGCCAGATTGTGGTCTCCTGCGGCGCGAAGCACTCCATCTTCAATACGCTGATGGCACTGATAGACCCCGGCGACGAGGTGATTATCCCGACGCCGTGCTGGGTCTCTTATCCAGAGCAGGTGCGCTTGATGGGCGGCGTGCCCGTGTTCGTGCCGACGGACGAGAGCCATGACTTTCTGCCGACCTACGACGCCCTGCGCGCCGCCATTACGCCCCGCACGAAAGCAATTATTCTCAACACGCCGTGCAACCCGACAGGTGCGGTCTACCCTCGCAAGACCCTCAAGGAGATTGCCTCGCTCGCGCTCACGCATCGGCTCTGGATTATTGCCGACGAGATCTATGAGAAGCTGGTGTACGACGGGCATACGCACGAGAGCATCGGCGCACTCAGCAAAGAGGTGTGGAACCAGACCATCACAATTAATGGGGTCTCCAAAAGTTTCGCGATGACGGGGTGGCGGATTGGCTATCTCGGCGCGCCGACCGAAATCGCCCGCGCGATTCAGGCGTTGCAGGATCAGATGACCTCCAACCCCTGCACGGTGGCGCAATATGCGGCGCTGGCTGCCTTGGAGGACGACAGCGACTGGGTGGAGCAGGCGCGCCAGCGTTTTGACGCCCGCCGCCAGCGGATGGTGGAAGGGCTGAGTTGCATCCCTGGAATCTGTTGCTGGCGTCCGCGTGGCGCGTTTTATGTGTTCGCGAATGTGCAGGCGCTGCTGGGGCGCACCTACAACGGACGCCTGATAGAGACCTCCGCCGACCTCGCCGAGTACCTGCTGGAGCATGCGCGGGTGGCGGTCGTGCCCGGCGAGGGCTTCTGTGCGCCCGGCTACATTCGGCTCTCCTACGCCGTGCATGAAGCCCTTATCGAGGAGGGCATCGAGCGCATCGGGAACGCGCTCGCGGGGGCGTGAGGTATCCGAGCCCCCTCCTTCAGGTTCCTCAAAGGGGTAGGTTTTTTCATGCCACCCCTGAAAGAGCGACGGCTAAAGCTGCTCTGTTGCAAAGATACCTTCTGGAACCCACGATGCCCCCGAAAGAGCGACGGCTAAAGCCGTTCCTACGAAACGAAGCCAGCCTCCGCTGGCTCCTTTAGCCGACGCAGGTCGGCTTCGTCTTATAGGAACGGCTTCAGCCGTCAGGGCACAGGTTCCAGGAAGGCACGCCTGTCAAAAAGCCTCTCCCTAAGACCTGAAGGAAGGGGTCTCGGAACGCTCACGCCCCTATCCTTGCGACAGAGCAGCTAAAGCCGTTCCTATTAAGCAAAGCCAGCCTTCGCTGGCTAAATCAGCCGACGCAGGTCAGCTTCGTTTATTATACCAACTGGGCGGTCAGAGTTCGTGAAATGCCCCCCTCCTGCAGGTTCCCCGCGCAAGCGAGGGGAACCGAGAACGGGGTTGCCGCGAGGCTGGACGCCCCAGCGCGGGGCGCGGTTCGGTTCCCCTTGCGAAGCAGGGGGAACCGAACGGAGGGGGTTCAGGTACTCACAGTGGTATCCTTGCGGATTTACGAAGTTTGACGCGCTGATTGGTATCAGGAACGGCTTCAGCCGTACAGGATTCTGAGAAAGCGGCGCTCCATTCCATCGGGCATCCTTGCAACAAAGCATCTCCAGCCGTCTCCCCGCCCCGAAAAATCGAAGCCGAATCCCAAACACCCAGCAGGAATTCGCCCCCCAACCGACGAATCTGCCGTATAACCATGTCAGTCTACGCTGAAGGAGCGACCGAGCTGCTGTTAGCGCTGGCGACGCCGACACCTAAGGGCTACTGGGGCGTGCCAGTGCTGGTGTGGGGGCGACCGGGCACAGGCAAGTCCACCTTCATCGAGAGCCTCCAGCGCGAAGGCTTCCCCGTGTTCACCATGATTGCCAGCCTGCACGACCCGACCGACTTCAGCGGGCTGCCCGTGTTGCACGACGGACGCATGCGCTTCGCCCCACCCGACTGGCTGCAGGTGTTCGAGCAGACGGGACGGGGCATCCTGTTTTTAGACGAGTTGACCACCGCCCCACCCACCGTACAGGCGGCGCTGTTGCGGCTGGTGCTGGAGCGCAAGGTGGGGGCGCATAGCCTGCCGCCTGAGGTGCGCATCGCCGCCGCGGCGAACCCCCCAGAGATTGCCGCCGTCGGCTGGGAACTCAGCCCGCCGCTCGCCAACCGCTTCGTGCATATTCAGTGGAACCTCGACGGCGAGCGCTACCGCCAGTCGCTGGAGAGCGGCTTCGCCGAGGCGACCCTGCCTGAAACCGACCCCGAACGCCACCGCGCACGAAGCGTCTTCTGGCGCAACCTCGTGGCAGGCTTCCTCAAGCACAACCCCGCGCTGGCGCACACCGAACCCGCCGAAGACGAATACGCCTTCGCCTCGCCGCGCAGCTGGGACTTCGCGATTGCGCTGATGGCGACCTGCGAGCTGCACGGCTACGCGCCCACGCCCGGTCAGCCCGCCCCGCGCGATGCGCAGCCGTTCATCAACCTTGTCAAGGGTGCGGTGGGTTCGGGGGCGGCGACGAGTTTTCTGGATTATCTGCGCACGCTCCGAATCCCCGACCCCGAAGCGGTGCTGGATGGCAAGGCGCAGGTAGACGCCAGCCTGCGCGAGGACGAGTTGTTTGTGTTGTTCAACACGATGAAGAGCCTGCTGACGGGGATGGAGGGGAGCGACCCGCGCTTGAGTGCGCGTACCCAGCGTTTTTTGCAGGGCGCGCAGGTGGTCGCCAACGCTCGCAAGGGCGACAACACTACGCCTGTTTCCGCGACCTTATCAAAAGCGGCTGGCTTCAGCAACGCGCGGCAGCAGACCCAAAAATCGCCCCCATCCTGCGCGAACTGAGCCGCTACTTTGAAGAACTGACGCGCATACTGGAGGCGTGATACCGATGGAATGGCAAGGCATGGAGATTGAGCTGCAAGTACCCTGTACAGGGAACAAGTGGCACCCCGTGCGCCTGCGGATTACAGGCTGGGGCGAGTATGAGGTGATTCACAACCCCTGTGTGGAGTTGCTGGGCGAAGCGCTGGCGCGGACGGCGCCCTGCACCTACTACCTGCAAAAGCGTGAGTGGTGGAAGCGGGATGATGACCTGCGTCGGCGTGTGGTAGAGGCGCTGGCACAGGCGGGTTCGTCCGCAGTGCCCGCGCTCATTCAGGCGTTGGGGGATGATTGGGAGAGTGTTCGCGCGGCGGCGTGTGGGGCGTTGGCGAAGATAGGGGATGCGCGAGCCGTGCCTGCTTTGAGCGTGTGGGCAGCGGTTGGAGACAAGGCAGCCCGGGAAGCGTTGCAGTCTCTCGGTCAGTCGCCGTTGCCGTTGGAAAAGGCGGTGCGTGCCGTGCTGGCGTCGGGCGACTGGGGTGTGGTGCAGCGGGCGTTAGGGCACGATGTAGTGCGCGAGGTGGTAGTGAAGCAGATAGGAGCGCAGGCTGTGCCGTATCTCATTCAGGCGCTGAGGGATGAGCATAGTGGCGTTCGTATGGCGGCGTGTCGGGCGTTGGGGCAGGTAGGTGACGCGCGAGCTGTGCCCGCGCTCGTTCAGGCGTTGGAAGATGGGAATGTGAATATTCGCTACGAGGCGTGTTGGGTGTTAGGTCAGATAGGGGATGCGCAGGCTGGGCCAGCGCTTGTCGATGCACTGGGGGATATGGAGAAGAGTGTTCGTGCGGCGGCGTGTGTGGCGTTGGGGAAGATTGGTGACCCGCAAGCCGTGGACCCGCTCATCCAAAAGTTGAGGGATCCAGATTCGCTTGTTCGCCGTGAGGCGTGTGTGGCACTGGGTCGGATTGGCGATAAGCGAGCCGTAAATCCGCTCATCCAAAAGCTGGGGGATGCAGATTGGGATGTTCGTCGGGCGGCGTGTGAGGCGTTGGGGCAGATAGGCGATGCGCAGGCTGTGCCCGCGCTGGAAAAGGTTGCTGCTCAAGACAGTGATGGCGGGGTACGCGGAGCCGCCCGCCAGGCAATCCGAGAGATTCAGGAGAAGAACCGACAATGAGCCACCTGCCGATAGAGGAGTGGGTGCGTGCGGCGCGGGTGTACGCGGCGGAGCAGGCGGCGTGGTTTGCGCCCGCGCTCTATGCCGCGCCATTCCGCCTGAGCGAGCAGCTGCCTGCCCCCGCCGCTATCGACAGGCACGGGCGCGTCTACTTCAACCCGCACTGGGTCGCCCGAATCTATGAGCAGGTGGGGCAGGACCGGCAGGCGCAGTGCCAGCACTTTGAAGAGCTGACGCGCATACTGGAGGCGCGATAGCGATGGAATGGCAAGGCGTGGAAATTGAGCTGCAAGTACCCTGTGCGAAGGGCAAGAAGCACCCCGTGCGCCTGCGCTTCACAGGCTGGGGCGAGTATGAGGTGATTTACAACCCCTGCGTGGAACTGTTGGGCGAGGCGCTGGCGCGGATGGCTCCGTGCAGCCATTACCTGCAGGAGCGCAAGTGGTGGACTGGAGATAGCAGCCTGAGAAAGCGTGTGGTGGATGCGCTTTCGCAGGCAGGTTCGCCCGCTGTGCCCGCGCTCATTCAGGCGTTGGGGGATAATTGGGAAGGTGTTCGTTCGGCGGCGTGTGGGGCGTTGGGGGCAATCGGCGACCCGCAAGCCGTGCCCGCGCTGAGTGTATGGGCGGCGGCAGGCGAGCAGGCGGCTCAAGATGCGCTCCAGTCCCTCGGTCAGCCGCCGATGGAGCTGCAGGAGGCAATCACGCACTTGCTGCACGCAGGCGACTGGTGCGTGGTGCAGCGGGCGTTGTGGCATAATGCAGTGTGTGAGGCGGTGGCGCAGGTGGGCGCGCCTGCCGTGCCCGCGCTCATTCAGGCGTTGGGGGATAATTGGGCAGTTGTTCGTTCGGCGGCGTGTGCGGCGTTGGGGGTAATCGGCGACCTGCACGCCGTGCCCGCGCTCATTCAGGCATTGGGGGATGATTGGGGCAGTGTTCGTTCGGCGGCGTGTGCGGCGTTGGGGGTAATCGGCGACCCGCACGCCGTGCCCGCGCTGGAAAAGGTTGCTGCTCAAGACAGTGATGGCGGGGTACGCGGAGCCGCCCGCCAGGCAATCCGAGAGATTCAGGAGAAGAACCGACAATGAGCCACCTGCCGATAGAGGAGTGGGTGCGTGCGGCGCGGGTGTACGCGGCGGAGCAGGCGGCGTGGTTTGCGCCCGCGCTCTATGCCGCGCCATTCCGCCTGAGCGAGCAGCTGCCTGCCCCCGCCGCTATCGACAGGCACGGGCGCGTCTACTTCAACCCGCACTGGGTCGCCCGAATCTATGAGCAGGTGGGGCAGAATCGGCAACGGCTGGTGCAACAGCTGGGGTTCCTCTGGTATCACGAGGTGATGCACTGGCTGCGCCAGCACGAGGCGCGCGCGGCGGACATCCGCGCCGTGCCTGAGGTGTGGAACCTTGCCTGCGATATGGAGATTAACGACTACCTGCCCGATGGACTGGCGTATCCCGAGTTTGGCGGGGCGTTTCGGGCGGTGTTTCCGCGCGATTACGGGCTGGAGGAGGGGCATACGGCGGAGTGGTACTATCGGCGGTTGCTGGAGCAGCAGGAACAACAGAGACAACAGCGGGGCGAAAGCGACGCAGGTGAGCAGGAGCAAGAGCAGCAGGCAGGGGGTGGAAGTGCAGGCGAGCAAGAGAAACAGGAGCAAGCAGGCGGGGGCAGCTCTGGCGAGCAAGAGAAAGATGAGCAGCAGGCAGGTGGAGTCGGCGCAGGCGAACAGGATATGGAGTGCGGAAGCTCCGCTTCCGCAGTCCAAAGGGGGGGCTGGGACGAGGGCAGCGGGGTTCACGGGCAGCCGCGCCCGTGGGAGTTGCCCGCCGAGAGCGAAGAAGCGCCCGCCCTCTCCGAGTTTGACCGCCAGGCGCTCCGCGAAACCGTCGCGCACAACATCATAGAACACCAGAAAAATCGGGGAACGCTGCCTGCAGGGCTGGTGCGCTGGGCAGAAGAAGTCCTCAAGCCCAAAGTCAACTGGCGCGAGCAGCTCAAGCGGGTGGTGCGCGGCGCGATTAGCGAAGGGTTTGGGCAGCGGCTGGACTACAGCCTGCGCCGCCCGAACCGACGCCTGAGTGTCTATCACCCGCTGTACCTGCCCTCGCTGCAGGGCGAGTACCGCCCGCGCGTGGCGTGCGTGGTGGATACTTCGGGGTCTATCAGCGACCGCGAGTTGACGCAGGCGCTGGCGGAGGTGCGGGCGGTGCTGGAGCAGTTGCGGGTGCCCATCACGATTATCCCGTGCGACGCCGTGCCGTATGAGGCGATACAGGTGATGCGCGGCTCCGATTGGCTGAAGGTACGCGAAGGGTTGCGCGGAGGCGGGGGTACGGATATGGTCGCGGGGTTGCAGGCGGCGCTGGAGTTGACGCCGAAGCCCGACGCGGTGATTGTGCTGACGGATGGGTACACACCGTTTCCGACGGAGCGTCCGAAGGATACGGTGGTGATATGGGCGCTGTGGCAGTATGGGGACGCCGAGCCGCCGCTTCCGCCGATGCCCCCGTGGCAAAAGCGCGATGTGGTGGTGATTCCAATTCAGTAGCCCGTGCATCCCTGCGCTTGATTGGGCAGGATGCCCACGCTACGAAGAGCCAGCGCAGGCTGGCTTTGTTTGTTAGGAACGGCTTTAGCCGTCTTGCCCCTATCCAGCGAACCTGCTCCGCGCCGCCTGAAATAGCCAGCGGAGGCTGGCTTTGTTTATTAGGAACGGCTTTAGCCGTCGCTCTTTCGGGGGCATCGTGGGTTCCAGAAGGTATCTTTGCAACAGAGCAGGTTCACCCGTCTGGATTCAAGCACGAATCTCGCAGGGGGTGCAAAACTCAGCCCGCCACAATCTCCTGAATCCGAATCTGGGTCAGCTGCTGGCGATGCCCCCAGCGCTTGCGCTCATTCTTCTTGGGTTTATATTTGAACCCGATAATCTTGGGACCTTTGGTCTGGCGCACGACTTCCGCCTTCACGCGCGCCCCCTCCACATAGGGCGCCCCCACTTTCAAGCCCGAATCGGTGCGCACCATCAGCACCCGGGTGATTTCAATCTGGCTCCCAGGTTCCGCTTCAATCTTCTCTACATTCAAAACCGTACCCGGCTCCACGCGGTACTGCTTGCCGCCTGTCTCGATAATTGCGTACATGCGTTTTGACCTCCTGTTGCGGGGGTAGATTATACCCCAAATGCCCCTCAAAGGGGTATAATCGCCCCTGAGGGAGCAGAAAAATGCGCAGGATGGTGTGGTTTCTGGCGAGTTTTCTCCTCTGGAGCGCCTCTTTTGCTCAAACAACCCCGCAGGAGATCGAGGCAGAGATTCAGCAGATTCGCGAGCAGCTGAAGGCGATGCAAGCGCTTCAGGAGCGTCTGGCGCAATTGGAAGCCCAGCTGAAAGCGCTTCAGCAGCCCGCCGCAGCCCGCCCCCCAACAGTGCAGATGAGCGGATTTGTCCAGTTTCGTTACACCCATAACACCGCCCAACCGGTAGATGCGAACGACCTGCAGCGCGGCGCCGCACGCGAGAACCTGTTTCTGCGCACCGTGCGCGTCGATGTCCTCGCACGACCGCGCGACAACCTGCTCTACCGTGTGAACCTGAACGCCAACAACACTCAGGTCAGTGTGGTGGACGCCTTCATCCAGTGGCGTCTCCAGAAAGGGCAGGTACAGGCAGGGCTGTTTCGGGTTCCCTTGCTCTACGAAACCCTTGAGAGTAATGTTGACCGCCTGACCCCAGAGGCGAGCCGGCTCACAGAGGTCCTCTTCCCCACCGAGCGCGATGTCGGTGTCGCTTACACCTACCCGCTTGACAGGCGTGCAAACCTCACAGTGGGGATTTTTACGGGCGACCGCAGTAGCGCCACGCAACAGAGCCTGACTTCACGCAAAAGCGAGCTGGTGCGCTTTACCTACCAGGCAAGTCCCACCCTCAACCTGTGGGCAGGCGGGATGTTTGGCGAAGGGCGTACCTCCATCGGCGGGACTCCTGCCAACTACACCCGCAGCCGCTGGGGCGCTGGAATCCTCTGGACAACACCTCAGTGGGGACTACGCAGTGAACTCATCTGGGGCAAGCACGCAGGCACAACTCTGACCCGTCGCACCGTCGATGTGCAGGGTGGCTACCTGCTCCTCAGCTACGCTCTCCCCCACTCCGACTGGCTGCTGTACGGGCGCTACGATGCCTTCGATTCCGACACCGCGATCCCCAATACCACCTTCACGCGCTACGGTCTCGGCATCCAGTACCAGCCAGAACCCGCAACACGCTTCAACCTCACCTGGGAGCATCAAATGGAGCCGACCTCTAATGACCAGCTGACGCTTCAGGTGCAGGTGCGCTATTAGGTATAATCTTGCCCTATGCAGAAAACCGTTGTTCTGGTTTACTCAGGCGGGCTGGATACCACCGTGTGTATCCCCCTCCTGCGCGAAGAGTACGGGTTTGACCATGTGGTGACCGTCACGGTGGATGTGGGACAGCCCCGTGAAGATATTGTCGACGCGGGCGAACGCGCCAAGATTCTGGGCACCGAGCATTACGCGGTGGACGCCCGCGCCGAGTTCGCTCGCGACTACTGCATGCCCGCGGTGCAGGCGAATGCCGATTATCAGGGCTATCCGCTCAGCACGGCGATTGCCCGCCCGCTGATTGCGCAAAAAGCCGTGGAGGTGGCGCAAATGCTTCCCCGTGTGGACGCCTTCGCACACGGCTGCACGGGCAAAGGCAACGACCAGTTCCGCATCGAGTTTATGCTCCGCACGCTGATGCCCGAGGTGCCCATTATCGCCCCCATGCGCGAGCGCAACATGACCCGCTCCGAAGAGATCGAATATGCCCGCAAGCGCGGCGTGCCCATCCACCAGAGCGCCGAAAAAATCTGGAGCATCGACGAGAACCTCTGGGGGCGCTCGATTGAAGGCGGGCGGCTCGAAGACCCCAACTACGCCCCGCCAGAAGAGATTTATAAATGGACCCAAAGCCCCCAGAAAGCGCCCGACACCCCACAGGAGATTACTATCACCTTTGAGCAGGGCATTCCCGTTGCGCTGGATGGGCAACCGATGGAGCCGCTCCCCCTGGTGCAGGCGCTCAACGAAATTGCAGGGCAACACGGCGTCGGGCGGATTGACATGATGGAAGACCGCATGATTGGGCTGAAAGTGCGTGAAAACTACGAATGCCCCGCCGCTGTTACGCTCATCACCGCCCACCGCGCCCTCGAAGCGCTCGTCTGCACCCGCGATGAGCTGCGCTTCAAAGCGCAGGCGGACCGCGCATGGGCAGAACTCGCCTACGCAGGGCTGTGGCTGGACCCCTTCAAAGAGTCGCTGGAGGCGTTCATCCGCAAAGTGCAGGAGCGCGTAACAGGCACCGTGACCCTGCGCCTTTATAAAGGCTCCGCCGTCGTGATTGGGCGCCAGAGTCCGTGGGCGCTCTATGACGAGTCGCTCGCCTCGTTCGATGACAAGACCTTTGACCAGTCGGAGATGAGCGGCGCGGTCAAAGCGCACGGCTTGCCCGCACGGCTCTACTACCAGCTCAAACGCAAGCACTCGTGAGTTCCGAGGGGGATGGCGGCAGTAGCCATCCCCGCGATTGAAGAAACGCCATGCAGAGCCTCTATCACCTGCCGATTGGTGAGGAAGCGCCGCAAATTGTGCCTGTGGTGGTGGAAATCCCCAAAGGCACGCGCAATAAAATCGAGTACGACCCCGTGCATGGGGTCTTCCGATTAGACCGCGTTCTCTACTCGCCGTTGCACTACCCTGGAGACTACGGCTTCATTCCCCAGACGCTTTCGCTGGACGGCGACGCGCTGGATGTGCTGGTGCTGGTGACCGACCCCACCTTCACAGGATGTGTGGTGATGGCGCAGCCGATTGGCACGCTGGTAATGCGCGACGAGAAGGGCGAGGACGAGAAGATTCTCGCCGTGCCCGCCCATGACCCCCGCTTCGAAGAGGTCAACGAGCTGACCGACCTGCCCGCGCACACCCTGCGCGAGGTGGAACACTTCTTTGAAATCTACAAGCTGCTGGAGGGCAAGCCGACCGCCCTGCTGGGCTGGCGCACCGTGCGCACCGCCCACATGCTGATTCAGGAAGCGCACCAGCGATTTATGGCGAAATATGGCGCCAGCAGGTAAACTTGGGAGCAGGTGAAACGCATGCGCCCCGTTCGAGGGTTTACTCTTGTGGAGATGCTGGTGGTCATCGCGATAATTGCCCTGCTGGCAGCGTTATTATTCCCCGTGTTGAGTCGGGCGCGAGAAAAAGCGCGCCAGAGCCAGTGCCTGAGCAACCTGCGCCAGCTTGCCAGTGCGCTCGCGCTCTACCGCACCGACTACGAAGGACGCAACCCCGGCATGGGCGACGGCACTTATTGCCCCGGCACGGTCAACCCACAGTTTTATCCGCGCTGGATTGGGGGCATCCGCACCACTGCGGAGGGGCAATGGGTTCCCTGCTACTGGGTGATTTACCCGCCGTTAGACCCGAACGCGCCTGTGGGCGCACTCTGGCAGCAGACGGGCGTCAAGCAGGGCGCGCTCTACCCGTATGTGAAAAACGAGCAGGTCTACATCTGCCCTTCCGACCCACGGGGGCAGGAAAAGCGCCTGAGCTACTCGATGAACTTCGTGGCAGGGTTCATTCCCGAAGCGGTGGTGGAGCGCCCCGCCCAGTTCGCCGAGATGGTGGACGAGCAGGCGACCCTGAACGATGGCGACCTGACCGCCTTTGACACCGCAGGGCGCTATTTCAATTGCCCGACAATCGCCCACTTCAACGGGGCGAACATGAGCTTTTTCGATGGGCATGCCCGCTGGTTCCGGGCGCTTCACACTGTCCAGCGCGTGCGCGAATGCCAGCGCACGATCCCAGCGCACTACTTCTGCCCGATGATCCCCTTCCCCGATGCGGGCGGCTACACCCCTAACTGTCAGCGCGAGATATAGGCAGGCGCTGGGGAACTCGGAGCCAGCGTATCAGGTAGAATTCTACGGGTGTTGCCAGTGAAGCAGCAGGAGGTTCAGCGTCTGGACCCGCGCAAGTCGGCGATTCTGAAAGCGGTTGTGCGGGATTATGTCGCGACGGTGGAGCCTGTCGGCTCGGAGGCGCTGGCACAGCGCTATCCGCTGGGTGTGAAGCCCGCCACGGTACGCAACGAGCTGGCGCGTATGACCGAGATGGGCTACCTCATCCAGCCGCATCCGAGCGCAGGGCGACTGCCCTCCACGCGCGGGTATCGCTACTATGTGGAATACCTGCGCAGTGAGGTGCGACGCCTGCGCGTGGAGCGCTACCTCAAACGCGCGCCCCTGCAGGCAGGCGAGAGCCTCAACGAGCTGCTCGAAAGCACGCTCCAGACTCTGGCGCACGCCAGCCGCCACACCGCGTTTGCCACCATCGCCCACGACGACCAGCTGCGACTCCTGCGCTGTGTGATTACCCACTGCAGTACCCGCCGCGCCCTGATGGTCGCCATCTTCGAACACGGCTATGTGGAGAACCGCCTCGTGGAACTCTCGCACGCGCTGAACGCCCGCACGCTGGAGCGGTTCCAGAATGTATTGAGCGCGCTGCTGGAGGGGCAGACCGTGCGTTTCCTGAAGGCGATTCCGCCCGACCACACCCCCCCGATGGAATCGCCCGCCGAGCGCGAAACGCTGGGGCTGTTCCTCAAGACGATGCAGGATATTGCGGAAGAGGCGGCGGACGGCGAGCTGTATTATGAGGGTATCACCTATCTGCTGCTCCAGCCCGAATTCCAGCGCGAAGCGCCGCGGGTGGAATCGCTCATGCGCCTGCTGGAAGAGCGCAAAACCCTCTACCGCTGGCTCGAACGCAACGCCCGACCGCAGGTAACCGTCACCATCGGCGAAGAGCATCCCCTCGAGGCGCTCCAGCCGTTCAGCCTCGTGTTCGCGCGCTACTACGCGGGCACGCGCCCCAGCGGCGTAATCGGGATTGTGGGTCCCACACGCATGGACTACGATCAGGCGATGCCCACCGTAGAGCGCATGGCGCAAACGCTCAGCGCGGTGCTGACCCAAACCCTCTATTCGTGAGGCAATTATGGTTCTGGTGATTGACAACTACGACAGCTTTACCTACAATCTGGTTCAGTATCTGGGCGAGCTGGGCGCGGAGGTGCGCGTGGTGCGCAACGACCAGATGCGCGTGGAAGAAGCGCTCGCCCTCAACCCGGAGCGCATCGTGATTTCGCCCGGTCCCTGCACCCCCAGCGAGGCAGGTATCAGCGTGCCCCTGATTCGCGCCGCGGCGGGCAAAGTCCCCATCCTGGGTGTGTGTCTGGGGCATCAGAGCATCGGGAGCGCGTTCGGCGGCGAGATTGTACGCGCCCCGAAGCCGATGCACGGCAAAGAGTCGCAGATTGTGCATCGCGGCGTGGGCGTGTTTGAAGGACTACCCAATCCCCTCACTGTGATTCGGTACCACTCGCTGGTCATTCGCCGCGAGAGCCTACCCGAAGAGCTGGAAATCACCGCCGAGTGCCCCGAAGACGGCACGATTCAGGCGGTGCGCCATCGCCAGTACCCGATTGAAGGCGTGCAGTTCCACCCCGAATCGATTCTCAGCGAGGCAGGCAAGCGCCTGCTGGAGAACTTCCTGCGCACGGGCAGCAGTCAGCCGTAGCAATCCGAGACAGTGGGGTATAATTTTGCCAGATATGCCAAAAGAGCCAACCGCTAAGCGGGAAACAAGAACGCAAACGATGGGTGAGCGTAGCTTTACGGACGACCTGCATGCCTTGCTGGAAGTGCTTCCGCCCACTATCCGCCAGTGGTTAGAGGAACAACCTGACCTCGATTCCCTGCTGGAGGTGGTGCTGGACTTGGGGCGGATGCCTGAGGCACGCTTCATGAAGCGCACCATCCGCCTTGAAGGTACGCAGGTGGAAGAGTACGACCTGAAATATGTGGAGGAGCGCATCGGCGAGTTCGGCAAAGACAACCGCGCAGGAATCCCGCGCACGCTCCACCGCATCTCGGCAATTCGCAACCGGCAGGGACGCATCATCGGGCTGACATGCCGCGTGGGACGCGCCATCTTCGGCACGATTGATATCATCCACGATATCGTGGCGTCGGGCAAGAGCATCCTGATGCTGGGCAAACCCGGCGTGGGCAAGACCACCCGCCTGCGCGAGGTGGCGCGCGTCCTCGCTGACGAATATGATAAGCGCGTCGTGATTGTGGACACCTCCAACGAGATTGCAGGCGACGGCGACATTCCCCATCCCGGAATCGGCTTCGCGCGTCGCATGCAGGTGCCCGAACCCAGCCTCCAGCACGCCGTGATGATCGAGGCAGTGGAGAACCACATGCCCGAAGTGATTGTGATTGACGAAATCGGCACGGAGCTGGAAGCCTACGCGGCGCGCACGATTGCCGAGCGCGGCGTGCAACTTATCGGCACGGCGCACGGCACAAGCCTCGAAAATCTGTTAATGAACCCGACCCTTTCCGACCTCGTGGGGGGCATTCAGACCGTAACGCTTTCGGATGAAGAGGCGCGACGGCGCGGCACCCAGAAAACCGTGCTGGAGCGCAAAGCGCCGCCCACCTTCGATGTGGTGATTGAGATTCTGGACTACCACCGCCTCGCGATTCACCACGATGTGGCGCAAACGGTAGACCGCATGCTGCGGGGTCATCCGCCACGCCCCGAAATCCGCGTCCAGACCGATGCGGGCACTTACGAGATTGTCCAGCGAAGCGACCTGCTACCTCGCGCTTCAGAAGTAGAGGAATCGGAGCTGCCCGCCGCCCAGCCCAGCACGCCCACCACGCTGATTGCGCCACCGGGCACTTCGCGTGGGCACATCACGCGCGTCTTCCCCTATGGCGTCAGCCGCAGCCGACTGGAGAAGGCACTGCGCGACCTGCGCGTGCCCGCCTATGTCGCCCGCGATGTGTCCGACGCCGACGCGATGGTGGTGTTGCACTCCACCTATCAGCGCCGCCCGCCGAAAGTGCGCGAGGCGCTCCAGAAGCAAATCCCAATCGCGGTGGTGCGGAGCAACACCTACGCGCAGTTAGCCCACGCCCTGCGAGAGCTGTTCGAAAAACCGCACACCGACGAAAGCGCGGAAGAGCGCGCGCTTCGCGAGGCAGAAGAGGGCGTCGAGTATGTGCTGAGTACCCATCAGCCATATGAGCTCTCGCCGCAGAACAGCTATCTGCGTCGGCTCCAGCACCAGCTGATTGAAAAATATCGCCTGCTTTCGGAAAGCGTGGGTGAAGAGCCGCGGCGGCGCGTGCGAATCCTGCCCATCTACGCCGACGAACGCGAAGACTGACCGATGAACCGTGCCCCGTTTATCACCTTCGAAGGCATCGAAGGCGCAGGCAAGACCACCCTCGCTCTCTGGCTCGCGGAACGCCTGAAAGAGGCGCGCATCCCCCACCTGTTCACCTACGAGCCGGGCGGCAGCGAGATCGGCTATGCCCTGCGCCCCCTGTTGCTGAACGCCCCGCTCGAACCTGCCACCGAACTGTTTCTGTTCCTCGCCGACCGCGCCCAGCATGTTGCCCGCACCATCCGCCCCGCCCTCGAACAGGGCACCTGGGTGCTGTGCGACCGCTACACCGATTCCACCCTCGCCTACCAGGGCTACGCCCGCGGCTTAGACCTGCACTGGCTCCGAATCCTCAATCAGCTGGCGACCGACGGCTTGGAACCCGACCTGACCGTGCTAATTGACGCGCCGGTGGAGGTGGCGCTCCGCCGCGCCACCCAGCGCAACCGCTTCGAAGCGCAGGATGTGGCGTTCCACGAGGCGGTGCGACAGGGCTACCTGCAGGAATCCAAACGCGCGCCACAAAGATTCTTAGTGCTGGACGGAACCCAGCCCCTCAGCGTGCTTCAAGAGCAACTCATCACCGAACTGCAGGCGCGGTGGGGTTTGTGGCAAGCAGGCAGGAGAGACCGATGAAACTGGTGATTGCGGTGATTCACAATCGCGACAAGGGGCGAGTGATGGACGCGCTGCTGGAGAGCCAGTTCAAATTCACTCAGATTGCCAGCACGGGCGGCTTCCTGCGCGAGGGCAACACCACCCTGCTGATTGGCGTGGAGGACTCGCAGCTGGACGATTTGTTGCGCCTGCTGGAGCAGAACTGTCGCACGCGCGAGCAGTTCGTGAACCCGATGCCGCCCGACGCCGCCCCGATAGGCTCGTTTCTGCCCACACCGATTGCGGTGGAAGTCGGCGGCGCGGTGGTGTTCGTTCTCCATGTGGAGCGGTTCGAGCGGTTTTAGCCATGCAACGGCTCAGCGAGCTGGTGATTCGCCCCGAAACGACCGCGCGGTGGCTGCGCCAGAGTCTCACCAGAGCGCATCCGCCTCAGGCGCTGCTGCTGGTGGGCGCGCCGGGGGTGGGCAAGCGCACTGTCGCCAACGCGCTCATCGCCGCATGGCTCTGCCCCCAGCGCACTCCCGACGGCGCTTGTGGGGCGTGCGAATCGTGCCTCAAGTGGTCAGAAGAGGGCAGCCATCCCGACCTGCGCGTGCTTCGCCCCAGCCCGGACCAGATTAAAATTGAGTCGGTACGCGAGGCACGCCAGTGGATGAACTTCGCGCCGACAATCGCGCCGTTCCGTTTTGTGCTGATAGAAGAGGCGCATCGGCTCAACCCCGCCGCGGCGAACGCCCTGCTCAAGACCCTCGAAGAACCCCCGCCCCGCTATCATTTCGTTTTGACCAGCCCCGCCAGCGACCTGCTGATTGCCACCATCCTGTCGCGCTGTCAGCTTGTGCGGCTGGGGGTGGTGCCGATTGCCGAGCTGGCGGCGATTCTGGTCGCACGCGGCGTGGAACCCGCAAAAGCCCAGCGAATCGCCGAGCTTTCCGAGGGCGCGATTGGGCGCGCCCTGCGCTGGAGCCAGACCGACGCCGTCGAATGGCAAACGCTGGAAAGCATGCTCGCGCTGTTCGCCACGCTGGGGAGCGCGCCCAGCATCAGCGCCCTGCGGCTCGCCGAGCAGTTCCGCGCCCTCTGCAAGCAGCTGGAAGGCGGCGCCGACGAGACCTCCGCCCGCGCCGCGCTCGCCACGGGGCTGGAGTATCTACTGCGCTGGTATCGCGACAGCCTCGCGCCCCCAGAGAAGCGGCAGTTCGCCTCTCACCACGCCGCGCTGGAACAGCTCGCCCGCCGCACGCCCCCCGCCCAGCGACTGGAACACATCGCCCGAATCACCGAAGCCCGCCGCGCCATCCTCGGCAACGCCAACGCCCAGATTATCACCGAAGACCTCTTCATCCACTTGCTGGCATGAGCAGTCGGCTTCGTTGGGCGCGGTGAACAGCTAACGCTGACTCCCGTAGCTGGGGCATCCCGCCCCTGTCCACGCGCAGGAGGCGCATGCTACTTCAGCCCACGCAGGTCGGCTTCGTTGGAGAAACGAGACGACTAAAGCGGCTCTTTTGCCAAGATACCTTCTGGAACCCACGATGCCCCCTGAAAGAACGACGGCTAAAGCCGTTCCCAGTAAACAAAGCCAGCCTCCGCTGGCTTAATCAGCCGACGCAGGTCGGCTTCGTCTATTAGGAACGGAACCTCAGGCGTCTGGCAATCCCGCAACCCCCCCTGAAAACCCGACGGCTAAAGCCGTTCCCAGTAAACAAAGCCAGCCTCCGCTGGCTCTTTTAGCCGACGCGGGTTGGCTTCGTCTATTAGGAACGGCTTCAGCCGTCTGGCAATCCCGCAACCCCCCTGAAAACCCGACGGCTAAAGCCGTTCCTACCAAACAAAGCCAGCCTCCGCTGGCTATAGCCCCCTGTTTACAGGGGGTTGGGGGGCTGAGCCGACGCAGGTCGGCTTCGTCTATTAGGAACGGAACCTCAGCCGTCAAAACCTCACCCCCCACAAACAAAAAACGCCCCTCCCTCGGACAAGGAAGGGGTGTTTCCGTTTCAATCCCTCACAGGTAGGCTACAAACAGATCACCCTCTAGCCCCTCACCTGCTGCGGGGCGAGTTTCAATCCCTCACAGGTAGGCTACAAACTCAAGATAGACCCACAGGGCGCGTTGGATTTTCTCACGTTTCAATCCCTCACAGGTAGGCTACAAACGCGCGAAATCCGCATCGTTTTAGATGCGGAACTGGCATGTTTCAATCCCTCACAGGTAGGCTACAAACACCCGATCCCAAGCGGGAAAGTCAAGTCCTGTGTATAGTTTCAATCCCTCACAGGTAGGCTACAAACCTTGCTGGATGCGCTCCAATATAGGCGCGTCCGAATGTTTCAATCCCTCACAGGTAGGCTACAAACTGTGATCGTGGTCGCCCACTCCAACGGCTACCCGCGTTTCAATCCCTCACAGGTAGGCTACAAACGCCTATCATGCAAGCACGAAGGCGAGATCTGGTATGGTTTCAATCCCTCACAGGTAGGCTACAAACTCGGTCAGCACGATCCGAAGAAGGTCTGGGCAATTAAACTGTTTCAATCCCTCACAGGTAGGCTACAAACCATCTCACGCCACCTCCTCGCCAGTGCCGCCACACGTTTCAATCCCTCACAGGTAGGCTACAAACCCGTATCGCGCAGCGCATCGTCGACGGCTTGCGCAGTTTCAATCCCTCACAGGTAGGCTACAAACAGGATCAGGTCGGGCAGCCCCGCGTCGCCTTGCAGGTTTCAATCCCTCACAGGTAGGCTACAAACAATAACTGGATTGGCGCGCCCCGTCGCTATGGATGGGGTTTCAATCCCTCACAGGTAGGCTACAAACACGGACAAAAATTTGGTGGTATTTATGACGAAGGACGTTTCAATCCCTCACAGGTAGGCTACAAACCGACGCACGCGCCTCTGTAGGGAAACACGAATCAGGGTTTCAATCCCTCACAGGTAGGCTACAAACCAGGCAGGCAACCTGCCTGCCTCCATTATACCACAGTTTCAATCCCTCACAGGTAGGCTACAAACTGAGATTATAGAGCGGTTTAATAATGGTGAATTACGTTTCAATCCCTCACAGGTAGGCTACAAACTGGTTCATCTCAACCGCCTACACGCGCCTGCATGAGGGTTTCAATCCCTCACAGGTAGGCTACAAACAGGCAAGCCACTTCAGCAACAGTTCCCGCTCCTTCTCGTTTCAATCCCTCACAGGTAGGCTACAAACCCGCCCGCCGCGCCTGATTTTCGCCGAGCTGAAATGTTTCAATCCCTCACAGGTAGGCTACAAACTTGTAGCGGTCTATCATCCAACAGTGCCCCGCTATCGTTTCAATCCCTCACAGGTAGGCTACAAACGTTCAGGGCGAGGTTGTTGAGCGGCACCGTGAGGGGGTTTCAATCCCTCACAGGTAGGCTACAAACTGCGGAGAATGGTGTGCCAGGTACGGATGTCTTGCGTTTCAATCCCTCACAGGTAGGCTACAAACAGGTGGAGGAGATTTATTATAATAATAGAGATTTGTGTTTCAATCCCTCACAGGTAGGCTACAAACACTTCGTCTACGCAAATGGCGTCCAGGGGGAGCATGGTTTCAATCCCTCACAGGTAGGCTACAAACGTCAATCCGCACACGCGCCACCTGTGCTGTCTGCGCGTTTCAATCCCTCACAGGTAGGCTACAAACGGGCGCGGACACGCCCCCCAGCCAGCAACAACAAAACACGTTTCAATCCCTCACAGGTAGGCTACAAACTCGCGTGTGATAGATAAACTCAGCGCGTTTGAGTACGGTTTCAATCCCTCACAGGTAGGCTACAAACCGCTCAAGCGGTTGTATGGCGCATATCTGCTATATCGTTTCAATCCCTCACAGGTAGGCTACAAACCTGTAGTACTGTCTGCGCGATCTGCTTTTGCAGATCGATGTTTCAATCCCTCACAGGTAGGCTACAAACGAGCGTGTGATGGCGCGGTGGGATTTTCTGGAGAAGGTTTCAATCCCTCACAGGTAGGCTACAAACAAACTCGGCGACATCAGCCGCACCGCCCGCAACATGTTTCAATCCCTCACAGGTAGGCTACAAACCAGGAAGATAAATCTGAAGAAGATAAAGACGACTTTGTTTCAATCCCTCACAGGTAGGCTACAAACCAACCCGCCTTTCGCGGGTCGGTCCCGAAAATGAGTTCAAAACGGTTCCGATTGTCAAGGTTCGGGCGTTGCCCGTTGGCGGGTTTATTATACCCCATCGGTGTCGGTGAAGTCAAGCTCTGGCGTCGATCGGACTCGGATTTGAACTCAAGGGGTGAAAAGCTGGCGATCGACGCCAAACGGGTTTTTGGGGTACAGGATGTGGTGTGTGATAGTGCAGATAACACGCTACTTGTGGTGTATCGTCTTCTTGTTTGTCGTCGAACGAAGGGTTAGTCAAAAAATCGGGCGAAATGAACTCAAAAACACCCTCTTTGTGAGACTACGATGCGGAGGTTCGCAGGGCGTGGAGGTAGCGTGCCGCGCTTTCAGCAGGGTCGGGCGCGTCCAGAATCCCCGAAAGCACCGCCACGCCCCGCGCTCCCGACTTAAGGCACTCCCCCACGCGCTCCGGCGTGATGCCCCCAATCCCGATCAGGGGCAGCGGAACCGCCTGCGCCACCGCACGCAACAGCGCGACGCCTTCGGGCGCCTTGTCAGGATGGCTGGCGGTCGGGTAGAGCGTGCCTACAAGCAGGTAATCGGCGCCTGCCGCTGCTGCCTGCCGCGCGCTCTCCACCGAGTGAACCGAATAGCCCACCAGCCGATGGGGGTCGGGCGCAACAGGGTTCTTCAAATGATGTTCGGGCAGGTGGATGCCCTCGGCGCCTGCCCACTCCGCCAGCGCGGGGTAGGGGTTGACCGAGAAAAGCGCATTCGTGGCGCGGGTCAGGCGACGCACCTCCAGCGCGACCTCCACACACAGGCGCGGGGGCAGGTCGCGTATGCGGAGCATGACCCAGTTTACGCCCCCTGCAAGGGCTTGCTCCACGCGAGGCAGGAGCGATTCAGCGTCGCTCTGGGGCGCCCAGGGCACAATCAGCATCAGCACGCGCTCGGGCAACGCGGGCTTCACGAGCGCACCACGCCCTCCAGCGGGCTGGAAGCCGAAGCGTAAGGCAGTTTCGGGATACGCCCCGCGCGGAACGCCTTGCGCCCCGCCTCCACGCCCAGCCGGAACGCCTCCGCCATCAGCACGGGGTTTTGCGCTTTGGCAATCGCGGTGTTCACCAGCACGGCGTCGCAACCGATTTCCATCGCGAGCGCGGCTTCCGACGGCGCGCCCAGCCCTGCGTCCACCACCACGGGCACATTCACCTGCTCCACAATAATCCGTATTGGCTCCAGCCCCACCGCGAAGCCCTGCCCTGTGCCAATCGGCGCTGCCAGCGGCATCACCGTCGCGCAGCCAAGCGCCTCCAGCCGCTTCGCCAGCTCAGGGTCCGCAGGAATGTAGGGCAACACCACAAAGCCTTCGTCCACCAGCACCTTGCACGCTTCATAGGTACCAATCGGGTCGGGGAGCAGATATTTCGGGTCGGGCACGACTTCCACCTTAATCCAGTCGCTCAGCCCCATCGCGCGTGCCAGTCGCGCCACCCGAATCGCCTCTTCCGCCGTGCGACAGCCTGCCGTGTTGGGCAGAATCTGATAGCGGCTCCAGTCTAAATCGTCCAGAATCGAGCGTTTGGGGGCGTCCAGATCGATTCGGCGGAGAGCCACCGTTACAATCTCGGCGCCCGAAGCCTCAATCGCGCGGCGCATCGTCTCGGCGTCGGGGTACTTGCCAGTGCCCACCATCAGGCGCGAGCGGAAAGTTTTGCCTGCAATCACCAGCGGGTCATCCATCACAACAGGAATTATACCTGTGTCGGCGAAATGGGAAAGTATGCAAACCCAGCCCACCCAGTTGCGAATTGCGTATGGCGACGATCCCTGCACGCAGATGCTGATTACATGGCAGGTTTCCAAGCCTGTGGAGTCGCCCGTTGTGGAGTACGGCACGACGCCCCAGCTGGGCATGCGGGTGTCGGCGACACGGCGCACCTATCCCCATGAGACAGGCGTGATTTACCATGCCCGCCTGACGGGGTTGCAGCCAGGCACGCGCTATTACTACCGTGTGGGAAGCGCGCAGGGTGGCTTCAGTCGCGCCTACAGTTTCCACACGCCGCGCCGCGAGCCGCACGACTTCGTGTTCACCGCCTTCGCCGACCACGGCACGACCGCGTTCAGCCAGCGCAACACGCGCAATGTGCTGGCGCACAACCCGACTTTCCATTTTATTGCGGGCGACCTTTCGTATGCGAACGGGCGCCAGCCGATATGGGATGTGTATGAGCGCCAGCTGGAGGTTCTCGCCGCTCGCGTGCCCACGATGGTCTGCCTCGGCAACCACGAAAACGAGCGCGTGGGCGACCAGCGCATCGGCTACATCGCCACAATGACTCGTTTCCCGATGCCCAACGACGGCAAGTATTACTATCACTTCGCGATTGGGAACGCCTTCTTTGTGGCGTTCAACAGCAACGAGCCTGACGACGCCGAGCAACGCCGCTGGCTGGAGCGCACACTTCAAGACGCCCAGCGCCACCGCGCCTACCGCTGGCGAATCGCGTTTATGCACCATCCGCCCTACAGCTCCACCGTGCGGCGGGGCAACAACACGCGCATCATCCAGACCTTCGTGCCCTTGCTGGAGCGCTACGGGGTAGACCTCGTGATTATGGGGCATAACCACAACTACGAGCGTTTCTATCCCATGCGGGGTGGGCGCGCGGTGGTGCGCTCTGGCAACCGCTATCCGCAGGGCAAGGGCGTGGTGTATGTGATTTGCGGCGGTGGGGGCGTCTCGCTGTATGACCTCATGCCAGAGCCAACGCCGTGGACCGCCAAACGCGAGCGCACCTACTGCTACCTCAAGGTGTTCGTGCCCGTGCGGGGCGCCCTGCGTGTGGAAGCTTACCGCGCCGACAACACCCTGATTGAGCGGTTTGAGATTGGGTGAGAAACCCTCCCCCGCGCTAACTCGTCAAACCCTGTGAAATTCCCTACGCCTGAGGGCAGCCCCTGTGGAAAACTCACATGGGTGAGCCGAAGGCAAACCCAGCGGGGAGGTACTGAATGATGACTGTGCGACAGTTGGCAATCTCTGTATTGTTGTTGAGCGTGCTTGCCGCAGCGCTCACAGGTTGCGGAGGAGGTTCGGGTACTGGCGTGCGCAGCGGCTCTGTCGGCGTTTATGTAACCGACGACTTCAGCCAGCAATTCAGTCAGGTTGTGTTCACGCTTTACCGAATTGAGGTTGGGCGTGAAGGCGACGCGAACAGTTTCCACACCGTGTTTGAAGAGAGTGGAGGGCTGGCGCTTGATGTCCGGGCGCTGAGTAACATCGCCCAGTTCCTCAGTGTGGGCGCCGTGCCGGAAGGAGTTTACAACCGCGCCCGCATCACCGTTGCCGACCAGATTCAGGTGACTGACGCCTCTGGCACGCCCCAGACCCTGCTCCTTGACGCAGGCGTCGGCACGCCCCTGCCCAGCGGACAGCTCCAGATTGAGTTCCCCATCCAGCTCACCGTTGCCGCTTCGGGGAACACAACGCTGGTCGTGGATTTTGACCTGCCCTCGTTCTCCTTCATCAACGGCGTGGTGCGCCCGGCTCTGCGCCACCTGCGCGAAGATCAACTGGGCAACCGCCAGCGCCTCGCCGAGATCGAAGGCGTGATTACAGAGCTGACCTCCAGCGGTTTTACGCTCCGCCTGCGCAGCGGACGACTGGTCAGCGTGGAGACCACTTCCCAGACCGTTATCACTGCCGAGGACTCCAGCACGCCGACACTCGCTGTTGGACAGCGTGTGGAAGTGGAAGGAACCGTAAACATGGCGACCATGACCATCACAGCGACCTGTGTGCAAATCGAAGACCTTGACAACACGACCGAACTCAAAGAAGTCAAGGGCGTGGTTGTGCAGCTCGGTGAAGGGCAATTCACCCTGCGCCTGAAGCGCGCTCGTGATTTCACCCTCCTCAACCCCGAACTGGTCATTACCTACAACAGCCAGACCCGGTGGAAGAGCGAAGAGGGTCAACCCGCTTCCCCCAACCTCCTGCAGGTCGGCATGGAGGTAGAAGTCAAGGGCGTGGTGCAAACACAGGGCGTTCTGCAGGCGCACCTGATTGAGCTGGAAATCGAGGATTGACCTCGTGGCGAACGCAGGAACCGAACGGGGAGCTTTGAGGCTACCCCGTTCGGTTCCGTTCCTCCACAGACAGCTCTTTTCCTGCCAGCCAGCGCGCCAGCTCCGCCTGCCAGTTCAAAGGGCTAATGAAAAATAACTCCACCCCGTGCCGACGCAGTTGCACGATTTCGTTCCATTCGCGCCACGCCGCGATGGCGTCCATCTCCTGAAGCCTGCCCCAGCGGAACAGTTTAATCCCCCATTCGGGGGGCATGCCAGCGTCCAGCACATCGAAATGAAAGCCCCGATAGGTGGCGCCCAGAATGTGGGGCACATGGTGCGCGTTCAGGAATTCTGAAATCTCGTGCAGGAGCGTTTCGGGCGCTTCAGCGCGCGTGTCGCGTATCACGGTTTCGCGAACGCGCAGTTTTCGTTTCAATCCCTCACAGGTAGGCTACAAACGCCCCGCATTATCACTTTCGCGAACGCGCAGTTTTCGTTTCAATCCCTCACAAGTAGGCTACAAACCAACCCGCCCTTTGTGGGTCGGTCCCGAAAATGGGTTCAAAACGGTTCCGACTATCGAGATTCGAGCGTTGCCCGTTGGCGATTATATAATACCCCATCGGTGTGGGTGCAGTCAAGCTTTGGCGACCGTGTATGGCGCGTAGAGCGCCACCTGATTGGCATTTGAACGCAGCTGCTGTATCAGAGGCTGGGCTATACTGGAACTGAGAAGCGACTGCCAGTCTGGGGGATGGTCAGGAAGCCGACTCACGGCGCGCTCAATACGGCTCTCCAGCACGGTCAGCGTGTCGCGACGCTCCTGCGCCAGGCACTCCAGATAGTAGTCAATCAGCGCCGTTAGCACCCCAACCTCAGACATCAGAGGGAATTGTACCTGTGCAGGGGAAAGCCTCCCTTGTGCAGTTGCACGCAACAGGAATCAACAGCGAAATTCCGCGAATTTTGCGAAATTCACCCCCAATTCAGGACACTGCCAGCAGGAATTAGGGCTACCTGTAGAGAATAATTTAAACGAGGGACGACCCCCCCTCAATCTTAAGAGGAGGCGTATCGCTATGAGAGGTTATGGCAGAGGCTTTACCTTGATTGAGCTGCTGGTCGTCATTGCGATTATCGCCATTTTGGCGGCGATTCTGTTCCCGGTCTTCGCGCAGGCGCGTGAGAAAGCGCGCCAGACAAGCTGCACGAGTAATGCCAAGCAGTGGGGACTCGCCTTCATGCAATACATCAACGATTATGACGAGACCTTCCCCCTGAGCTTTGGGCTGCAAACTCCCGGTGCGCCTGCCAATATCTGGCAGTTCGGTCATCTGGTACCCCCCGACTGGTCTCGCTCGCAAGGAGCCCAGACAGGGCACTTCCGGGGCGTATCCTCGCTGGTCCACTGGGCGAACACCGTGTATCCCTACATTAAAAATCACGGCTTGTACGGCTGTCCCTCGGGTCCTGAGATTCGCTTCGGTCCGCTGGACTCCGCGGGCGATTACAACAACCCGCTCAAGCCGCCTGCAGGGGTCAGCTACACGATGAACGGGCTTCTGCATGGCTACGCGATGGCGGGCGTTGCGCGTCCGTCGCAACTGCCGCTGGTGTGGGAAGGGCGCGGCAAGGCGAAGTCGCTGGGTGTGATTGTGTCGAACCCGGTTCTCCGGTGCGACCCCAACGACCCGCGTCCGTGCCGCTACTTCAGCTGCACCTACGGCAATCCGGGCAACGCCTATCCGATCAGCGCGATGTTCGCGCTCTCGGGCACAATGTGGATTCACAACCAGGGCGCGCTGTTCGTGATGGCGGATGGGCACGCCAAATGGCGCCGACTGGGCGCTCAGCTCGCACCCGCCAACACCGACTGGCGCGTAGACCCCTACACGGGCTACGACTCCAACGGCTTCCCGGGCTACTTCTGGTGGGATGGCTGCAACGCCTGGCTCTTCCGACCTGACTACGAGTTCAATATCTGAACCCATTCTCCAGGTGCGGTGGGCAATCAAATGTGCCCACCGCACCTCCTGCGCATATGGGAGGAGACAATGAAACAGCAAGTACCCAAACCTGTGGCGATTCTGATCATCGTGGTCGCCGTGATTGTCATCGTCTTCCTCGGCTGGAAACTGATCAACCCTCCGGAGCCGAAGCCTGTCGGCTCGCCTCCGGGTCAGCAGATGATGCCACCTGCCATGCCACCCGTGGCGCCACAGGCGCCAGGTCAACAACCGCAAGGCGCCCCACAAGCACCAGCCACAGGGGGACAGCAAACCGAACCGATGTAGGCGGTTAGTGAAAGCACGGAACCCTTCTCCTGCGTGGGGCACCAGCCTCCGCAGGAGATTTTAATACCCTTCTCCAACAACTCCTTCCTTCGGGTATAATACCGCCACCCTTTAAGTCCGCCCCGTGAGGCGACAAGGGAGGAAACGATGCCAATTGATCGCTCACTACGGAAGGTTCTGGTTATCGGCTCCGGTCCGATTATTATTGGGCAAGCCGCTGAGTTTGACTACTCCGGGACGCAGGCATGTCGCTCCCTCAAAGAGGAAGGTCTGGAGGTTGTGCTGATTAACTCCAACCCCGCCACCATCATGACCGACCCCGACACTGCCGACAGGGTGTATATCGAGCCGCTCACGGTGGAGTTCGCCGAGCGCGTGATTGCCCGCGAGCGCCCCGACGGACTGCTGCCCACACTGGGAGGGCAAACCGGGCTGAACCTGGCGACCGAGCTGGCAGTGCGCGGCATTCTGGACAAATATGGCGTGCGCCTGCTGGGCACGCCCCTGAGCGCGATTCAGGCAGCAGAAGACCGCGAGCGGTTCCGCGAGCTGATGCGCCAGATTGGCGAACCGGTACCCGAATCGTGGATTGTGGAGAGCCTTGGCGAGCTGCGCAAAGTCGCTGAAATCGCTCCCTACCCCTGTATCGTGCGCCCCGCTTACACCTTAGGAGGCACCGGCGGCGGGATTGCCCACAACCCCGATGAGCTGATGGAAATTGGCGCACGCGGCTTGCAACTTTCCATGCGCCATCAGATTCTGGTGGAACGCTCACTGCTCGGCTGGAAAGAGATTGAGTACGAGGTAATGCGCGACGGCGCCGATAATGCGATTGTCGTCTGCAACATGGAAAACATAGACCCGATGGGCGTCCACACAGGCGATTCCATCGTGGTCGCCCCCTCGCAAACCCTTTCGGATTTTGAGTATCAGCTATTGCGCACGGCGTCGCTGAAAATCATTCGGGCGCTGGGCATTCAGGGTGGGTGCAATGTGCAGCTGGCGCTGAACCCCCACGGCGCCGATTACTATGTGATTGAGGTCAACCCCCGCGTGAGCCGCTCCTCCGCGCTGGCTTCCAAAGCCACAGGCTACCCGATTGCCCGCATCGCCGCCAAGATTGCGATTGGGCTGCGACTGGACGAAATTCGCAACCCCATCACGCAAACTTCCGCCGCCTTTGAGCCTGCGCTGGACTACTGCGTGCTGAAAATTCCCCGATTCCCCTTCGATAAGTTCCCCACGGGCGACCGCACGCTGGGCACGCAGATGAAAGCCACCGGCGAGGTGATGGCGATAGACCGCACCTTCGAAGGCGCCCTCATGAAGGCAGTGCGCGGGCTGGAAATTGGCGTCTCCGACCTGCGCTACCCGGGCGCCTCTAAGCTCAGCACGATGGAGCTGGAAACCCGTATCGAGACACCGAACGACCTGCGTCTGTTCTATATCGCCGAAGCGTTCCGCCGTGGCTGGCTGGTGGAAGAGGTTCACGCCCTCAGCAAAATAGACCCATGGTTTCTGCATAAAATCCGTCAGGTGGTGGAGCTGGAGCAGGAGCTGATTCGCCAGAGCAAGCCCCTGCGCGAGGCGTTTCTGGGCAACGACGACGAATCGCTGATTGCGCGGGTGCGTCAGGCGAAAGAGTGGCAGTTCCCCGACCGATTCTTTGCCCAGATTACAGGCTTGCACGAGCGCGAAGTGCGTGCGGCGCGAAAGCGCTGGGGTATCCTGCCCGCCTATAAGATGGTGGACACCTGCGCGGGCGAGTTCGAAGCGTACACCCCCTACTTCTACTCGACCTATCACGGAGAAAGCGACCGCCCCTCTGCCGACGCCCCCCGCAAAGTGCTGGTGCTGGGGTCGGGTCCCATCCGAATCGGGCAGGGAATCGAGTTTGACTACTCCGCCGTGCATGCGGTCAAGACCCTGCGCGAGCGCGGTTATTATGCCATCATCCTCAACAATAACCCCGAAACCGTTTCCACCGATTTTGACATCTCCAACGCGCTCTACTTTGACCCCATCACACTGGAAGATGTGCTGAACCTGCTGGAATATGAGGGGAATGTAGAGGGGGTGATGGTGCAGTTTGGCGGGCAAACCGCCATCAATCTGGTGAAACGCTTGCAGGAGTTTGGCGTGCCGATTCTGGGCACACCGCCTGAGTCGGTGGATATTGCGGAAGACCGCTATCGGTTCGATGCGCTGTTGCAAGAGCTGGGCATCCCGCGCCCGCCGGGACGCGCCGTCACGACGCTGGAAGACGCGCTGGCAACGGCGCACGCCGTGGGCTACCCCGTGCTGGTGCGCCCTTCCTATGTGCTGGGGGGACGCGCGATGCAAATTGTGCGCTCCGACACCGAGCTGGAAACCTATTGGCAGTCGGCGGTGCTGGCGTTTCCCGACGCCCCCGTGCTGGTGGACAAGTATATCGAGGGCAAAGAGGCGGAGGTGGACCTGATTGGCGACGGCGAGCGCGTGTTCATCCCCGCGATTATGGAACATATTGAGCGGGCTGGGGTGCATTCAGGCGATAGCATGACGGTCGTGCCCCCACAGACCCTCAGCGACTCCGAACAGGCGCAGATGATAGACTACGCTCTGCGGCTGGGGCGTGCGCTCAAAGTGTGCGGGTTGATGAACATCCAGTTCGTGGTGGAGGATGGCAAGGTGTATGTGATTGAGGTGAACCCGCGCGCGAGCCGAACCGTGCCCTACCTCTCCAAAATCACAGGCGTTCCGATGGTCTCGCTGGCGGTGCGGGCACAGCTGGGCGAGCCGCTGACAGAGACAGGCATCGCCCCTCCGCCACGCTGGGTCGCCGTGAAAGCGCCCGTATTCTCCTCGCTTAAACTGAAAAAGGTGGAGGTGGCGCTGGGTCCTGAAATGCGCTCCACAGGCGAGGTGATGGGGATTGACCGCGCCTACGCGCCTGCGCTCTATAAAGCGCTGGTCGCCAGCGGCACCGTGCCGCCTCGCAGGGGGAATGTGCTGCTCACCTTAGCGGACGCCGACAAAGCCGAAGGGGTACGACTGGCAGAGGCGTTCCATCAGAAAGGGTTCAAACTCTACGCCACGCTGGGCACAGCGCGCGCCCTGCAAAAAGCAGGTTTACCCGTGCAGGTTGTGCCCAAAATCGGTCAGGGCAAACCCGACCTGCTGACCTACATCACCGAGAAGCACATTCAGCTCTTAATCAACACGCCCAGCCCTGATCACAGGGCGGAACAGCAGGGGCTTCTGATTCGGCGTGCGGCGGTGGAACAGGGCATCCCCTGCCTCACCTCGCTGGATACCGCATGGGCGCTGCTGATTGCGCTGGAAGCCCATCAATTTGAAGTAGAGCCGATTCAGACGCTGGTGCGCGAGGCAGTCAGCACGCTCTCCAGAGCCTGAATGAATCGGCGGTTCTGCTCCATCGTGCCCGTGTTCACACGCAGATAGGTGGGCAAGCCAAAAATCGCGCCTGTGCGCACCAGCACGCCATGCTCGCGCAACAGCGCCTGCGCCACCTGCTCGGCGTTCGCACCCACCTCTATCAGAATAAAGTTCGCCCATGAAGGCACGGTGCGCAATCCCAGCCGCGCACACTCGGTCTGAAAATAGTCCAGCCCTTCCCGATTGAGCGCCCGCGTGCGCGCCACATGGGCTTGATCCTGAAGCGCCGCAATCGCCGCCACTTGCGCCAGACGGTTCACATTGAACGGCTCCCGCACGCGCTCCAGGGGGTCCAAAATCTCCGGGCGCGCTACAGCATAGCCAATCCGCAACCCCGCCAGCCCATAGGCTTTGGAGAAGGTGCGCATCACCAGCACATTCCGCCCTGCTCGCACATAGTCCAGCCCGTTCGGATAGTCGGGATGATCCACATACTCATAATAAGCCTCGTCCAGCACCAGCAGCACATGCGGCGGCAGGCGCTCCAGCAGCCATTCCACCTCAGCACGGGTTGCCAGCGTGCCAGTAGGATTGTTCGGGTTCGCAAGATAGAAGAGCTTCGTTCGAGAATCGACGCGCTCCAGCATGGTGGGCAGGTCGTACCGGAAGTCGGGCGTGAGAGGCACTTTGTGCAATACCGCCTGATTGAGCTGGGCGGACGCCTCATAGCGCACAAAGGAGGGATCGCCCATAATCAGTCCATCGCCCGGCTCCAGATACGCGATTCCCAGCAGGTGGATAATCTCATCGGAACCGTTGGCGCAGAAGAAATGGTCTGGGGGCAACCCATAAAACTGGCTGAGCGCCTCCCGAAGCGCCTGACACCCCCCGTCAGGGTAGAGGTGAACCTGATGGAGATGCGCCTGTATCGCCTGTACTACAAGGGGCGATGCGCCCAGCGGGTTCTCGTTGGCAGAAAGCTTGATAATTTCGCTCAGCCCCAGCTCCTGCCGAAGCTGTTCCAGCGGCTTGCCCGCTTTGTACGGTTGCATCTGCTGCACATGGGGTCGCGCTCGCACATCCTAAAGTATACCTCGTCGGGAACCTCCCCAAAATTCAGACAGTTTAACATTTTATCGGCAGGAGGATGCCTGCTGGTGGTGTATAATACTCATTAACCGTTCGTTCGAGAACGGTGTAAACCTGATACTCGGTCGAGGAGGTATGACGATGAAGCGACGCGGCTTTACGCTGATTGAGCTGTTGGTCGTCATTGCGATTATCGCCATTCTGGCGGCGATTCTGTTCCCGGTCTTCGCACAGGCGCGTGAGAAGGCACGCCAGACCTTCTGCGTTAATAACACGAAGCAGGTAACGCTGGGCATGCTCCAGTATCTCCAGGACTATGACGAGAGCTTTCCGTTCAGCATCTACGCGACCTTCCAGGGACCGAATAACGCTCTCTGTGCCTACACCGTGTACCACGCCATCTACCCCTACCTCAAAAACGCGGATTTGGCTGGGTGTCCTTCGGACCGCGAGGCGTGGGATGTGCGTACCGCGTTTCTACCGCTGCAGCTGTGCCCGGATAATACAACCTCCCCGTTCAAGACCACTGCCTACATCGCGAACTGGGAGATTGTGGAGCGGGGCAGCCTGCCCACCATCCAGAACTTCCCCTGGCCCGGCTTCCCCTACAGTGTGAAACTGGCAATGATCGATGATGTCGTCAAGACCACCACGCTTTACGATGGCGTGTTGGGCGATCATATGGGAAGCAATACAGGATTGGGTAGCTACGCTCAGGGGCGCCACAACGGTGTCGCGTCAGTGGGGTATGTGGATGGGCACGCCGGTAACGCCAAAACACGCCTTATTCAGGGCGGCACAGTGCGCGTGCGGGAGCAAGCGAGTAAAACCCGCCCGCTCTATGCGGTGGAGCAGCCCAACAGCCCCTTCCGAACAACGGGCAACTTCATCTACTACGGCATGAGCGGCGTGGTCAGCCAGTTCCCAACAGGGCACCCGCGCGCAGGGCAGCCGTGCCACTATGCGCCCATCCAGCCCAATCAGGGCTACACCGGGCAGCCCAACCACTGCCGCCATCCGAACTGAGCCGTAAATTTCACGGGTGCGGAAAGTGATAAAGTTCAGGGCTCGGCTCTCCTCAAATGGGGAGCCGAGCCGCATAAAGGTTTCCGTTACCTGCCATCTCCCCTACATGTACGATCCCCTTTGCTAAACACCCCCAGATTTGGGGGCAAATTTAACATTTCACCCCCTCTGACCCTTGACAAACCTGCCAACGGGTAGGGTATACTCCCCATGCAACCACAACACCGTGTATCACTATAGGTTGTGTGTTGAGAACACAAAAGCCACGAATAAGCGCAACAAACTACAACATGTGGAGGGTTATGCGATGGCGCTGTTTGAGAAACGGGTGCATCTGAAGCCGTATGAGTACCCCGATTTGTTGAGGTTCCGGGACGCCATCCGCCACTCGTACTGGCTGCATACCGAGTTTGCCCTTTCGGGCGATGTTCAGGACTGGTATGCCCGCACGGAACCCCACGAGCGCAACGCGCTCAAAAACACCCTGCTCGCCATCTCCCAGATTGAGGTCTCGGTCAAAACCTTCTGGGCGCGAATTTACGACCGCATGCCCAAGCCCGAAATTGCCGAGGTTGGGATGACCTTCGCTGAAAGCGAGGTGCGCCATGCGAACGCCTATTCACACCTGCTGGATATCCTCGGCTTGAGCAGTGAGTTTGAGAAAATCTACAGCATCCCCGCCCTGATGGAGCGCGTCCAGTACCTGCAGCACGCGCAGGAAGGTCTGCGTAGCAGCGACAACCGCCAGTTCGCGCTCACGCTACTGCTGTTCTCGGCTTTCGTGGAGCACATCTCGCTCTTCTCCCAGTTCCTGATTATTATGGCGTTCAACAAGTATCGCGCGGCGTTCAAGGGAGTCTCGAACATCGTGGAGGCAACCAGCAAAGAGGAGCAGATTCATGGCATGTTCGGCGTGGAGCTGGTGCGCCTTCTCCAGCAGGAGAACCCGGAATGGTTCAACGCGGAGACCGAGGAGGTTGTGTTGCAAGCAGTGGAACGCGCTTACGCCGCAGAGCAACGCATTCTGGACTGGATTTTTGAACGCGGCGAACTGGAGTACCTGACCTACGCTCAGGTGGACGCCTTCCTGAGAAATCGCTTCAACAACTCGCTGCGGAATGTGGGAATCCGTCCGGCATTCACGGTAGACGAAACCGCGCTGGCGGCTACACGCTGGTTTGACGAGGAATTGCTCGCCACCAAAGAGAACGACTTCTTCAACAAGCGGAGCATCACCTATTCCAAGAAGATGAAAAGTTTCAGCGAAGACGCGCTTTTCTGAACACAGCACGCGCGGGGTATTTCCCCCGCGCGCATAAGGAGGGCTAGCATGGGAAACGCAACCGAAAGACCCCCTTTCTATTGGCTCAACGAGGAGAGCCGCCGATTCCTCTCGCGCGATTATCTGTTGCCAGGGGTCAGTCCCGAAGAGCGCATCCGTCAGATTGCCGACTACGCCGAGGCGATTCTGGGGATTGAGGGCTTCGGCGACAAATTCTACGGCTACATGGCGCGCGGCTGGTACTCACTGGCGACCCCCATCTGGACGAACTTCGGGCTGCGACGGGGGCTGCCCATCTCTTGCTACGGGAGCTATATTGAAGACGACTCGGCGTCGATACTGTATACGGCGTCGGAAGTCGGCATGATGACCAAGTTGGGGGGTGGTACTTCGGCGTACTTCGGGAAGCTGCGCCCGCGCGGCGCCCCCATTCGCGACAACGGCTATAGCAACGGCAGCTTCTCGTTTGCCAAACTGTTTGACCGCATGATAGAAGTCTTCAGCCAGGGCAGCACGCGCCGCGGACAGTGCGCCGCCTATATCGATATCGAACACCCCGATATCGAGGAGTGGCTCTGGATTCAACGCGAAGGGTGCGAGATTCAGCTGCTCTACTGGGGCGTGTGCGTGGGGAACGACTGGCTCCAGCAGATGCGCGACGGCGACACCGAAAAGCGCCGCCTGTGGGCAAAAGTGCTGGAGTCGCGTGCCGAGGTCGGCATCCCCTATATCTTCTTCAAAGACAACGCGAACGCGGGCGCGCCAGAGGTCTACAAGCAACTCGGCAAGCGGATTCATGCCTCTAACCTCTGCACCGAGATTATGCTCTCCTCCGCGCCCGATGAGAGCTTCGTGTGCTGTCTCTCCTCGCTCAATCTGCTCCACTACGACGAATGGAAACACACCGACGCGGTGGAGACGATGGTCTTCTTCCTCGATGCCGTTATGGAAGACTTCATCCGCCGTGTGCGCGACATCCCGTTTATGCAACGCGCCTATAACTTCGCCGTTCGCCATCGGGCGCTGGGGCTGGGCGTGCTGGGATGGCACTCGCTGCTCCAATCCAAACGCATCCCGATAGAAAGCATGGACGCCTATCGCCTGAATGTGGAAATCTTCCGTACCCTTCAGGATCGCGCCTACAACGCCTCGATGGAACTGGCACGCCGATACGGAGAACCCGAATACCTCAAGGGCTACGGCAGGCGCAACACGACCCTGCTCGCAGTCGCCCCCACGAAGTCCTCATCGTTCATTCTGGGGCAGGTGTCGCCCTCCATTGAGCCATATATGAGCAACTACTATGTGAAAGACCTCGCGAAAGTTAAAACGACTTTCAAAAACCCTTACCTTCAGGAGGTGCTTCGCGCTCGCGGCAAAGACACTGATGCCGTCTGGCAAAGTATCGCGGAACACGACGGCTCGGTGCAACATCTCGATTTTTTGAGCGATGAGGAGCGCGACATTTTCAAGACCTTCAGCGAGATTTCACAAATGACCCTGCTCCAGCAAGCCGCGCAACGCCAAGCGTTTATCGACCAGGGGCAGTCGCTCAACCTGATGATTCACCCTGAAACGCCCGTGCGCGACATCAACCTGCTTATGCTTCGAGCGGCAGAGCTGGGCTTGAAGTCGCTATATTACCAGTATAGCGTGAACGCGGCGCAGGAGTTCAATCGCGAGCTGTTGCTCAGCTGCCGCGTGTGTGAGGCATAATTAAGACATGGAATTCACCCGAATCGCAGACGGACTGGCGTTCCCAGAGGGTCCCACATGGGACGGCAAAACGGGGTTGTTTGTGGTGAATGTCTACAACAACCGGCTGGAATATTTCAGACTGAACGCCTCGGGCACGGTGGAACAGCGTATCCTGTACGCCGAACTGCCCGGCAAAGGCAACGGCACGACCTTGCACCCTGATGGCACGCTTTATGTCGCCGACTACGAGCGCAAAGCGATTCTCAAAGTGCCTGCCCCCAACCGCGTGGAAGTGGTGGTGGAGCGCTACCAGAACCAGCCCCTGCGCGGTCCTAACGACCTCTGCTTTGACCGCGCGGGCAACCTCTATTTTACTGACCCGCGCGACAGCTGGGACGAACCCATCGGCGCCGTGTATCGGCTCGACAAAAACGGCACGCTGGAGCGGATTGCCGAGGGATTGCACTTCCCGAACGGTATCGCGATAGACCCGCAGGAGCGGTTTCTGTATGTAGCGGAGACCCGTCGCAACCGTGTCCTGCGCTGGGCACTGAAAAACGGCAAAATCGCCTCCCGAGCGCCTGAGGTGTTCACCGAGCTGACAAAGGGCGCCATCGGTCCCGACGGGATGCGCTTCGATTCAAAAGGGCACCTCTGGGTGGCGCATTACGGGCGCGGCGTGGTGCAGTTAGACCCCTCCGGCAAAGAGGTCGCCCTCTATACCCTGCCAGGCAAGGGCGTTACCAATCTGGAGTTTGGCGGCGCACGCCGACAGTGGCTGTTTGTTACCGAGACCGAAACGAACGCCCTCTATCGCGCCACGCTCAGCTAAGCACCATCTGCACCAGCTCGCGCGCGGCGACCACCGACTCGGCGAACACCTGTAGCGCGGTCTCCGCCTGCTCGCGGGTCATAATCAGTGGCGGCTCCATGCGAATCACTTTTGGGTTGTTCAGCGTGTAGGCGGCAATCACCCCGCGCTGAATCATGTTGGTGATGGTCAGCTCGCCGAAGTCCGCCTCGTGAAACTCCACGCCAATCATCAGCCCGCGCCCGCGCACTTCCTGCACGAAGTCGGGGTACTCCGCCTGAACCTGGCGCAAGCCACGAATCAGATACTCGCCCACCTCGCGCGCGTTCTCCACCAGCCCCTCTTCTTCAATCACCTGTAGCGTGGCAAGCCCTGCCGCGCACGCCAGTTCGTTCCCGCCGAAGGTGCTGGTGTGAAGCAGCGGGTTCTCGCCGAACATCTCTTCCCATATCTGGGCGTTTGAGGAGAAGGAGCCAATCGGCAGCACACCGCCCCCAAGCGACTTGGCGAGCGTCACGATATCGGGTTTCACGCCGGAATGGTCTACACCCCACATTTTGCCTGTGCGTCCCAGCCCCGTCTGCACCTCGTCGATAATCAGCAGCGCGCCGTGCCGGTCGCAGAGTTCGCGCAGGCGCGGGAGGTAATCATCAGGTGGGATGCGGATGCCGCCCTCGCCCTGAATCGGCTCCACAATCACGCCCGCCGTTTGATCGTCTATATGCTGGGCGACCGCATCGGCGTCGCCGAACGGCACATGCACAAAGCCGGGCAGCAGGGGGTCAAACGGCTTACGATACACCTCGCGCCCGCTGGCGGAGAGGCTCCCCATCGTCTTCCCGTGATAGCTGCCAATCGTGCTGATCATTTTCACGCGCCCTGTGGCTTTGCGTGCCAGCTTGATGGCGCCCTCCACCGCCTCCGTGCCAGAGTTGCAGAAGAAACTGTATTGCATCTCGCCCGGCAGAATCTGGGCAAGTTTTTCGGCGAGCCTCGCCTGCGGCGCGTTGAACATGATTTTGCTTGGCATGGGCATCATGTCCAGCTGGCGCTTGACCGCCTCCACCACTTTTGGGTGGCGGTGCCCCAGCGCGAACATGCCGTACCCGCCAAGACAATCCAGAAACTTGCGTCCCTGCGCGTCGTAGATATAGCACCCTTCCGCATACCACTCCACGCCCAGCCCTGCGAAGCGCAACACTTTGGCTAAGCCGGGGTTCAGATGGCGCTCGGTCAAATCGGCTATCTGCTCGGTAAAAGCCTCAGGATTCTCAGGGAACGGCACCGTCATCGTCGTCCACTCCTTACGGCAGGGATTATACCTTACCCCGCCTGCTGGAGCGCCGACCGTCGCAATACCTGCTGATAGACTGCCTCTGTGAGCGCCTCGCTACCCTCCAGTCGCGCCACCATCTGGAAATAGTCTTCCACCCACTCCAGATCGCTCATCCGGTACAGATGAAGCGGTGGCAAGCGGCTCTCCGCAAAAATCGGGATTCCCAGCGATTCGGCGCGGAGGCAGAAGTGGGCGTCTTCCCCTTTGTAAGGGACTCCCTTCACTTCGGCGAACGAGACGCCCCGCTCCAGCGCCTCGCGCCGTATCAGCGTACACGCCCCGCCGCCGTAAACCCGATACAAGCCGGGCGCCCGCACTAACGACTCTATAAAGTGCAGGCTACGCCGTTGTGCCTCCGCTTCAGGCAACGCCTGTCCCCGCACGGGGCGATAAAACTGGTACGGATGTCCCAACCACACATTGGGCAGGGGCGGATCGCCCGGCAGCCAGTTCGTCCAGAACACCGAGACCACAATTGGCGCCTCCTGCGCAATCAGATGCTTCAGATGGTTCGGGGCGACCACCAGATCGCTGTCCAGAATCCAGAGAGCGTCGTATCCTGCTTCGTAAGCATAACGAAGGATGCGGTCTTTGAGCGCGGCGAGCCGCCACACGATGCCCACTTCCCAGTGATGAGTGTGTTCTGTGCGCTGGTAGCCTGAGCCTGGCGCGGCGTGCCAGAGCGTTACGGAATGCTCCGCGCTTTCCGCGAACCCCTTCAGAATCTGCGTGGAGCGCGGGTCATCGTTGTTGTCCACAAACAGGTAGGCGACTTCCAGCCCCGCTGTGTCCAGCTGGCGTTGCGCCTCCAGAAACACCTGCAGAATTTCTGGCTGTTGACGCACGGGGGCGGCAATCAGCACCCGCTCACACGGCACTACCGCTCGTTGACGGTCATAGACCCCCACCCACCAGACTCCATCTTCGGGCAGAATTCCGAACTCGCGATGTGCCTGAAAGCCCCATTTCTGCCACTCAGACTCCCGAACCACCCCCAGCGGCGCGACGGCAACCACCCAGCGCGTCGTGAGCCGAAGCGCTTCCTCAAGCCGTTCACGGACGGTCTCCCCGGTGCCCAGCACCACCACCAGCTCATAATCAGGGCGCACCAGCCCCGGGGGCAAAAACGCCTGTCCTATCACCTGCCGTGCGTGCCCCAGCCAGTGGGTTTCGTCTGTGCCGTGAACCGTTGCATAGGGCAGATGATGCTGGAGTATGCGCGTGCTGTCGCCTCGCTCACACCCCAGGTCCAGCACCCGAATTGGCTCCCAGCGCCCGCACGGCAGGTTCTCCAGCGCCAGCTCCGCTAACCGCATGCGCAAAGTTTCCATTCTGCTCTGAATTATCGGGAAACAGCTCAGCCGAGTGCAGGGCGCTCTGCACTCTCGCTACAGCGCATGGTATACTATTGAATATCATGCCAGGCAAAACCCTGCCCAAAACAGCCCGAACAGTCAAGCAATCCCGCCCGCCCCAGGCGGCAGCCGCGGAGACACCCCTCTGCGACCCCGATCTGGACGAGATGCTCGAACGCCTGCGCAATATTGAACTGATAGAGGAGGACGGCGAGCCTTTGGAAAGCGACTGGCATGTGAAACAGATTCATCTGCTGGACGAAATCGTGCGTCAGCATCTGGGTGAACCCGACAACTACTTCTGTGGCGGCAACATGTTTATCTATTACAGCCTCGAGCAAGCCGATGCGGTACGCGAGAACCGCGCCGCGTTTAAGGGTCCCGATTTCTTCGTTGTGCGCGGCGTGGACGGGCGCAAACCGCGCGTGTGCTGGGTCGCATGGCACGAAGGGGGGCGCTATCCCGACCTGGTATTCGAGCTGGTCTCACGAAAGACGGCTCGCAAGGACAAAGAGGAGAACCTTCAATTCTACGCGCAAGTGTTGCGCGTACCCGAATATTTCTGGTACGACCCCCTTCAGGACGAGTTGCGTGGTTTTCGGCTGAACGCGGCGCGGGCGGCGTATGAACCGATAGAGCCGAACGAGCGCGGCTGGCTCTGGAGCGCAATCCTGGAAGCGTACTGGGGCACATGGGACGGCGAGTATAACGGTCGGCGGTATCGCTGGGTGCGCCTCTATCGCGCCGATGGCAGCCTCGTGCCCACCAAAGAGGAGCTGGTCACCCTGGAACGCCAGCGTGCCGAGCAAGCCGAAGCCGAGCTGCAACGACTCAAGAAACTGCTTCAGGAAAAGGGCATCGAGTCGTAGCGCCCTTGTTTCGAGCAGGCGCCCCCACAGGCGTGGGAACGCCTCGGCAAAAAGCCCTGTCGCGAGCGGGTATCATATGGAATAGCCCTGCATGTGGAGGGAACGATGATTGTACGCGAATGGCTCAAGAAACTGCTGGACCCGACGGAGCGTGAAGTCAAACGGCTCTGGCCCGTAGTGCATAAAATCAACGCCTTAGAACCTGAAATTCAGAAACTGACCAACGAACAGCTGCGTGCGAAAACCGACGAATTCAAGAAGCGCCTTCAGGACGGCGCAACGCTGGACGATATTTTGCCTGAGGCGTTCGCGGTGGTGCGTGAGGCGGCGCGCCGCACGCTCAACATGCGCCACTTCGATGTGCAGCTGCTGGGGGGGATTGTGCTTCATCAGGGGCGCATCGCCGAGATGAAGACCGGCGAAGGGAAAACCCTCGTCGCCACGCTTCCTCTCTATCTGAACGCGCTTCTGGGCAAGGGCGTGCATCTGGTCACAGTCAACGATTACCTCGCCCGCCGCGACGCCGTGTGGATGGGTCCGATCTATCACCTGCTGGGGCTGAGCGTCGGCGTGATTCAGGGGCAAAGCGCCGAACATGATGAGCGCGGCGGCTCGTATATCTACGAACCAGGCTATGTCCACCCCGACCCACGCTACCTGCACCTGCGCGAGGTCAGCCGCAAGGAAGCCTACGCCGCCGACATCACCTACGGCACCAACCACGAGTTCGCCTTCGACTACCTGCGCGATAACATGGTCTTCTCGGTGGACGACCTCGTGCAGCGCGAACTCTACTACGCGATTATCGACGAGGTGGACAGCATTCTGATTGACGAGGCGCGAACGCCCCACATCATCTCAGGGCAGATTCAGGAAGACCTCTCCATCTATCAGCGGGTGGACTCCTATGTGCGGCGGCTCCAGCCCGGACGCGACTATGTGGTGGACGAAAAGCACCACAGCGTCACGCTCACCGAAGAGGGGATCGAGCGCCTGGAGCAGATGATGGGCGTGCGCAACCTTGCCGAAGAGGTGGAGCTGATGCCCTACATCAACGCCGCCCTCAAAGCGCACGGCTACTTCAAGAAAGATGTGCATTATGTGGTGCGCAACGGCGAAATCATTATCGTCGATGAGTTCACCGGGCGCCTGATGCACGGGCGCCGCTTCAGCGACGGCATCCATCAGGCGCTGGAAGCTAAAGAGGGCGTGCCCATCAAGCAAGAGAGCCAGACGATTGCCGTCGTCACCTTCCAGAACTACTTCCGACTCTACCAGAAACTGGCGGGCATGACGGGCACTGCCAAAACCGAAGAGGAAGAGTTCCGCAAAATCTATGGCATGGATGTCGTCTGCATCCCCACGCATCGCCCGATGATCCGAATTGACCACCCCGATGTCGTCTACAAAACTCTGGAGGCGAAGTTGCGGGGGATTGCGCTGGAGATTCTGCGCCTTTACACCAAGCAGCAGCCCGTGCTGGTCGGCACGCGCTCGATTGAGATGTCGGAGGTCGTCTCCTCGCGGCTGACTTTTGATAAACTGCAGATGCTGGTGTTGATTGAGCGGGCGCGTCGCGCGCTGGAAGAAGCCAAAGACATCGACAAGAAACAGCGCGAGGACTGGCGCAAGACGCTTCTGATGCCCTTGAACGCGCTCTCGATGCGCCAGATTACGCCCATCCTGCGGGCGCTGAACCTGCCCACCAGCCCCACCGACCCCGCGCATGTGAAGTGGTTTCTGGAACACTGGGAGCTGCCCGAGGAGAACGCCCAGTATTTCATCGAGGCGATGGAGCATGGTATCCCCCACAATGTGCTGAACGCGAAGTATCACGAGAAAGAGGCGCGCATTATCGCCGAAGCGGGTCGCAAGGGCGCCGTGACCATCGCCACGAACATGGCGGGGCGCGGCGTGGACATCCTGCTGGGTGGCTCCATCGTCAAAAGCGACGAAAACGAATCGGAGCAGACCGAAGCGGAGGCGCAGGCACAGGAGGCGGAGCTGCTCTCCTTCCGACGCGGGGGTAAAGAGCGCGCCGCGCCGCCCCTGCCCCTCTCGGAACAGGAGCGCTCCAAAGCCGCCGAAGAGGTGCGCAAACTCGGCGGACTCTATGTGCTGGGCACAGAACGCCACGAAAGCCGACGCATCGATAACCAGTTGCGCGGACGCGCCGGGCGTCAGGGCGACCCCGGCGAATCGCGCTTCTTCCTCTCGCTGGACGATGAGCTGATCCGACTCTTCGGCGAGAACCTGCGCAATAGCCCGCTGCTCAAAGGCTGGCCCGAAGATGAACCCCTCGAAGCCAAAATGCTCTCCAGAGCCATCGAGAACGCCCAGAAGCGCGTGGAGCTCCACAACTTCTCGATGCGCAAGTATGTGTTGCAGTATGACGATGTGCTGAACAATCAGCGCCAGCTCATCTATCGCATGCGGCGCGAAATCCTGTTCGGCATCGACACGCGCGAGAAGGCGCTCAAGTTCATCCGCGAGATGCTGGAAGAGGTCATCAACGAGTACGCGCCGCGCAACCTGCCTCCCACCGAGTGGGATATGCAGGGTCTCTATCAGCGGCTCAACACGATCTTCCCGCTGGAGTTTTACATCAAGCCCGACGACTTCCACTTCAACCGTCACGATGTGATGGTGGAGCAGATTCTGGAGTGGGCGGAGCAAGCCTATCAGTGGCGCGAGGAGCAGCTCACGCCCGAAATTATGCGCGAGCTGGAGCGCTACTTCATGCTCCAGATTATCACGCGCCGCTGGGTGGAGCATCTGGCGTCGATGGACTACCTGCGTGAGGGGATCGGCTTGCGCGGCTACGGGCAGATTGACCCGCTGGTCGCCTACAAGCAGGAGGCGGCGAAGGTGTTCGCCGAAACGCTGGCGGGCATCCGCAACGATGTGGTGATGGCGCTGTTCCACGCGCAGGTCGTGCCCCAGCAGCCGCAGACGGTGGTGCGCATTCACGACGGCAGCCCGAACCCTGCCACCGCCGCACCCGCCGCACGCCCTGCCGTCCAGCGTCTGAACGACGACGGCGAACCTGTCCTCCAGCCAGCGGGCAAAGTCGGGCGCAACGACCCCTGCCCCTGCGGTAGCGGCAAGAAATACAAAAAGTGCTGCTACCCGAAGTATGGGTGATGTCCTGAAAGGCTTCACCTGCTCTCTTGCAAAGAACTGGGGTATCAGGCAACAGGATGCCCAAGCGACGGGGAGCCAGCGCAGGCTGGCTTCTTCTAATAGAGGAACGGGCTACCCCATCAGGTACACTTATACCGATGGTCAGCACGAGCCGTTCCCCTGAGGTGTGGCGTTCGATGGGACTGACGGACGCCGAGTACGCACGCATCGTCGAGTTGCTCCAGCGCGAACCCACCGACACCGAGCTGGGCATGTTCGCCGTGATGTGGTCGGAACACTGTGGCTACAAGTATTCGCGCCCCGTGTTGCGCCTGTTCAAAAAGTACCGCGAGGCGCTGGAGGGCGCGGGCTTTGAAAACGCGGGCGTCGTGCCGCTGGACGAGCAGTACGGGATTGCGATGAAGGTGGAGAGCCACAATCACCCCTCGGCGGTGGAACCCCATCAGGGTGCGGCGACGGGCGTGGGGGGCATCATTCGCGACATCTTCACGATGGGCGCCCGCCCGATTGCCATCTTAGACTCCCTGCGATTCGGTCCGCTGGACGAGGCACGCAACCGCTACCTGTTTGAGCATGTGGTGGAGGGCATCTCCAGCTACGGCAACTGCATCGGCGTGCCCACCGTCGCAGGTGAGGTCTACTTCCACCCCTGCTATTCAGGCAACCCGCTGGTGAACGCGATGGCGGTGGGCGTCGTGCCGCTGAACCGCATCGTAAGCGCCCGCGCCGATGTGCCCGGCAGCGCGGTGATGTATGTCGGCGCCAGCACAGGACGCGACGGCATCCACGGCGCCACCTTCGCCTCCGAAACACTGGACGAAGACAGTGAACAGAAGCGCCCCAATGTGCAGATTGGCGACCCCTTCATGGAGAAACTGCTGATTGAAGCCACCTTAGAGGCGCTGGAGACGGGCGCCGTGCTGGGCATGCAAGACATGGGCGCGGCAGGGCTGACCTGCACCACCTGCGAGCCGACCTCCAAATCGGGTACGGGCGTGGAGATTGACACCGCCCTCGTGCCCACACGCGAACCCGACATGACCCCCTACGAGATTATGCTCTCCGAGTCGCAGGAGCGGATGCTGCTCTATGTGCAGGCGGAGCGCGAAGAGGAAGTCGCCCGCGTGTTCCGCAAGTGGGGGCTGAACGCCGTTGTGATCGGGCGCGTGATAGAGGAACCCATCCTGCGCGTGCGCCATCATGGCGAGGTGGTCGCCGAAATCCCGCCCGATTACCTCACCAAACAGTGCCCCGTCTACTATCTGGAGACGCAGGAGCCCGAGTACCTGCGCGAGGTGCAGAATTTGGACCTGAGCGCCCTGCCCGATGTGGAGTCGCCCGAAGCGGCGCTGCTCCAGCTGCTGGAGTCGCCCAACATCGCCAGCAAGCGCTGGGTTTTCGAGCAGTACGACTGGCTGGTGGGCACGCAGACCGTCGTGCCGCCCGGCGAGGGCGACGCGGCGGTGTTGCGCGTGCGCGGTTCCCAGAAAGGGATTGCGCTCAAAATTGACTGCAACAGCCGCTACTGCTATCTGCATCCCTATCGTGGGGGGCAACTGGCGGTGGCGGAGGCGGCGCGCAATGTGGCGTGTACGGGCGCCATGCCCCGCGCCATCACCGACTGCCTCAACTTCGGCAACCCCCAGCGCCCTGAGATTTTCTATCAGTTTGAGCAGGCGGTTCACGGGATTGCCGACGCCAGCGAGTATTTCGGCACGCCCGTGATTTCGGGCAATGTGAGCTTCTACAACGAGAGCGAGCGCGGTGCGGTCTACCCCACCCCCACGATTGGCATGCTGGGCGTGCTGGAGCGAGCGGAAGACGCCCTTCAGGCAGGGTTCCGCGAGGCGGGGCTGGCGGTGCTGCTCGTTCAGCCGCCTGCGTGGGACGACCCTCATCTGGGGCTGGGCGGGAGCGAGTATCTGAGTGTGATTCACGGGCTGGAGCGCGGCATACCCCCCACCCTGCTGCTGGACGCCGAGGCGCAACTGCACCGCTTTCTGGTGGCGTGCGCACGCCAGCGGCTTGTGCGCTCGGCACACGATATCAGTGAGGGCGGCTTCGCCGTCGCGCTGACCGAATCGGCGCTGATTGGCAACTGCGGCGTGCAGGTGAATCTGCCGCACGAAGCGTTCCGCTGGGCGCAGGGGCGACGCGATGCGATTCTGTTCAGCGAAGCGCAAACGCGAGTCATCCTCTCCGCGTCGAACGAGGCGGTTCCCGCCATTCAGAGCATGGCACAGGCGCACGGGCTGGCGTGCTATCGGATTGGCGAAACAGGCGGCGAGGAGGTGGCGATTGCTTACGAGGGCGAGCCGCTGATCCGCCTGAGCCTGCAGGCGTGTCGCAACGCTTACGAGAACGCCATCCCCCGCTGGATGGAACGGCGAGTCTGAACACAACAACCTGACAGGCGTCTATTAAAGTATGCAATCCTCCTTGCGTGAGCGATTGGCACATTTGTTGCGCCGTGCGGGGCTAAGCGCCCACAAAAGCGAGATAGAGCGCCTGCTCCCGCTGGGGATTGAGGGCGCGGTGGACGCCCTGCTTGCGTTTGACCAGCAGCCGGAAACGATTGATGACGAGGCAATCCTCCAGCTTCTGCGCGGCGACTCGCCCCGACTCCAGCCCCCGATGGTCGCCAACTGGTGGCTCTATCGGATGCTGGTTACCCAGCGCCCGATGCAGGAACGCATGGCACTCTTCTGGCACAACCACTTCGCCACTTCCGCCAGCAAGGTCGGCGACGGCAACCTGATGCTGATGCAAATTCAGATGTTCCAGCGGCTGGCGCTGGCGGACTTCAAAACGCTGGTGCTGGAAGTCAGCAAAGACCCCGCGATGCTGGTGTGGCTGGACGGCGTGCGGAATGTGAAGGGGAAGCCGAACGAAAACTTCGCCCGCGAGCTGCTGGAACTGTTCACGATGGGGATTGGACACTACACCGAGCGCGACATTCAGGAGGCGGCGCGCGCCTTCACGGGATGGTCGTTCAGTCGGGTGACGCGCAGTTTCGTGTTCAACCGCGCCCAGCACGACGACGGCGAAAAAGAGTTTCTCGGCAAACGCGGGCGCTTCAGTGGCGAAGATATCGTTCAGATGGCGGTGGAGCATCCTGCAACGGCGCCCTTTATCGCACGCAAATTTTATCGCCTCTTTATTAATGATGTAGACCCAGTGGACGAGCGCACGGTGCAGGCACTGGCGAAGGAGTTCACCCAATCGGGCTACAGCACACGCGCGCTGATGCGCAAACTGCTGCTCTCCGAAGCGTTCTGGAGCCCGCGCAACTATCGTCGGCGTATCAAAAGTCCTGTGGAGTTCGTGGTGGGCACGCTGCGCCAGGTGGGCATTGGGGAGCGCTTGCGCCAGCTGAACCTGAGCAGCGGCGTGGGACAGCGCGCGGTGGTCGCCTACCTGCGTCTCGTGAACCAGTGGACGCGCCGAATCGGACAGGCACTGCTCTACCCGCCTGATGTGGCAGGCTGGGAGTGGGGCACCGCGTGGATCAGCAGTCAGACGATGCTGGAGCGTATGCGCTTCGCCGAGGTGATAGTGCCGAACCGTGGTCCGCTGGGGTTTCAAACCCTGCGCGAGCTGCTGGGCACGGAGCCACCGCGCACCATAGAGGGCTTCATAGACCGCCTCGGCGAGGTGCTGGATGTAGCGCTGAGCAAGGAAACACGCGAGAAGTTGCAGGAGTACCTGCAAAAGCGAGGGGGCGTCACGGCTCTGGCACGCGCCGACCGTACCGTTGTGCAGGGCATCCTGCAGATTGTGTTCGCCAGCCCCGAATTCCAGATGTTGTGAACAAAACCGAGAAACAAGCGTCTGCAGGCGTGCAGGGGCTAATCCCTGAACTCAACCCTTAAGGAGGTGTTTGAAATGAGCAACCGCAAACTGCTGTGGCTGTGCGCTCTGGGCGCAATCGCCGCGATTGCCTTCGCGCAGACGGTTACCGTGCGTGGCGCGGCAGGACGCGGTGCCGCAGGGGCGCCCAACGCCGATCGCCCGAATGCGCGCTTCGACTTCCATGTCGCGCAGTTCACCTACAACGACCAGACTCGCGTGCGCGGACAGTTCAACTTCTCGTTCCGCGGCGAGCGTCTCGTAGAGATTGCTATACGCGAGGTCGGGCGCTTCGGCGCGAACATGGACACGGGCGTCGCCGAGTTCTCGGGACCTGCGATTGCGGTCATCCGCACACGGGAAGGCGTGCGCCGCGAGCGCGGGATTGCCTTCGTGCGGGTGCAGGATAACCGCGGTCCTGATCAGACTGAAGGCGACCCTGACACAATCACTGTCGCCTTCCGACCGCGCCCCGACGCTGACCCCATCTTCACCTACCGTGGCGTGGTCAAAGCGGGCGACATCAAGGTCTTCGAGCGCACAGGCAGTCGGTAGTTCTCCTTAAAAGGGCACACCCCCAGTAAGGTGTCCTCACAGCGCCCCCTCCCGATTGATTGTGGAGGGGCGCTGCTTTAATCTTCCCCTTCAAACAGGGCTTTCACAGGAATCTCCAAACTCGGCTCAAACAACGGACGCACCACCTCATCCAGACTGTAATACCGCAACGCCCGATACCGCGCGTTGAACGCCGTCCCCTCCGCGGGCGACACCGGCTCCCGATACACCTCCAGACACCGCTCCACAAGGTTCACAATCCAGTATTCGGGAATGCCCGCCGAAGCGTACAGGCTCATCTTCTCCGTGCGGTCGTACTCCAGCGAGGTGTCGGCAATCTCAATCACCAGCAGGGCGGTGGTGGGATGTTGCTGGCGGTAATCGCTTGGTTTGCCTGGCACAATCGCAATATCGGGATACGGCTCGCTCCCACCCAAACGCAAGGGATTCTGCACACGAACATAATAAGACTTCCCCGACAGGCGTCGTCCAAGGCTCAACATCGTCTGGTCTACCGTGCTTCCATGCTCAGGTCCGACAGGTGGCATCTGAACAATCTCCCCCTCTATCAACTCCACACGCTGGTTTTGAAATAGCCCCAGCGCTCCCAGTTGTTCAAACTGCTCAGGTGTAAAGCGGTAGCGGCGTACTGCCTCTGGAACCACCTCTGCAGGCTGGGGCACATGCGGGCGCTGGCGCGACTTCGTTTTTGTCGCCATCCTCTCACCACTCATAGGATACCTCATGGCACTGTCGAAAAGAGAACACCGAAACACACTCTCTCAATTTCGCGTAATTCATCTGGAGGTGCATGATGCCAATCGTGCGCTGGATTGGGTTCGTGCTGATGGCTTTTGGGCTGCTGGTCTCCCTTTTCGCTCAGGAAGGGGAACAAATCACCATCCCGCCGCAGATTATGACCTACGAGCAGTTAGCGCGCCTGCTGACAACCCCAGAACGCCCCGTGTATGCTGAAGACTCGCTCAAGCGCCGCGCCATCCTGATCCATCTCAAAGACCGCTCGTGGGACGAAGCGCGACGCTTGCTGGAATACGGTCTGGAGCTGCAGATTCGGCAGTATTGGGATGATGAGGGAAACCCCTACTGGCTACTGGAGCGCGACCCTGAAGCCGCCAAGCGCGACGCGCGGTTCTTTGACCAGTATGTGCGCGTCGTTACGCAACAGATTCAGGACGACCTGAAACGCTACGACACACTGCTCACGCAGCCGCTCAAATCGCTTCAGGAAGCCTACCGCAACTCTGAACCCTCTAATCAGACCGACTCTGAGGAGGTATCCCTCACTCTGGATACCCCCCTTTCGGAAGACCTGCGTCACCGTGCGGAGCAGCGCATGCGCCTTTACTGGGCGCAGTCGCTGGACGGCTATGTGATGCTCCGCTGGATGCGACGCCACTGGAACGAACATCTGACTCGCAGAATGATTCGCGAACGCGGTTTGATTATGCTCCAGCCGCGTGCGCTGGGACTGGAAGGGCTGGATGAGGAGACGCTGACATCCTTTATACGGAGCGGAGGACACTGGTTTTTTGGGGATACTTCCGCAGAATCCGAGGAGGCATACGACCTTGCGATGGGGGTTGTCGGCTGGGACCCTGCAACCCGTCATCTCATTCCTTATGCAGACCTGTTGTCGCCTCTGGATGCAGGCACAGGCTGGCTCTTTATCCCCGTGCATGTGAAAACAGAGCCGTTGTCTCTGGAAGCGCTGTTCCGCCAGATGAGCCCTGAGGCGGTGCGCTTTGTGCATGAGCTGGATCAGCGCCAGCGCGAGGCGTTCGAGGGCGACTCGCCCCTCAAAAAACCCTTCCGCATTCGCGAGGGCAGCTGGCTCTCAGAAATTCTCCAGCAGTATGCGGAGCAGCTGGGTCAGGAGGTGTTGATGGAGCTGGCTCCAGAGCAGGAGTGGGTTCATGGCGTATCTACAAGCACACAGACGACCCTGCTGGCGCTCCTCAGCGAACAGAGGCTCTTTGTACAGGGAGAAGGTTCAGTCTGGCTATCGCCGCCGATTGATCAGGTAGACAGCGATTGGGAGCCGGCGATTGCAGCGGTTGTGCTTTCTTGGAATGCGCACTACCTTCCTGACCTGCCTGAGTCGGCTTCCGTGAATACGCTGTGGCAAGTGGCAGCCACACGGCTGAGAAATATCTGGCGCTTCGAAGTTCACGACGGGGTGCTGATTGCCCGCAACCTGCTGGGGTTCTTGAGCCGTGTTTATGACTATCCGTTCGACGCGCTTGTGGAGCTGGAGCGTCAGGCGGTGGTGGGTTCCGATGGCATACCCCGAATCCCCCCTGAGGCGCGGTGGCGGTTCGTGCATGCCCTCAGCCGCGCGCCGTCGAATGCGATACCCGCGATTGCAGGCTACCGCATGACACGCTATCTGGAAGCGGATACGGAACTCTGGACGCTGCTGGCGCTGTTAGACCGCATGCCCAACAAACAGCACTACTGGAAGCGCCTGCAGCGGGGCGAGGGCGTGGAAATCCCCTTCACCCTGCTCGGCGCTGATGCGGGCGACCGCCTGCTGAACCTGTGGCGGATGAACACTTTTTATTACGGGGGACTTCAGCCGTTCGGCTATCGCCATGCGTGGCATCCCGACTTTATGCTCTATCTGCGTCGGGGGCGCGTGAGTCTGTTCCCTTCCGAATACCATATTTCGGTAAGCATTCTGGGGTATGTTTGGGACCTCGAGAACAGCGAATGGGATGCTCGCACATTCCATATTGGTCAGTTCAGCTGGGCATGGCTTGGCGAGCCACCTCAAACTACTCCCTCATCGAGGTAGCATTGGGCAGCGAAACCGAAGCCTTTCTCTGTGGACGGAGCGCGGTTCCGCGAGTGGCGGACGCAGGCGCGCATCGAGCAGGAAGAAGCGGAATGGCTCCGCCCGCTCACGCCCGAACCGTCCCGCGCCATCTCCCTTGCTCTCTGGGAGTCGGCAAACCGCCTTGCCCCCCAGCAGCCTTCCGAGTTTACTACGCGCCTGCAGAAGGTGTTCCAGCGTATGCCCAGAAAGATGTGAACGGGTTCAGGCGCTCTGTCGCAAAGCCCCCGAAAGAGCGACGGCTAAAGCCGTTCCTACTAAACAAAGCCAGCCTCCGCTGGCTATTTTAGCCGACGAAGGTCGGCTTCGTTTTATAGGAACGGCTTCAGCCGTCGAGGCGGGGGCGTTCCCCAACAGGCTTCAGGAGCGCATAAGACGGCGTTCCTCTCAAAAAAACCTACCCTTATAAGGAACCGAACGCAGGGGGGTCTTGGAATGCGCACGCTCCCATCCTTGCAACAGAGCAGGTTCAGGCGCCAACCTTTCAGACTTCCTCAATTACAAGCCGACCCGCCTGCACCCCAACCCTCACAGTACGCTCCACCTGCCCCAGCGTGTCCAGCATTGCAGGAATCTGGGGCGCCATCAGCATCATCAGCTCGCGCTCTACAGTGCGCTCCAGCTCGCGGGCGCCATAACGCTCATGATAACCCCGCTCGGTCAGCCACTCAATCGCTTCGGACGAGACCTCCAGCCGAATCTTGCGGTCGGCATAAATCTTCTGAATGCGTGGCAGGAAGCGCTCGGTAATAATCCGCTGAATATGCTCCTTCTCCAGTGGGCGAAAGATGCAGATGGCGTCCACGCGATTGATAAACTCAGGCGCGAACTGCTGGGCGAACGCCTTGCGCCAGTCCTCCAGCGACGGAGCGCCCCGACGGAAGCCGACCTCCTCTTCAGGGTGCAGGTTGGAGGTCATAATGATAATCGCGTCGGCGAACGAGACCCGCCGCCCCTGGGCATCCGTAATGGCGCCGTCGTCAAAAATCTGCAGGAAGAGCTTGTGAATATCCTCGTGCGCCTTCTCAATCTCGTCCAACAGCACCACACAGAAGGGGTTTTCTGCCACGAAGTCCAGCAGCGGGCTGCCCATCTCGAAGCCGACATAGCCGAACTCAGCGCCCAGCAGCCGCGCGGCGGTATGGCGCTCATAAAACTGGTTCATGTCCAGCCTCAGCATGCGCTCCGAAGAGCCGAAGAAATACTCTGCCAGCACGCGCGCCGTTTCGGTCTTACCCACGCCCGTCGGTCCCACAAACAGGAACACGCCGTTGGGGCGCTCTGGGCGCAGGTCTAAGCGGCGAATTTTCATGCTGAAAATCTGCACCAGCGTCTCAATCGCCTCGTCCTGCCCGATTACGCGCGACTTGAGCGCCGCCTCTAACCCTTTGATGCGCTCCAGCATCGACTGCTCTCCTGCGCCAATTGGCAGCCCCGTGACGAGACTGGCGGATTCCCACACCACCTTCGGGGGCACACGGCGCAGGTTCTGGGTCTGGGCGCGCCCTGCGGCGTGGTCTAACAGCAAAATCGCCTTATCCGGGAACGGGCGATGCAGGATATGCTCATCGGCGACGCGCACGATAGTCTGAAGGGTCTCCTCTGGAAACTCCAGCGCGAACTGCTCGGAAAACTTCGCTGCCAGCTGGCGCAATACCTCCAGAGTCTCTTCTGCACTCAGCGGATGCACCAGCACAGGCTGGAACCGCTTGAGCAAATCAGGCGAACGACTGATTCGCCGACGGAACAGCTCCACGCTGGAGACCGCCCCAATCACAGGCACACGCCGCACCACCAGCTCCGACAGGAAACTCCAGCGTAGCCCCTCGATCTGAGGTAGTGGCGCATTCAAAAACGCCTCGAAAGGCTCAATATACAGAATCGCGTTCTGCTTGCTGGCTTCTTCCACAATTCCCGCATAAAACTGCGGATGGTCAAAAATCTGGGGCACGCTGAACACAGGGCGGTTGCGCAGAATCTCAGGCACTTCTCCGCGCGCGATCCGTTCTGCCAGCCCATGTACCACCGCGCGCCTGCCTACGCCCTCCAGCCCCACCAGCACCGCATAGGGGTTGATGGGGCGGCACAGGATTTCCATGAGCTGGGCAATCTCCTCGTCGCGCCCGACGACATGGGGTAATGCGCCACTGCGCGCCATCTCGGTCAAGTTCAGCCCGAACTGGCTGAGCAGGTTGCCCCTCGCTTCCACAGGGGCGCCTATCCCTCGTAGCGCCAGCAGCGCACGCCCAATATGGATGGAGTCAATCTCGTTTTCTCCTTCTTCCTGAGCCATCTTATAGGCTAAGAGCAGCACCTCTTCCAGCGGCACGGCATACTGGGGGTTGTTTGTGGCGATCTCGTCTTCCACACTCTGGAGCAGGGCGCTCACATCGAGATCGGGAGCAATCTGAAGCGCCATGAGAGCGTGGCGATGAAGGAAGGCGATCAGCAAATGCCGCGCATCGGGTTTGTTAGGTGCGGCGCGCTCCTGCGCTAATTCCAACAGGCGCTGGGCACCGACGGTTAGACTGACCTGCGTTAGCTGTGGCATGCCATGAGTGTACCATGAGGGGTTTTCCAATCCCCTGCTTCAGCAGGTACAATTACCGCCATGCCAGAGAACTACTGGTTGCCCCGTTCGGGACCGATGCCCCGCCCGCGTAGCATCGCGGAAGCGGTGGAAGTGCTAAAACATGAGGCGTTTCCCGCCCCAGGGGTCAGCAAGGTGCGCTTTCACGCACGCGAGTTCACCGCTATCTGCCCACGCTCAGGTCAGCCTGACTTCGGCGAGGTCATCATTGAATATATCCCGAACCAGCTCTGCCTGGAGTCGAAGGCGCTGAAGTTTTACCTGTGGGCATATCGGGACGAGGGCGCCTACGCGGAGTCGCTCGCGGCGCGGATTGCGGATGATATCATGGCGGCGATTCAGCCCCGCTATGTGCGCGTCGTGGTGCGTCAGTACCCGCGCGGCGGGATTGAAATTGAGGCGGAGGCGGAGCGCTCTGCAGAAAACTCTTGAATTCGCCCGCGCAAACGGGTACAATAAAGACATGGCGATGCCCGTTCACTCCGGCAAGACCTTGTCCTGCAACAGGAGTCGGGAATGGAAAGAATAGGCGTTGGGATTGTGGGTGCAGGCGGTATCGCCAGCGCTCACGCAAAAGCGGTAGAACAGCTCAAGGGCGAAGCCACTCTGATTGGCGTTGCCGATATCGATGAAGACCGCGCCCGCGCCTTTGCCCGACGCCATCAAATCCCGGTGTGGACCACAGAATACGAAGACCTGCTTCACCGCGACGACATCCATGTGATTCACCTCTGCACGCCCCATCACCTGCATGCACCGTATGCAATTGCGGCGCTCAAAGCAGGCAAGCATGTGCTGGTGGAAAAGCCGCTGGCGACCAGCCTGGAAGAGGCGGATCAAATGCTAACAGCCGCGCAAAAAGCGAACCGCCAGCTGGGCGTGGTGTTCCAGTTGCGATTTGAACCCGATGTGCGTCGGGCGCGCGAAGTGATTCGATCGGGCGTGCTGGGCAAGCCCTTCTACGCGGAGGTCAGCTGTTTGTGGTGGCGGCGCCCGGTCTACTACGAGGTCAGCTGGCGGGGGAAATGGGCAACCGAGGGCGGCGGCGCGGTGATTAATCAGGCGGTTCACCACATCGACTTACTGATTCACCTGATTGGCATGCCAGACGAAGTGGAAGCGCACATCGATACGATAGCCCACGAGATTGAAGTGGAAGACTGGTGCCTGGCAAACTTCCGCTGGCAGGATGGATTGCACGCTGTGTTCTGCGCTTCCACTGCAGCGGAGCTGGAAACCGACGCGAGTCGCATGCTGGTGCTGGGGCAATACGGCACGGTGCAGATGTTCCCGTTCCGCCCCTACTCGCGTCAGGAAGAGCGATTGTTGCGCATCGCCGAGGTCTGCCGCACTGTGCCAGAGCGCGAACTGCCCGGGCACACGGCGCTGGTGCATGATTTCCTGCGTGCGGTGCGTGAGCGCCGTGCCCCGCTCGTCTCAGGCGTCGAGGGGCGTCAGGCGCTGGAACTGGTAACTGCCATCTACCAGTCGGCGTTCACGGGCGAACCGGTGTCGCTCCCACTGACCCCCCAAAGCCCCTGCTACACCACCGCAGGAAAACTGGAAATGGCACGGCGCTATGTGGAACAACGAGCGAAGCGAACCTAATGAGAGAGATGGAGGAGGCCCGTATGGAAACAAGAAACCCTGTGCGTATCCTGATTGCCGAGGACGAGGAACTGACCCGTGTGATGGTGCGTACCCAACTGGAACAACTCGGCTATGAGGTGGTTGGGGAAGCCGAAACGGGGGAGGACGCCGTGCGACTGGCGTTGCAAACTCGTCCCGATGTGGTGATTCTGGATATTCGAATGCCCGTTATGGACGGGATTGAGGCGGCGCGGCAAATCGTATCGCAACACCCCTGCGCTGTGGTGTTCCTCACAGCGTATGCGGAAGAAGAGCTGATTACGCAAGCCACTCAGGTGGGCGCGTATGGCTACCTGCTCAAACCGTTCCGCAAGCAGGAGCTGGCGCCTGCCATCACGCTCGCGCTCACGCGGTTCCGCGAGATGCAAGCCAAAGACCGCGAAGTGCGCGAACTTCAGGAAGCGCTGGAGACGCGCAAACTCATCGAACGCGCGAAGGGCATCCTGATGGATCGGCTGGGCTTGAGCGAAGCCGAGGCGTTCCGCCGAATCCACTTCATGGCACGCAACCAGAACAAGACCATGAAGGAGATTGCCCAGAGCGTGATTACTGCTGCCGAAATCCTTTAAAAAAAGATGTGTGAATGGGTGCTGGCGTCGGCTTCCCCGCGCCGACAGGCACTGCTGAAACTGTTCGGGCAACCGTTTCGCGTCCACCCCGCTGGAATCGACGAGCGGTTGCCCGAAACCACTTCTCGCCCCGCGTTGCTGGGCAAAAAACTGGCGCGCGCCAAAGCCGAAGCGGTTGCCCCTTACTATTCAGACGCGCTGATTATTGCGGCGGACACGCTGGTGGTTGTGGGAAACCGCATTCTGGGCAAACCTGCCGACGCTGGCGAAGCCGCCGCGATGCTCAAAATGCTCTCAGGGCGCACGCACACCGTCATCACCTCCCTCTGCCTGCTGTTGCGTCAGAACGGGCACACCGTGCGCCTCACTTTGGACGCGCCCCGAACCCGCGTGCGCTTCCGCCCCCTCACCGACGAATGGATTACATGGTACATTCAGACAGGCGAGCCGTTTGATAAAGCAGGCGCCTACGGCATTCAGGAATACGGCGCCCTGCTTGTGGAGGCGGTCTATGGCTGCTACTTCAATGTGGTCGGCTTGCCCCTCGCCACCTTAGCCCAGCGCCTGGAAGAACTGCTGGGGTGGAAGCCCACTACGCCCCCTGCCCCGGGCGAGGCAACCAGAACATCGATTCGGGTGTAACGCGGCAGTACCACGACTCGCCCAGACGCCCAATAAAATCTGCCACCCGATCATCCACCAGGGCGCCATCTTTGAGCAGATGCTCCGCAATATGAAAACAGAGAACCTCCCCAATGATGTAGTTTGCTGCCACGGGACCCGTACCGTGCGATACGATCTGAAACAGCCTGCACTCCATCTGGATGGGGCTTTCGGCGACGCGCGGCGGACGCACAAATTGCGACGGAATCGGCGTCAGCCCCACCTTCTCGAATTCACTCACGCCATGCTCATATTCGTAGGAGGTCCAGTTCATCTGCTCCGCCAGCGCGTAGGGAGCGATGTTAATCACAAACTCGCCGGTGCTTTGCACATTGCGCAGGGTGTCTTTGGCGCGCCCGTCGCGCGTGTTGCTCACGGAAAACACCACCGACGGCGGGTTCGCGCCCCCTGCATTAAAGAAACTGAACGGCGCCAGATTGAAGCATTCGTCTGGTGAACAGGTGCTAACCCACGCAATCGGGCGGGGCGCAATACAACTGGTTAGCAGCGCATAAGTCGCACGCGGACCCAAATCCGTAGGGATGAAGGTTTTCATAGGCGATTATAGGATACCCTAATCCGCACTCTTCCTTCCTCAACGATCCATAAGGCATTTTCTACTGGCTGCTCCCCCAGCATCTGCAACACCTGCCCTACCAGCCTATACACGGTCTCCCGATCTTGCTTCACTGGACATAACACGATGATACCCGCATGGGAGCGCGTTCCGTAGCGGCGAATATCGCCGAAGCCTCTGTCCAGCGTCAACAGTATCCGCCCTTCTTGCTGGCACACTTCAAAAATCACTTCATCAGGCTTACCAGCGAGCCCTTCCCCTGCCACAGTCTCGGCGTCATACCCTGCAGCGCGCAACTGTTGAGCCAACTCTATGGGAAGATTCTCGTCAATCTTGAATCGCATCAGCCCTTCAGGGGAATCAGTTGCTCACGGGCTAACTCGGCAGCATATGCCAGGGCAGCGCGAATCGCTTCGGGCGTGAGCGTGGGGTAGCTCTGTAAAATTTCAGCCTCGCTCAGCCCTGCCGCCAGATTGTCCAGGATAACCGATACAGGAATACGGGTCCCCTTGATACACGCCTGCCCATGACAGATGGCAGGGTCCGATACAATGTAGGCGCGCCAATCAACCGATTTTAGCGTCTTCACGACTTCCACCCAAGCAGAGTATACCCAACTGCTAAACCCACCCCCTTCAGGGTATACTCCCTTAGCCTATGGCAAAGCAATCCGAAGGCGGGATGAAGGTCATCACCACGAACCGCAAGGCGTATCACGAATATCACATCGAAGACACGATTGAAGCAGGGATTGCGCTGACGGGTTCGGAGGTGAAGTCTATCGCGGCGGGCAAGGTGAACCTGTCGGACGCCTATTGCCGCGTGGAAAACGGCGAGATGTGGCTGGTGAACATGCATGTCGCCCCCTACGAGAACGCCCCGATTTACGGGCATGACCCGCGTCGCAAGCGCAAACTGCTTTTACACAAGTGGGAGATTGAGCGCCTGCGTGGCAAAGCCGAGCAGAAGGGCTATACCCTCATCCCGCTCAAGCTTTACTTTCGCAACGGCAAAATCAAAGTAGAGATTGGGCTGGTGCGGGGCAAGCGCCAGTACGATAAGCGCGAAGCCATCAAGCGGCGCGATATCGAGCGCGAGCTGCGCCGCGAGATGGGGCGCGGGTAGCGCTCACCGTCGCGGGGCGTCCAGCCGATAGCGCTGGTTCAGTCGATAGGAGCGAACTGAACCGCCTGAGCGCACGACGGCATAACGCATCACAACCTGCACGAAAGTAATCATCAGCCCAATCGCCAGCCCAATAATGCCTGCGCCCAGCCAGCGCCCGGTGGCGTCCGTCGCGTTGGCGAGCGCCCAGAAAAAGGCTCCTGATGCCAGTAGCCCGCCCAGAATCCCTGCAAGCGTGGCGGCGCGTGGGGGCAAATTCGGCGTGCCGCGCGCCAGCCCGTAGCCCAGCACACCGCCCAGAACCGCAAACCCCAGCGCTCGCGCCATGAGGGGATTCCACGCAAAAAGCAGACTGAACATGCCCTGTGCCAGCAGCCCAGCAAGCGCGCCACCCCCCAGTCCGACCAGCATACCGCCCAGCACCTGCTTCCAGCCGAACGCTTCAGGGGACACACCGAACCAGCGCTGGGGCAGGCGCAGCCCCAGCGCAAGCATGGCTCCCAGCGCCGCGCCCCAGCCGCCCACAATCAGAAACACCTGCCAGCCCCAACCATCCCCTGCCAGAGGTTCCCAGTCCTCCACAGCGGCGGGATTGACCCGAATAGGGCGCGACTCCTCACGGGGGTTAAGCGCGCCCGTGAACTCCCGAACGCGCCCGTTCACCACAATCCGCAGGGTGTAAGGCGTGGGGTCAGGCGCGCCCTTGTTCGCGTAGTGATGCACATAAACCTGATAGTCGCCCTGCGGGGCGTGCCCAGGTCGCCAATAGATATTCTCTACCGGGCGATCCGTCATAAAGTCAGCGTTGGCGTCCACATCCAGCTCGCCCCCGGAGGGCGACTGCCGATTGCGATAGGAGATGTGCGCCCCCGTGGGGTCAATCACATGCAGGTCTAAGTCGTTGAAGTTGTTCCACATCAGCGAGAACTGCGGGTCGCCGAACTGGGCGCCTGCCGCACGCAGGCGTCGGACAATCTCCGGGTCATGTTGAAACAGCAGGTTAGGCGTGTTTTGCTGGGGGGGCAGTATCGCCGCAAATAGGGCGTTCAGCACAAGCGCCGTTATCAGCGCACACAACGCTCCGACAGCCCCGAACAGCAGGCGCGTGCCCATGGTTCACCTGCCGAAAAGCCAGCGTTTGAGCCGTTGCCCGAAACTCTCCTGCCTGTAGCCCCCTGAGGCGCCGGCGAAGCCCAGCTGGCTGGTCTGCTCGCCCCGAATGCTCTCCAGCAGGCTCTGGAAATAGTCCTGAAACTGCTTGTGCAAGCCAATCGCCTGCGTGCGTGCGGCGTCGAGGCGTGCTTTGAGGTCCTCCAGCTTTGCCTGTACCGTCTCGATTTCCATCCGCAGACTCGCGGCACGGTTGCCCAGAACAAACGCCTCCTGTACGGCTGGCTCCTTGCGGCGCTCTTCAATGTGCTGCCACATCAGATACTCGATATGCGCCTCGCGCTGGCGGATTTCCGCCTCACGCCAGCCTCGTACCGCCTTGTAGACCAGATAGGGCAAGCTCACAATCGCGCCCACTGCCAGGTAGACCCAGAAGGGGAACAGCCCCCTGCCGGTCTCCACCCCTTCCAGCTGCAGTTTGCGCAGGGCTTCCTCATGAAGCATCTGCAAGCCCAGAGCATCCACCATCACCATCGAGACGCCTATCAGCAGCGCGAGGGGCGACAGAAACACCACAGGGAACCAACGCTGGAGCAAGGGGATAGGCTTTACGGAGTCGCTTGCGTCGCGCTTTTCCAGCGCCTGCGCATAGGAGCTGGACAGGTTGTAATAAATATGCCCACCGAGCTTCTCCACAATATAGCCCACACCCGCGGCGAAGGCGACTACGAGCAGGTTGCGCAGGTTCAGCAGGTCGTCCAGCTTCAGAAAGCCCGTGATGACGCCGATGTTGACCCCCAGCAGCACGCCTGCTGTCAACGGCGCAAAGAATTCCATCAGAAGGGTTGTGAGCTGGGTGGGAATGTCTTGCTTGTAGCTGTAGGGTGGGGCAATTCCCTGCTCGCCGCAGATTTCTTCGGGGCGTGCGAAGGCGCTGCGCAGTGCCTGCTCCGCCAGTTCAGGCGACGCCTGTAAAGGCTCTGGAGTCGCCTTTTTGCGTTTCTTTTCCGCGGGTTCCTGCACAGGCAGGGGTAGACGCGCCTCGGAGAGCTTCTGGAAGAATCGCTCCTCGGTTTGGCGCAGCTCCTGACGCAGTTGCATCATGTGGCGCTCCAGTTCGGCACGTTGGGGTTCCAGTTCATGGCGCAGTTGCTCGTACTCACGCATTGCGGGCAACACATGCGTGTAGAGCCGATAGAGCAGCTCATGACGCTCCGCTTCGTAGCCACGACTGCTCAGGTACTCACACGCCGCCTGCACCTGGCGCTCCAGTAACTGGAGCTCCAGCGCCCCATAGGGGGCGTCGGTGTAAGTGCCTTTTTCTGGCGGCACCTGCCAGAAGGGCGAACTGTTCTGATAGGGCGCTATCGCCAAACTTTCCCGGTTCGCAGAATCCGCTGAGCTATCTGCGGCAGGCAACGAAACAACGGCTTGCTCCCCCGGGACGGAGCGCGAGTACAGGTTCTCATCACGCGGTTCCATGAAAATGGCTACCTCCTTAGTGCAATCGGCTTTTGAGCTGGCGCACGGCGTCGCCCGTGTCGCTGGGACTGAACAGAATCAGCTTCTGCGCTTTCTCCAGCGGCTCCAGACTGCGCCGCATGGTCATCCGGTACTGCTCCTTTACGGGTCCGACGAGGATGGCGGAGAGTTTGTCCTGCTGAGCGAGTTGTTCCGCGATTTTGCGGGTCTGTTCGGGCGCGTGGTTCTCGCCGTCGGTGAACAGGCACAGCACAATCTGGCGGTTCTGGTTTTGCGGGTCCTGCACGAACTGGAGCATTTCGGTCAGGGGCAGGTCGGGGCGCGTGCCCCACGAACCCATCGCTTTGAGCACCCCGTCGCGATAAATCGAGTTCAGCTCCTCGCTACGCTGGGGGTATTTATCGGCGACCTCGCGCAGGTTCTCTGCGTAGCGCCAGATTTTGACCCGAACCGACTCGGCGAAGATACTGTCAATCAGCTCGTTCATCACGCCAATACAGCGTCGGCGTTCCGCTTCGTTCATCGACTGGCTCACATCGAAGGCGACCGCGTAGGCGATGGGCTTGAGGCGGTTCTCCTGGGTGCGCTTGTAGAGCCACCAGCCTCCCCCAGCAAACGCCAGCAGCGCCAGAATCCCCAGCAACAGGGCAACCCAGCTGCTTTCGCCCTCACTTCCCTCATAACGGGTGCTATGTCTTGGCATGGCATCCCCCTATTGTGTCAGTATATGGGAATACGAAGTTGACGCCGTTGAAGTTCCCCACAGGTGTAGTATACCACAGCACGCCAGTGAAGACAATTCCAAGCAAGCCGCACAGAGGCTGCCTGGGAAAACGAGCAGGTTCACCCGTCGAGATTGACACAAGGATTACCAGATTGCTTCCCAGTGCGAATTTCCCATGTGAATTCCGAGAATCGGTATGGAATAACCCCTCTGCCTTCCCCAGAGAAGGCAGAACTTGCTTCAGGAGGCATGAGCGATGCGATTACGCGGATTTACGCTGATTGAAATGCTGGCAGTGCTGGTGATTATCGTGACGCTGGCAGCGATTGTGGTGCCGCGCTTTATTAATGCGGGCACGCGCAGTCGTGAAGCCGCGTTGCGCCAGACCCTGGCGGAAGTGCGCAACGCCATCACTATCTTCCGTAACGACACGGGCTACTACCCCCAGACTTTGCAGGACATCACACGCCCGCCGAACAACCCACCCACACAGGGCTATGACCGCTGGGGACAGCTCCGTCCAATTGACCCTGCCGACTATCACGGACCGTATCTGGATCAGCTTCCGGTGTGCCCCATCTCCAAGCAGCCGTTCCAGTATTACCGCGACCCTGCGACGGGCGCATGGAATGTGCGTTCGCCCGCGCCCGGCAGAGCGCAGGATGGCTCGCTCTACCGCAACTGGTAGTCATGAGGGGGTTCCATGTTCAGCGTGCCTGCGCGTCGCCAGCTGGGCTTAAGTCTTGTTGAGGCGTTAATCACCATCGTGATTATCGCCTTCGGCTTGCTGGCGATAGCGGGCACGCTGGGCTGGGTCAGCAAAAACACCACCAAACTGCGCTATCAGGAAATTGCGCTGAGCCTTGCCGAGAGCCGACTGGCGGAGCTGGAGACCAATCCCAGACTCCCAGCCCGACCGACTACATGGGTAGTGAATGTGGGGCGCCCTCACAGCGGTCTTCCCGAAGGGGCGACGATGCGAATCTATTCGGAACCCTACCCGACGCCAACCGAGCGTCGCCTGCGTCGCGTGCTCATCGAGATTCGCTGGGGCACGCCGGGCGATCCCCTCGCAGGGAGCATTCGGCGTGAGCGACTGATATGCTTGAGGTGAGACCATGCGTCGTCAGCAAGGCTTGAGCCTGATGGAAGCCCTGATTGCGCTCGCCGTGAGCGGGCTGCTAATCGCGCTCCTGATGGGCGTTTATGTGCAGGGCACAGGGGGCTACTCCCGTGTGCAGGCACAAAACCTCACTGAGCGCACGGTGGAACTGGCGTTCCGCGCTATCGAAAACGCCTGCTGGGACGCGATGTACGCCGAAGTGGACAACGGACGCCTGATTCTCACCTACCCGCGCGACACCGACGCCTACGGCAACCCAATTCCTGTCAAAACGGGCGAAAGCCCCGTCTATCGGGCAGGACAACGCTACGCTTATTACCTCTCGGACGCGACGGGGAATCCCAACCGCCCAGGCACAATCCTATGGCGCGGCACGGTTTCGGGTTCGGGCACAATCACACCTGATCGAGAATGGAGTCTGGAATCCTCGGGGCGCGGGCGCATTATGCCTTTAGTAGAATTCACACCCAGCGTGCAGGTGAATCCCACCGGGGTTACCGTAACGGTTCAGGTTCGGGCGCAGCTGCGCTCAGGGGGCGAGGTCTATGAGACGCGACGACAGAGGAGTTTTCTGGTGCGCAACGCCAATGCATGGCGTTAGTCGTTTCCAGCGGGGAAGCGTCTATGTAATCGCGCTTCTGACGCTGGTTGTGTTGGGCACGCTTGCCAGCGTGCTGGGCTGGTCGGCATTAGTGCAAGCCCAGCGGGCACAGCAGCGCGAAACGCGCCTGCGGCTGGAGTCGCTCTGCCAGAGCGGGATTACCTACGCCAGCTGGGCGCGGCGCGTGCAAAAGCGTCCCCTACCCTTCACAGAAACCTTGAACCTCAGCGAGGGCAGAGTGGTTGTGCGAGCGCAGCCTGCCAACCGCTACGGGCGCAACGCCTTTCAGGTTATCAGCACCGCGACCTACAAGGATCAGACCCTGACCCGCACACGCATTCTGGACGGCAACAGCCAGCCGCGCACAACTACCGAGTTCGCCCTGTATGTGGATAAAGGCATTACCGTGGGAACAGGGCAAGATATCACGGTTAAGGGCGACGCCCACTCCAATCACCTCATCAAAGTGATGTCTGGAGGCAGGCTCTATGTGGATGGCTCGCTGACCAGCCGACTCAACATGCTCGGCTCGCCCGCCGCGACCCTTTATCGGGAAGAGTTTAGCGGCGCTGTGCCGTTTGACATCCCCGACATCTCCCTGCTACGCCTGCGTGCAACCCAGCTCATCACGGGTGATCTGAACCTTCCCTTCGGGCTGTCGCTCCCGGACGGCGCCATCTATTATGTGGCAGGCAATCTCAGTATCGAGGGAACGCTGCGCGGCAGGGCGACCGTCGTGGTGGAAGGCAATCTGACATTCACCGATGAGATGAAATATGCAGACGAGGACAGCCTTTTCATCTTCATTGTCAACGGGAATATCGTTCTGCCCGACGACGAACGCATCGTGGGGGTTCTCATCTCGTACAATGGGAATGTTGTCGCCGATGACGAGAGCGAGGTGTACGGGGGCATTATCCTCTTGAATGGCTCTCTGATTGTCTCGGACGAATTCACCGTAGAACACGACCCGCGCATTAATGCAGACCTGTTTCGGGATATTGTCGGTGGAGCACTATTAACCCCTGTTCCCACCCCATAAAACGGGCTACAGGAGAGAGAACGATGAGACGATGGCGCTGGACACTGGAAGGGTTTTGCCGCGCCCTGTTTGTGGGGTGCGTCGGCTGGAGCGCGCTCGCGAGCGGCTCCGAGCTGATGGGTGTTTTGACAGCCGCTCTGGGGCTGAGCGCTGCTGGGTTGAGCCGAATACGCTCGGAGCGCGTTCGTTCGCATACGGGTTCGCTCTGGGCGATGTGGTGGCTGTTTGGTGGGGCGATTACCGCGCTCTCTTCCCAGCCCCAGTGGACATGGTGGGTGGGCGTGCTGGCAGGCGTGGGCGTCAGCTGGAGCGGCGGCTCGCCCCTCTGGCGTGTGCTGGGAAGTGCAACGGCGCTCGCAGGTAATGGCGTCCCCCCCTCTGCCCTGAACGCCCTGATCGAGTATTCCGTACGCTGTCTGCTGGCGCTGGGAGCCGTGCTTGGCGTTCGCGCGGCGTCCGCCACTCCCAAAGCCGAGTCGGAAGCGGTTTCCAGCGGGTTCGAACCGATATCGATAGACAACCTGCCCCACCCGCGTGCGCTGACCCAGCGATTGAGCGTCTACCTCCAGCAACATCTGGGACATGTGCAGGCAGAAGCGGCAGTACTGTACCTCTACGACCTGCGCGCGGGCACGCTGGAGCCGATTCTGCGCCTGGGCGCGCTGCCCGATCTGGTGAAGAATCGGGGGCGCGTGCTGATGGGCGACGGGATGGTGGGCGTATGCGCCAGCTCGGGTAAGCCGATTGCGTTCCTCTCGTTGCTGAAGCCACCGCCCGATTTGCCCAAAAGCGTGGCGTGGGAGGGCGCGCCCAGCCTGTGTGTGCCGTTGTTTGACCCCGCTTCGCCCAGCGGGCGCCCGATGGGCGTGTTGCAACTGATTGGCGCGCACCTGACGATGGACGCACTCCCCAAAGCGCGCGCCTTAGCCAGCCGAATCGCCGAAGCGTTAGCCGCTGCACGCCAGCGCGAAGCGGAACAGCTCGCAAACTTCCAGCGGTTGAGCGCGATTGTGGCGCAGGTGGAAGAACAAAGCCCCCACACGCGCGGGCACTCCCATCGCGTCGCCGCGTTGTGCGACCTGCTCTCGCAGGAGCTGGGGCTGGAAAGCGAAGTCCGTGAGAAGCTGCGTATCGCCGCGCTGTTCCACGACATCGGCAAAACGCGCATCCCGCCCGAAATCCTCAACAAGGAAGGCAAATTGACCGACGAGGAGCGGATGATTGTGCGACGCTACCCCCTCTACAGCGTGGAAATCTGCGCAGGGATGGGTTTCGATGAAGATGTGCTGTTCCTGATTCGGCATCACGGCGAGCGCCTGGACGGCAGTGGCTATCCCGAGGGGCTGGACGCAACCCGTCAGCCGCTGGCTTTACGCATTCTGGCAGTCGCCGATGTGTTCGACGCGATGGCGTGTACGCGCTCCTACCGCGACGCGCTCACCACCGAAGCACGCCTGCGCGAGCTGAGCAAAATGGCAGGCACGAAGCTGGACATTCTGGTGGTGGAAACCCTGCGCCGATGCCACCTGCAGGGGCGCGTGGAACCGCTCTACAACGAGCTGGTCTCCCATTCGTTCAGCGCAGGGATGCCGCTGGCGGCATAGGAACCCAATACAACCCATCAAACTCCGCTTCGCAGGATTCGAGAGTGCTCTCTTGAATCCTGCCTTCATGGAGCAAAACATTTTCACAGCGGTTATTTTACCGATTGCTCTGGCGGTCATTATGCTGGGGCTTGGGATGGGGTTGACTCCAGCGGACTTCGCGCGGATTTTCGTCTTCCCCAAAGCCGCGTTGATTGGGCTAATCTGCCAGATGGCGCTTTTGCCCATCGTGGGGATTGGGCTGGCACACCTGTTCCCGATGGAGCCTGCGCTCAAGGTGGGCTTGATGATTCTGGCGGTGTGTCCTGCGGGCGCCAGCGCGAACCTGTTCACCTACCTTTCGCGTGGCGATGTGGCGCTGGCAGTGACGCTGACGGCGTTCAACAGCGTACTCATCGTGTTCACCGCGCCTATCTTGATTAACCTCTCGTTGCTTTACTTTATGGGCGAGGGACGCGAGATTCAGCTCCCTGTGGGGCGCACGATTCTGCAGGTCGCGCTGATTACGCTGTTGCCCATCAGCTTGGGGATGTTGATTCGCCGTTTTGCGCCAGCATTCTGTGAGCGGATTGAGGCGCCCGTGCGCATTCTCTCGTTTCTTTTTCTGGCGGTGGCGGTGCTGGGCGCGACGCTTCAGGTGCGCGAGAACCTGCCGAGCTACTTCCGACAGGTCGGGCTACCGATGCTGACGCTGAATGTGCTGACGATGGGGTTGGGGTATGGGGTAGGGCGCCTGCTGGGGCTACCGCGCCAGCAAAACATCACGATTGCGATAGAGGGCGGTATTCAAAATGGCACGCTCGCGATTTTTATTGCCAGCACCCTGCTTCAGGCGCCCGCGATGTCGATTCCCCCGGCGGTCTATAGCCTTATTATGTTCGCCACAGGTGGCTATATGATTTATCGGTTTGGTCGGCACATGAAGTAATCTTCAGCCAAGCGTCGTTGCCCTCCTCCCCCACAGGCAAGCCTGTGAGGGAGGGGTCGTTTCACGCACGCTCTAACGGAAAGGCATGCTCCTCCCACGCGAGGATGCCGCCCGTGAGGTTATACAGGTTCTGGTAGCCATGCGCCATCAGGGCGCTGATGGCGGTGCTGGAACGGTCGCCGCCGAGGCAGTGGACAATCACGGGGCGATCTTTGGGGATGGCGTCCTTGCGCTGGAGGATGCGCCCCGCATGGATGTGAAGCGCGTTCGGGATATGCCCTTCCCGATATTCGCCCAGCCCGCGCACATCCACCACGAGCGCCTCGCCGTTTTTCCACATCTCGTGGGCACGCTCGGCGGTAATTTGGGGCACCGTTTCCAGCTCAGAAGGCGCGTAGCCTTCCAGCGACGGGATATAGCCCACGATGGAATCCAGCCCGACCCGAATCAGCTGCCGCACGAGGGTCTCTATCTGTTCGGGCGCTGCCAGCAACACGATGGGCTTATTGTAGTCAAGGAGCCAGCCTGCCCATGTGGAGAACCACTTCCCTGCGGGGATATTGATGGCGCCCTTGATGTGTCCGCCTGCGAAGGCGAACTTGTCGCGTGTATCCACCAGCTGGGCGCCCTCTGCCATCGCTCGCTGGAAGGCTTCAGGGGTCAGCAGGGGCGGCTGCGGGAGCGAGCCGAGAATGGGCATGCCGTCGCGATTGAGGCGCTTCATGACTGCAAAGTAGGTGGGCGCTTCGGGCTGGTCTGCCAGCAGTTCTCGCACGAACGCCTCCTCGTTATAGGCGGTAACGGACTTCGCCCACCATGCGTGGCGCTTCTCGTAGCCCAGCGTGGTGGCAGGGAGCGCCCCCAGCGCCTTGCCACACGCCGAACCTGCCCCGTGCCCAGGCCAGATCTGCAGGTAGTCGGGTTGTTCAAGAAACCGCACGAGGCTCTTATAAAGGGCGCGCGCCCCTGGCTCGGCAGTCCCCTGAATGCCTGCCGCTTCTTCCAGCAGGTCCGAGCGTCCCAGGTCGCCCACAAAAATAAAGTCGCCCGTGATGGCGATAACGGGGTCGGAAAGATCGGATGAATCGTACAGGAGGAAGGTGATGTGTTCTGGGGTATGTCCGGGGGTATGCACGGCGCGCACGCGGATATTGCCGATGTGCCACTCATCGCCATCTTTGAGTAGTTTCACGGAGAAGCCCTCCAGCCCCCGATATTTCCAGTTCTCGTCGCCCTCATCGGAGAGGTAAAGTGTGGCGCCTGTCGCATGCGCCAGCTCGCGCGCACCCGACAGAAAGTCGGCGTGAATATGGGTCTCGCCGACCGCCACAATCTTGAGGCGCGTCTGTTGAGCCAGATTCAGGTAAACATCGATATCGCGGCGTGGGTCAATCACCATCGCTTCGCCCGTTGCGGGGCACCCGAAAAAGTAGGACGCCTGTGCCAGACCCTCTTCGTAAATCTGCCGAAAAATCATCGTTGCACCTCCTTAGTGAGCTTTGAAAGAAGGGGCAAAGAAGCGCTTCTTGCCCCTTCCTTGAAAAGTTTACGCCAGCCCTCGCAACATCAGGTTCCAGTACATAAAGGGCAGCCCGTACTTCTTGAGGAGCCACATATCGTAGCGCTCCTTGCAGGTGTTGATAAGCGGCAGGCTGGGCGTGGGTTTATAATCGTAGTCGAACTCAGCCAGCACCATCCGCCCGTAAGCCGTTACGAGCGGGCACGAGGTGTAGCCGTTATAGTGCTTGTCCGGCTCTTTGCCTGCCATTACTTTGAGCAGGTTATTCACGACGACGGGCGCCTGCTTGCGCACGGCGGCGCCAGTGCGCGAGGTGGGCAACCCCGCGGCGTCGCCCAGTGCGAACACATTCGGATATTCAGGGCTTTGCAAGGTGTGGATATCGACATTAATGAAGCCCACCATCGCCCCGTCCCGATGCGCCAGCGGCGATTGACGAATGAACTCCGGCGCCCGCTGAGGGGGACCAATATGGAGCATGTCGAACGGAATTGTCCGCGTCTCGCCAGGCTTGTCTTTGAGGGCAAAGGTGGCTTCTTTGCGCACGGGGTCTACGGCAATCAGCTCGTGCTTGGTCAGCACTTCGATATTGTAGCGCTGGCAGACCCCTTCCAGCACCTTACAAAACTCTGGCACTCCGAAGAGCAAACCGCCAGCCGTCGCATAGATGACTTTCACCGGGCGCTTATGGCGGCGGAAGTAATCGGCTGCCATATAGGCGATTTTCTGGGGCGCGCCTGCGCACTTGAGGGTATAGCCCGGCTCTGCCGTATTCGGCATCGTGAACAGGGCGATGCCCTCGTGCGTTTGCTGGATAAACTCAAAGGTTCTGGGAGCCAGTTCGTACTCGTAGTTCGTGGAAACGCCGTTGCGTCCGAGCGCTTCGCGCGCGCCTTCAATCTTGTCCCAGTCTGAAACGATGCCCGGAGCAACAATCAAAAAGTCATAGCGCACGCGCGTACCGTTGCGGGTACATACCACTTGTTGCACGGGGTCAATCTCGACGGCGTAGTCCTGAACCCAGCGCATGCCTTTGGGGATGTAGCGTGCTTCGTCGCGCACACTCTGCTCTGCACGCGCAACGCCTGCGCCCACGAGCGTCCAGAGCGGCTGGTAGTAGTGCTTCGACGAAGGTTCAATAATCGCCACATCGCGAATACCCTTACGCGCCAGTTGAGCGGCTACCGTAATCCCTGCGGTGCCGCCACCCACAATCACGATTCGATGATGCACCGTCTCACGCGCCTTACCCGGCGCAATCTCCACACCTGTGTAGGACATCATCCTCTATCACCACCCTGTGAGGGAGTTCATGATATTTTAGAGGCGTCAAGGAGAGCAAAGGATTCATCGTTTCGAGAAAAATCCGGGGAATTGGACGCTTTCAGAGGGCAAATTCCGTTCGCGCGCCTATTGATACCGCTCTGGGGTGAACTGTTCGGGCGGGGTCTCGGCGCGGAGTTTGCGCACCGAGCCGCCCAGCGTCAGAATCAGCACCCACCCCCGCGCGTTGGCAATACGGTCGGTTTGCCATGTCGGGTGAAACACCCGCGCCCAGTGCCAGTGGCATTCCGAGAGCGGGGTCAAATCGCCCCACTTACCCTCGCCGTAGGGCGGTCCTGCCTGCCACCAGCCCAGCTGGCGGGCAATCGCCCAGTTGGGCACATAGGTGTAGCTCACTCCACTGGGGAGATAAAAGTTGCCTTCCAGTCGTAGCGCGTCGCCAAGGGTATCCTCCACCTGATGCTGACCTTCTAACGGGTCTACGGGGCAGATAAACACGCGCCCTTCCCGCACATAGGGGTAGATTTTGGAGAGATAGGGCGGCAGCTCGTCGTAATCATCACGATACATGCGCACCGCCAGCCCAATCTGGCGCAGGTTGGAAATGCACACCGTGCGCTGCCCTGCCCGCCGCGCCAGCGTGTACACTGGAAGCAGAATTGCCATCAGCAGGGCAATTATCGCAATAACCACCAGCAGCTCTGTGAGCGTGAACCCGCGCCTGTAGTGCATCACTCTTTTAGACGAACGAAGCGCGAATTAGTTTGCAGGGGGTGATTCCAGCGAGTAGGCTTTGTTGAATCGCGCCATCACCTTCTCTACCGGCTCGGTCAGCCACGCCTCGCACGCATCGGCTGCCACCTCCAGCAGGTGGCGCATCAGGGGCTTCTCATGCTCTTCAAACGGCGACAGCACGAAATCTGCCATGTCGGTTTCAGGCGGCAGGGGACCGATGCCGATACGCAGTCGGGGGAACTGTTCCGTCTGAATCGCCTGAATGATGGAGCGCATGCCGTTGTGTCCGCCTGCAGAGCCAGAGGGGCGCATGCGCAGGGTTCCCAGTGGCAGCGCGAGGTCGTCGTACACCACCAGCATCTGTTCGGGTTTCAGGGAGTACGCCTTCAACAGGGCGCGCACCGCCTCCCCAGAGCGGTTCATGTAGGTCATCGGCTGTGCCAGCACCACAGGGACGCCGTGAATCACGCCTGTGCCCAATCGGGAGTGGTGGCGATGAGACTTGAGAGGAATCGCGTGGCGTTTCGCCAGCAACGACACCACCCAGAAGCCCACATTGTGGCGCGTGCCTGCGTATTCCTCGCCGGGGTTGCCCAGCCCCACGATCAGTCGCTCCACCTGCATGGCTTATGCGTAAAGCAAAAACGGTTCGCGGCGAATCAGGAACGCCCTCACATCGCGCTCCATGCGTTGCAGGATGCGTTCGGGTTCCGCGCCGTCCATCAGCATGGTATGCACCTCGCGGTTTGCCAGTAGCCCCAGCGCCTTATGCGCCTCCCAGTGCTGGGGATAGAGCTTGCGCAGGGCGTAGCCCAGCCCCACGCCCAGCGAAACGGGTTTCAGTCGTGCGCGGTCGGTGATGACAATCGCCACACCTTCGCATGCAACCCCTTTGTAAACGCTGGCGGTGGGCGTGAACACAACGGGCACGAACCGCGCGCCTGCCGAGGTGGGCAGCTCGTTCAGCATGCCCGCTAAGGTGCGCCCGTTAATCCACGGCGCGCCCACAATCTCAAAAGGCGTATCGGTTCCGCGCCCGACAGAGAGGTTCGTGCCTTCCCACAGCCCGACGCCCGGGTACAGCAACGCCTGCTGGAGCCGACGCATGTTGGGCGAGGGGTTGACCCAGTAGAGTCCGCACTCGTCGAGCCACATCGCGCGGCGCCAGCCTTCGCAGGGGATGACGGTCAACTCCACCTTCAGGTTGCGCTCCGCCTGAAACAGTTTCGCCAGCTCTCCTACGGTCATCCCGTGCCGCAGGGGGAGGGTGTGATAAGCTGTGAAGCTGAGGCGGTCGGCGTCCGCCAGCGCGCCCTCCACATCCACGCCATTAATAGGGTTCACCCGATCCAGCACATAGAACGGGATGCCCGCTTCGGCGCAGGCTTCCATCGCCAGCCCCATCGTGGAGATGTAGGTGTAGAAGCGCGTGCCGATGTCCTGAATATCAAACACGAGGGCGTCCAGCGCGGCAAGCTGCGCCTGCGTGGGTTTTTTGCGCTCGCCGTAGAGGCTGTAGATGGGCAACCCGGTGCGCTCGTCCACACTGTCGGGCACGGTTTCGTCCAGCTGACCCCGAATGCCATGTTCGGGGCTAAACAGCGCCACGAGCCGATACCCCGCCTCGCGCAGGGCGTCTATCGTGGGCTTCAGGTCGGCGGTAAGACCCGTGTGGTTGGTAATCAGCCCAATTCGCTCGCCGAGGGGCGGTCGGGTACGCAAAAGCCTATCGATGCCGTTGAGAACCATCGTCTTATACCGGAAGCGGCGTCTCATGTTCCATCAGGGTGTGCAGGGCGGGTTCGTAATGCTCTATCAGGTGATGCACATGCTCGCGCAGGGGGATGGGCTGCTTGCCCGGTTGCGAGGGGTTGACGATTTGCCGAATCGCGTCCAGCGGATGTTTTTTGCGCGCGGCGACGCTGAGCAGCCATTCGCTGGCTTGCTCTACGGGCAAGTGCGCCTCGTAGCCATTAATCTGCAGCAGGGCGAGGGTGGCAATCAGCGCGGTGGCGTAGTTGCCCTGCGCAAAGGGGCGATATTTCAGGTAGCCCCACAGGAACCGCGCCGCCTGCAACACCACATCACGGCTCTGGCGGTAGCTATACTGATAGTAAGTCGCCTCTTCCAGCCGCTCGTAGGAATAAGGCTGCGGGCGTTTCGTGACTTCGGTGTTAATCCAGATGAGGTCTTGCAGGGTCAGGTAGCGCCATTCGGAGCTGGGTCCGGGCACGGGCTGAAGGGCGGTTCGGGCAGGCGCGGGCAGGTTCGCCAGCGGCACCAGCGCCTGCTGACGGATTGCCGCCTCCACCGCCACCAGTTGGGGCTTGCTCTCCGCCAGAATTGCCTCAATCAGGTCGGGATAGGTGAGGGGGCTGGGGTTCTCGGACGCTTCAATGCTTTGCAGTGTCGCGGGGTTTTGCACGAGGCGCGTGAGGTTCTCGGCGTCGCTGGGGTAGTCTGCGCCGTGCGCTTGCAAAAACGCCAGCGTCAGCACCAGCGCGACACCTGCCTGATCGCCTGCGAAAGGCGACAGGCGCAAAAAGGTTTCAAGGAGCGTGCTGGCGCGCACGCCCAGCGCCGATTCAGGCGGTACAAGGGGAGACGCCATCAGCGCGCGCTCCAGACGGTCTGCCTGCACATCAGGGCATGCCTGATAGAAAGTCTCATAGGCGTGTAGAGCGTCGCGTTCCGTGGGGTAGCGATAAAGCACGCCCTGCGCCGACGCGCGTGCAATCGCTTTGGAGTGCGCCGAAAACACACGCGATATTGCCTCCGCAGGCGACTCGCCCACGAGCGAGGTCTCCACCCCCTGACGAATCTCCGGGGGCAGGTGCGCCCAGCCTTCCAGAATCATGCGGAGCGCCAGCCCAGACTGGCGTGTGGAATCATCCAGCGGCTCGGTGTTGAGAATCTGTTCGCGAAGCGCCTCGATAACCCGATTGAGTTCAGCCATCCGTGCCTCCGTGCTGGGTGGAATTGTACCCGAAGCCTGCTTGCTGAAGCGTGCCAATCTTAGGGAGCGTGCCTGCGTGTGGTAGCGCCTCTTTGACCGTGTAAAGCGGTGTGCGAGTGGCGGCGGCTTCGGGCAGGGGCAGTTCGTCGTCGCTCCACTCGGAGCGATAGGTCGCATAGCCCTGTGCAGGAACTCCCTCGACCCACAGCCACAACTCAAACCGCCACAAGCGCGTGCCTTCGGGAAAGGCGGGATTATTCAGAGGCTCAAAGCGCGAATCGCGTATCTCGCAGGGGATGCGTTTGCCCGCCACATCCCACGCCGAGGCTTTGCGGGGCGTGCGCCCGGGCTTAAGCGGCATCGCCACGCGCAGTACCGCAGGTCCTGTATAAGTTTCTTCCGAAAAGTTTAACACAATCAGGGCGCGATAGTCGTTTTGCGTGCCCTCAAAGCGCGTGTCCACCTGCTCTGCAAGCGCGTTCAGAATCGCGGCCGCCTCGTTCATGGGAGCCTCCTTCGTTCGCCGGGTAGCAGCACCTGCAGACGGATGGCGTCAGCGCCCAGCAGTTCCTTGTGCTGTCGGGTTTTTCCCTGCACCTGCGCCACCACCACCTGCCCTGCCTGCACTTTCAGGGTTCGGTTTTGCACCAGCGCCCATCCGTTCTCGTCGACGCCAATCCCGATAAGGGTTGGGTTTTCCATCAGAGCGCAGAGCAGGCGCAACAGCCGATGGCGTTTCAGAAAGTGCTGGTCTACAATCGCGTCAGGGAGAAGCCCCAGCGCGGGCGCGAGGGTACAGCCCCCTTTTGTGAGGGGTTTCTCGCTCGATTGTTCGCCCGTGGGCATCAGGGCGCCCATGAGCGAGGCGCCTGCGCTTGTGCCGCCCACCACCCCGCCACGCTCATAAACCCCACGAATCGCCTGAATCAGCGACTTATGCGAACCCAGCCGTTCCATAAAGCGGTTCTGGTCGCCGCCTGGAATCCATACCGCACGCGCCTCCTTCAACAGGGGCAGCAGGGCTTCGGGGTCGGCGGTGTCGGGAGCATAGACCTGCTGGGCGCCGTGTTGTCGCAAAAACTCTGCGGAGCGCTCAGCGCCTTCCCCAATCGCCTGCTGGGTATGCGCCAGCACCACAATCGGCGCGCCCTGTGCAAGGCGTGCGATTGTCTGGGGAATTTCGGGTGGCGTTTCGCCCCCACCTGCGAGAATGACCGCGCCTTCAGGCATAAACGGAGTTTACCCTATTCAGGTATACTTGCACCGATGGCGCCCTATTTTTACGACCCTGCGGTGGAACAGTACCAGTTCAGCGAGAGCCATCCGCTCAAGCCGAAGCGCCTTCAGTTGCTGAACGAACTGCTGAAGGCGTATGGGCTGGACGCCCATCTGGACTGGCAAACGCCCCCGCCCATCCCCGAATCGGAAATCCTGCGCGTGCATACGCCCGAATATGTGGCGGTGGTGCAAGCCATCAGCCGCGGCGAACCCGTGATGGACGCCCATCGATGGGGGTTTTCGCTGTATGGGGATAACCCGCCGTTTCTGGGGATGTGGGAAGCGGCGCTGGCGTACACGAGCGCGACCGTCGCCGCCGCCCGCGCCGTTCGGGATGGCGCCCCACTCGCGTTCAATATCACGGGGGGACTGCACCATGCCCTGCCCCACCGTGCCAGTGGGTTCTGCATCTTCAACGATCCCGCAATCGCCGTCGCCATCCTGCGCGAGCGGTTCCAGCGAGTCGCCTATCTGGATATTGACCTCCATCACGGCGACGGCGTGCAGTGGATTTTCTATCACGACCCCAGCGTGCTGACGGTTTCCATCCACGAGAGCGGCAAGTGGCTGTTTCCGGGCACAGGCTTCGTCAACGAACTGGGCGAAGGCGAGGCGTACGGCACTTCCATCAACATCCCGCTGGCGCCGTTCACCGAAGACGACCTCTGGTGGGAGGCGTTCGAAGCAATTGTGCCCCGTGCGTTCGATCGGTTCCAGCCCGAAGCGATAGTGTTGCAGATGGGTGCCGACCCGCACTATTTAGACCCGCTGGGGCATCTGCATCTCTCGGCGCAGGGGTGGGTGCGTGCGGTGGCGTGGGTGCGCTCGCTGGGGCTGCCTGTGGTGGCGCTGGGAGGCGGCGGCTATAATCTGACCACCGTGCCCCGCATGTGGACCCTGGCAATCGCCACGCTGCTGGGCGTGGAACTGCCTGATGAAACGCCTGCCCAATTCAGCTGGCACGACCGCATCCCGCGCCTGACCGACGCCAGCGTCCCGCCCGTAGACCCCGCCGACCGCCAGCACGCCGAAAGCTACATGCGGGCACAGATGGCGTTTCTGGGTAAGATTCTGAAAGACGATTCGTGAGCCGACACAGGAGAACACTCCTCGTCCACGAATTCGCAAGATGGAGGGCAACCATGACACTGCAAGACTACGCGATTGAAGCAACACGCAAGGCAGTAGACGACCTTCTGCGGTTTGCCAGCGCCGTTCCCGCGGACAAGCTCACCTGGCGTCCAGCAGAACACGCCCGCTCCGTGCTGGAAATTCTGCAGGAGTGCGCCGTTTTACCGCTGGGGATTGCCGACTATCTGCGCGAGCGCCCGCAGACGCCCCGCGACATCAGCGGCTACTTCGCCCAGATGGCGCAACTGGACACCTTCGACAAATGCGTGCAGGCGCTTCAAGCAAACTCCGAAACCCTGTACGAGGCGATGCGAGGCGTCGCCGATTCCGACCTGTCCCAGACGGTAGTTATGCCGTGGGGACAGACGATGACCCTCGCTCAGCTCCTGCTCACCCACTACTGGAACCTGACCTACCATCTGGGTCAGATTGCCTACATCCAGCTGCTCTACGGCGACAGGAAGATGTATTAGGGAACTTCCTGCCCTCCTTCTCGTCGAACCAGATACAGAAAGGGAGCAACCTTGAGAGAGAACCGCCCGACTTATGTGAAATTGGCTGGCGGGTGTGGAATAACTCCCTCGCGGGCGGCAAATCTCAAGGAACGAGGTGGCAAAACGATGAGCCAAAGGAACTGGCAAAAAGATAAGCCCGTTCGGTTGACCAAGCGCGAGATTGAGGTGCTGAGCCTTATCGCACAGGGACGCTCCTCGCAGGAGGTGGCGGACGCGCTGTTCGTGAGCAAGCGCACGGTGGACTTCCATCTGGCGAACATTTACGAGAAGCTCAATGTCAACAACCGTGTGAAGGCGTTCCGACGCGCGGCGCAGATGGGGCTGATCCCTGTGGAAGCTTTCTTCAGCGACAGCGGCGACTGAGCGCCTCGCGCACTCCTTACTCTGACTTGACCCCTCCCCACCGGGAGGGGTTTTCTCAATAACGGGGGAACCGATTGCCCGCAGGCTGAATGCCAGCAGGTGCAATCAGCACTACATCCCATTCCATGGCATAGGGGGGCTTCGTCCCGTTCGGGAGCCATTCCAGCTTGAGCGTGTAGTCCCCTGCTCTTAGCCCCACCGAGCCTATGGAAAACCACGCGAACTGATCGGCGTAGGCGCTCTGGGCGCGTTCGGGTCTGAGGTCCGATTCGCCCTGCGCTACGGGCGTCGCGCCTTCGGTGTCCTGAAACAGTTGCCAGCGCACTTTACCCAGCTCGCGACTCCCCTGCAAGCGCACGGCGAGCCAGAAGGTATAGCTGCCTTCCGCACGGATGGGCAGCGGGTACTGCGCGAAGAAGTTGCCCGCGATGGGGCTTCGGAGCCAGAGCGTGGCGCCGCCGCTGGCGCTCGCATCGCGCCGAACCGTGCCAAAAGTGTGCAACCGCGCCGTTTCCGCTTCGTACCAGCGATACGGCATATAGGCGCGTTCCACCTCAAACCATGCCGAGCGCATCGCCTCAAAGCCGGGCGCGCGGTCTTTGCGATAAAGCTCCTGCGCCCCCTGCAGGTGAAACTTCAGCACACTGGGGTCTTGCCCACCGACCGAAGGGCGTTTGAGCAGCGCTTCGGCACGGCGTATCCACTGCTCCACGCAACTCTCGCAAAACGGGAGCGCTTCAAAACCCCGTATGCGCACAGGGATTGTGCCTACCCGCAGGCGCACCATCTCGCCCTTGAGGTCCAGCTTAACGGGGTTGCCATTCAAGTCCATCGCTTCCAGCGGGTTGCGGTCTAACCGTCGCAACACTACCTCTTGCTCGCCCTCGGGTGACCAGAGAGTCAGCTCCACGAGGTTCGCCACAACCGTTTGCCCCGTTTTATCCAGCCTTTGCACTTCCACGAGACGCCAGAAGCCGGGCAGGTCAAACCCCCACACCACGGGGCGCAGGTTCGTATCAGTACTGCTCGGAACCCACCAGCCTGCAGGAAACTTCTGGATGCTCGTGGCGCCCCATAGCCCCGCTGGGAACGGCAGAAACTGGGGCTTTTCTGGGGGGCTGTCGGTCGCGTGAAGCGTTTGCCACGCAGAGCCAATCTGGTCAGGGGATGCCTCCCAGAACAGGGTTCGGATACCCAGCGCGCGTGCCCGCGCCTGCAGCAGGCTGGCGCGCTCCACATCGTTGCCCACGCCCTCGATCACGAGCGCCTGCACAGGATAGGGCTGATTGATGAATTCAGCCGCCTCAAGGGTCAGCAGCAGACTGCCTATGGAACGCCACGCTTCGGGCAGGCGGATTCCGTTCGGCAGCAGCGGTGCTTTGAACGGCGCGGGCAGACTCAGCTCAGTGCGGTCTTCAGCAGGGCGCACCACAACAAAGGCGGCTTCGGGTGTGTAGCGCTGAAGCGCGTCCCGTAGTCCGGTCAGCAGCGTATTCCACCGCTCCGCCAGAAACTCGTGATAATCGCTCCAGAAGCGGCTGCGGTTGGGGTTGACCTCCAGCGGCTTGCGCGAATCGTCGGGGGCTATCAGAAACGGCAAGCCGCGCCCCTCACGCCACATCGGGAGCCGCTGCGCCGCATCAGCGTAGTCATGCAGACTGCTGCTGACATCCCATGCACGCTCCAGCTCCACCAGATGAGCGTAGCGCGCCCGCAGGAACCCTTCCCACTCCACACGCGCCAGCGTGCCGATGGGGAAACTCGCTATCGCCAGCGCGTCCCAGTGCGATTCCACCACCCAGCCCCGAAAGCCCGTTTTGGGCGCACGCACCCGTAGCAGGCGAATCAGCCCATCGCGATACCGATCCCAGCCTTCCCAGAGGTCGGGCATCGCATTCGCATAGCGCGGGTACAGTAGCAATACGCTGTTCGCCGTATCGCCCTGCGCATAGACCGCCTGACCCCCGCTCAGCGCAAGTTGCGCAAGCGTACGCAGGCTGGGCGTATCAGCAGGCGAAACCGCAATAAGGGTCTGGCTCGCGCCTGGCAATTGAATCGGGTAAATCCCCTCTTCGTTGCCAGCGATTCGGTAGCGTTCGGGGGCGCACACCCACGCTTCGGCGCGGGGAAGCTGGCGTAACCCCAACCACCACTCCAGTCCCGACGCTTCCAGCGTTTCCACCAGACGCGCCCATTCCGTCTCACGGGGGAGTTGCTCCAGCGGCACCAGCACTGCGCTGACCCCTGCGGCTTTCAGCGTGTTGAGCTCCTCTGCGAGCCGTTCAGGCTGATACCGCAGAGCGACGCCGAGCGTGGGGCGCGCTGGCTCGCCCTGCGCCCACACGAGGGCGAGCCATGCTCCCACGAGCCACAGAGCCAGCGTCAGCAGTCGCATTACGGTTCAGGAATGAAGCTGATATGCTCATTGATACGGCGTGTGAAGGCAGCCAGCAGGCGCGCCGCGTTCTCCACATCCTCCAGCGCGAGTAGCTCGCACGGCGTATGCATATACCGCAACGGCACGGAGACCAGCCCTGTCGCCATCCCCGCGCGACTGATCTGCATCGCGTTCGCGTCCGTGCCTGTGCCGCCGCCTGCCGCCTCCAGCTGGTAGGGGATGCCTTCCGCCTCCGCTGTTTCCACCAGCATGTCGAACACGCGCGGGTTGATGTTCGCCCCACGGCAGATCACGGGTCCCTTGCCCGGCAGAATCTCGCCCACACGCTTCTTATCCACCGAAGGGTAGTCGGTGGCGTGCGTAACATCCACAGCGATTCCCACCTGCGGGTCTACGCCATAAGCGCTGGTGCGGGCGCCGCGCAGTCCAATCTCCTCCTGCACGGTCGCGACGGCGAACACCGCAGCGGTGGGGCGATCCTCCGAGAGCAGTCGCAACGCCTCCGCCACAATAAACGCGCCCATCTTGTTATCGAACCCGCGCGCGGTGGCGAACCCATTCCGCAACTCGCGAAACTCCACATCAATCGTGATGGGGTCGCCAATCCGCACCACCGACTGGGCATCTGCCTTGCTCGTCGCGCCAATATCCACCCATAACTCGTGCAGTTTGGGCGCTTTGGAACGCTCGTCTTCCTCCATCAGGTGGATGGGCTTTTTGCCAATCACGCCCGGAATCGGTCCCGAACGGGTATGCACCAGCACGCGCTGCCCGACGGGAATCACCGGGTCGTGCCCGCCAATCGGACCGAAGTAGAGGAACCCCTCTTCAGAGATATACTTGACGATGAACCCGATTTCGTCCATATGCCCCGCGAACATCACGCGCGGTCTGCCCGCCGGGTTGATGGCGGCAATCACATTGCCCATCACATCGGTTTGCACGCTGTCGGCGAACTCGCGTGTGTAGCGTCGGTAGAGCTCGCCTGCCCTCTGCTCATAGCCCGAAGGGGAGGGCGTGTTCACAATCTGCCGAAAGAACTCCAGCGATTCTGCTCTCATCGTTTCTCTCCCACGCTCGTTTTGATAAGGTTTGCCATTTCGATGGCGCTGAGCGCGGCTTCGGCGCCCTTATTGCCTGCCTTACCGCCCGCCCGCTCCAGAGCCTGCTCAAAGGTGGCTTCGGTCAATATCCCAAGAGTCACGGGCACGCCTGTCTCGGTCATGGTGCGCATCAGGGCAGAACAGACCGCGCTGCTGATGTGTTGCGCGTGGCTGGTCTCGCCCTGAAGCACTGCCCCAAGACAGATTACCGCGTCATAACGCCCGCTTCGGGCGCACTGCTCCGCGATCAGGGGGATCTCCCAGCTGCCGGGCACAAGATAGAGGTCTATGCTCTGCGGGTCGGCGCCGTGTCGGAGCAGGGTCTGGATGGCGCCTTCACGCAGGCGATCGGTGATGAGCTCGTTATAGCGACTGACCACCAGCGCGAACCGAAGCCCTTGCGCGCTCATGCTACCCTCGAAACGGCTCATGGCGAATACTATACCCGACAGGGGCGTTTCGCGAGAGGAATTCGCAGGCGTTTTGTCGAATCATGCACTGGCTGGACACCGTACCTGAGCCTGCTTCGCTGATTGCGCTGGGCGCGGGGCTGGCAGGTCTGCTGGGTCTGTGTCGACGACGGGCGTAGCCCCCATCCCCTTGCCCCTTAAAGGGGTAGGTTTTTGAGAAAGGCGCCGTCTTTGAGTGCCACTGAAGCATCTCGAAAAACGCCCGTGCCCTGACGGTTGAAGCCGTTCCTATGAGACGAAGCCGACCGGCGTCGGCTGTTTTAGCCGGCGAAGGCTGGCTTTGTCTACTGGGAACGGCTTTAGCCGTCAGGCTTTCAAGCAGGGTATAGAAAACCTACCCCTTTAAGCCTCCTTGACCCCCCTCTCAAGGGTTTGGGAGAGGGAGGTGTTTTCAGGGTTGCCTGCAACTGGAAGAGGCGCCCCCCTCCCTCGCGAACTGTCCCAGCATACATAAAGCAAGGTATACTATTCGGGGGGACGGAAACACGATGGGTGAATGGGTGGAACTGGCACGCTGGATTGCGCTGGGACTGGTGGGCACTGTTAGCGTGATTTTCCTGCCCTTGTGGGGAATCGCGCTGGTGCATGCGTTTCTGGAGCATCGTCGGGCGATGAAGCAGACCCCTCTCCACCTGCCGTGAGTTAGCTCCCCACGAAACCTCGCCGTGCTGACAGCAGAGTATAATTACCTGAGGGGTACGCATGCAAACGGAAACCGTGTTGGGGCATTATCGCATCATCCGCGAGATTGCCCGCAGTAACGATGTGGTCTACGAGGCGATTGACACGCGCATCAACCGCCGCGTCGCCATCAAGGAGCTGATGATGCCCCCCGGCGCGACGGAGACCGTGCGTCAGGACCGCATCGCCCGTTTCAAGCGTGAGGCGCGCGCCGCAGGCTCGCTCACACACCCCAATATCGTCACGATTTACGAGGCGGAAGAAGAAAACGGACGCTACTTTATCGTGATGGAGTATCTGGAAGGGGAGAACCTCCGCCAGCGGTTAGACCGCGAGGGCGCCATCCCCCCTGAAGAGGCGTGCCAGATTGCGATGCAGATTCTGGACGGACTCATCGAAGCGCACTCCAAAGGCGTGATTCACCGCGACATCAAGCCTGAAAACATCCACCTGCTGCCCAACGGCGTGGTGAAACTCACCGACTTCGGAATCGCCCGCATGAAGCACGAGCCAAACATCACGATGGACGGGCAAATTTTCGGCACGCCGAGCTACATGTCGCCCGAACAGGTGCAGGGCGGCGCGATAGACGAGCGTTCCGACCTCTTCTCACTGGGCATTGTGCTGTACGAGATGGTGGCGGGTTTTAAGCCGTTTCAGGGCGATTCGGTGGTGAGCATCGCCTACAATATCACCAACAGCGAGCCGCCCGTCGCGCCCAACATCCCGCCCGCGCTGGACTGGGTGATTCGGAAAGCGTTGCGCAAAGCGCCCGGCGACCGCTTCCAGAGCGCCCGCGAAATGAAGCAAGCCCTGCAGAACGCTTTGGAGCAACTTAAAGCGCCGCCCGTGATTGCCATGCCGATGGGCCCGCCCACGCCCGTCGGCGCGCCCTACCCTGCGACGCCTTCGGGCGGCTACACGGCATACCCCAGTCCAACGGGAGGCTACACCACAGGCATCCCTCAGCCCGTGCCCACAGGGGGCTACACCACAACGGGAACCCCCTACCCGCCCGCCGCGCCTCCATCCCCACCGCCGTATGTCCCACCCCCGCCCGTGCGTCCCACCATGTCGCCCGCCGCGAGAAAGTTCTTCTCCACTTTTCTCGCCGTGCTGCTGATTGGCGGCGCCATCATGGGGATTGTGATTTTAGGGGTCTACGCCAGCCTGCGCGCGCTGCAGGAGTACGAACTGCAACGAATTGACGAACAGATTGCCCAGCGTGCGAAAGAGGCGGAAAAGCTCTACCGTCAGGGGCGCTATCTGGAGGCGGCGCAAATCTACGCGCAACTGGCGAACAGCGCGCAGTCCAACAAATGGAAAACCGAGTTCCAGCGCAACACCGCCAGCGCCCTCACGATGTACGGCAACCAGTTGCTGGAGGCGCGCCGCTACGAGGAGGCGCTCCAAGCCTATGAGCAGGCGGTGCAGTACGCCCCCCTGCCCGAAGCCTACGCAGGAATCGCCGAAGTCCAGCGGCGCATGGGCAATCTGGAGGGCGCGATTAATGCGTGGGCGTCCGCCGCCCAGCACAGCAAAGGCAGTCAGGCGACGGAATATCAGCGCAAAGCGGCACGCGCCCAGATTGAACGCGGCGACCGCGCCTATCAGAACCGCGACATCCCCGCCGCGCTCCAGGCGTACCAGACCGCCGTAGACCTCGCCCCCGGCACCCCCGAAGCCAGAGAAGCCCAGCAGAAGTTTGAGCGCGTGCTGAACGAGATGATTGGGCGCTGAGCCTCGTATATGGCATAATTATCCCCACTATGCCCGAGTTGCGTCTGAACCCGATTACGCGCGAGTGGGTGGTGATTGCCACCGAGCGCAGTCGTCGCCCTCATGATTTCAAAAAAGCGGACGAGACCCCCGCGCCGAAACCCGACCATGTGGCGAACTGCCCCTTCTGCGTGGGCAACGAGGCGATGACCCCACCTGAGGTGGAGGCGTTTCGCGAGGCGGGCAGCCAGCCCGATACCCCAGGCTGGTGGGTGCGTACCGTGCCGAACAAGTTCCCCGCGCTTGCGCCCGAAGGCGTCTTCCAGCCCCAGCCTGTAGGGGTCTACTTGCGTGCAGAGGGCGTCGGGACGCACGAGGTGATTATCGAAACGCCCCTGCACAACCACACGCCCGCAACAATGCCCGCCGAACAGTGGCGCGAGGCGGTGCGCATGTATCAGCGTCGGCTGCAGGCACTCTGCCGCGACTCGCGCTACAAGAGCCTGCTGCTGTTCCGCAACGAGGGGCGCACGGCTGGCGCATCGCTGGAGCATCCGCACGCGCAACTGGTCGCGCTCCCGTTCGTGCCGCCTGTGATTCAGAGCCTCGTGGACGGCATCGCTCGCTACCGCGCGGAACACCACAAAGACCCGTTTGAGGCGATTCTGGAGCAGGAACACCGCGAGGGCGTGCGCTTAGTCCACACTGCGCCCCATTACACAGCGTTTGTGCCCTACTTCGCCCGCGTGCCGTTTGAAGTCTGGATTGTGCCCCACGCGCCGCAGGCGCACTTCGAGCAGGTGGGCGACTCAGAGCGCGATGCGTTTGCCGACACCCTTCAGCATGTGCTTCAGCGCATCGACGCCGTGCTGAGCCAGCCGCCGTACAACTTCATGCTCTTCACCGCGCCTGTGAACACAGCGGCAGAGGTAGAGTTCCGCTGGTTCCTGCGGATTGCGCCGCGCTTGACGATAGACGCAGGCTTTGAGATTGGCACGGGCGTCGGGATTAATATCACCGCGCCCGAAGACTCGGCGCGCTACCTGCGCGGCGAAGGCTGAGCCTACTGCACCTGTCGCATCCGTTTCAGAAAGTCGCGGGCGGGTTCGAAGCCTGTCAGGCGCAGGTCGCGCCGTTCCCGCCCGTCCGAGCCGATGAACACCACCGTCGGCAAGCCGACAACCTCATACTGGCGCGTGATGCGCACCACTTCGGGGTCGCCAGAGCGCGTCGCGTCCACCACCAGCCGCACGAACCGCTCCGCTTCTTTGACCACAGCGGGGTCGGTGAAGGTGTATTCCTTCAGCTCGCCGCAGGCGATGCACCACTCCGCCGTGAAGTCAATCACCACAGGCTTGCCCTCACGGCGCGCCTGCTCCACCAGCGCGTCCGAGTAGGGCGTCCACGCAATCGCCACTTTCGGCTTCATAATCGAGTAGGTGTTGGAGAGCGCCAGCCCCACCAGCACCACGCCGAGAATCTGTTTCAGGCGCACCACCCGCGCCTGCGTGAACTCGCCGCGCCCCGCAAAGAAGAAATAGAGCGCCATCGCCACGAAGAAGGCGACCCATAGCCACTCCTCTACGGGCTTGGGCAGTAGCGTGCCCGCGAAAAAGAGCGCCACCGCCAGCAGCAATACGCCGAAAATGCGCTCCACCAGAATCGTCCACTCGCCAGAGCGCGGCAGGCGGTTCTGCACGCGGTCATACAGCAACCCCAGCACAAAATAGGGCGTGCCCAGTCCCAGCCCCAGCGCCAGAAAGATGAGGAAACCGACTGTCGGGTTGCCCAGTGCCGCCACCAGCGAAATCAGCGACACAATCACGGGTCCCACGCAAGGCGCCGCGGCGATAGAAGCCAGCGCGCCCATCATAATTGCGCCCACCCAGCCCTGTCGCGCCCCCACATAGCGCATCAGCGCGGGCGGCACCTGAAACTTGTAAACCCCAAACAGCGCCAGTGAGAACGCCACCAGCAACGCCACCAGCACCCCCACCACTATCGGGTTTTGCAGTTGAAAGCCGAACCCTTTGCCAGCCAGCGAGGCAATCGTGCCGAACGCCGCGTAAAACGCCGCCATGCTCAGCGCGTACAGCCCACTCAGCGCCACGCGCCGCCCTACCTGACCCCGCGCTTGCATGCTGAAAAAGCCCAGCGTAATCGGAATCAACGGCAACACGCACGGTGTGAGGTTCAGCAACAAGCCCCCCGCATACACGCCCCCGAAAAACAGCAGCCAGCGCCCCTCGCGGAACTGGCGCTCGATCCACCCTGCAATCCCACCGCTCCGCTGGGAGAAGTCCACCAGCTCCCCCTTCTCGGCAGGGGCGGAGTCTTTTGCGTCCATCACCTCTTTGTAGCGCGGGGTCGGATTGCCTGTTTTCTCGGCAACCCGCACTGTGAAGTCGGCTTTGAGGGTCTGTGGCGGGTAGCACGCCTTATCATCGCACGCCTGATAGCGCAGGCTGGCTTTGATGGTCAGATTCCCCTTCGGCGCAGTCTTCGCAAGGCGCAACTCAAAGGGGATTTTGACCGTGCCTTCGTAAATCTTCAGCGGCTTGCCTTCGGAGAACTCAAACGCCTTCTCTACTGCCTTGGGGTACTCGATTTTGCCGACGGTGTAATGCTGGCTCTTCTCAATTTTCAGCTCCGTTGGAATGAGGTAGTCTTCCGAGGCGGGGTTTGCGTTCACATGGTAGGGTGTCGGAATGCGCAACACCAGCACGCCCTTGACCACGCTGTCGGGCGCGTAAGCCGTGCGCTCCAGCACCACTTCAAAGGGAAACTTCAAATCGGGCAACTGCGCTCCCGCAACTGCCCACACCACGCTCCACCACAGCACCAACCAGCGTTTCATAGCCATGAGGATACCTCAACTCCGCAAGGTTCCCCCCGCAAGCGAGAAAAACCGAGGCAGGGGCTTCTATGTGCCTGCGTGCGATTACCCTATGCCAGGGGGCTATAGCCAGCGCAGGTTGGCTTTGTTTCGTAGGAACGGCTTTAGCCGTCGTTCTTTCAGGGGGCATCGTGGGTTCCAGAAGGTATCTTTGCGACAGAACAGGTTCCCCCGTCCTGTTCAGCGGTGATTTTTCGAACACCCTCGCCAAAATTTGACTTGAGTCAGGGGGTTCGGAGTCGTTTTTTAAGAGGGATGTTCACGATGCGCACGCGGAGGTTCCTGCGCTACTCAGCGGGCGTAAGGATGCGCACGCTTGCCACCAACCTCTCAAAATGGCGTGGGTTCAGCCCTGCAACCAGAACCGAGGTGTCCAGCAGCAGTTTCATTTCTCAGAGGGTTCCAGTGTGGACGCCAGCCGCTCAGCGCGGATAGTTTCTATCAACCGATCAATAACAGGGGTTTGCATGTGAACAACCAGCAGCCCCTCTTTGTTGACGAGCGCGGCTTCCCCCTCGGAGGCGTCAGGCAGCTGGATGCAGAGCTGCACCTCTGCACCTTCTGGCAGATCGAGAGGCTCCAGGGGAACCAGCCGCTGGTTCATCACGCGCGCATGTGTCCTGATTTCCATCATCCATCAACCCACCGCAAGAGTATACCCCGTTTCCAAAAACACCCCCCTCTCCACCGCAAGCGGGTGAGAGGGATTTTTTGGGTTTCGAGCAGGAATCGGCGAGTGGCAGGAGTATTGTGTATCGGGTAGAATCACGGAGCAGGGAGTAGGGGAATGGAAAGGCGTGCGGAAAACGCGATATGGCTGGCGGCGTTGCTGCATGATATTGGCAAGTTTCAGCAACGAGCCATGTGGGGTTCGGGCATCACCCATCAGGAGCTGGGCGCGCGGTGGTGCGAGCAGCCTTACTTCACAGAGGTCTTCGGCAGCGACCTTGTGGAAGCGGTGCGTCAGCATCATAACCCTCGTTTCTCCCGTTCCAGCGAGGAGCGCACGCGCCTGTGCCAGCTGGTGCAACTGGCAGATCGGCTCGCGGCGGGCGAGCGCGAAACCGAACCACGCCCCGCCGAATCGCCCCAACAGCGCCTGCTCGTCTCCATCTTCTCGCGAATCCCGCTCGGCTGGCAGGAAGGTAGCACCGACTCGTACCCAACCGAACGCCGCTACCCCGTGCAGGCGCTGAATTGGGAAAGCGACTCGCTCCTGCCCCAGCCTAATCTGAACCCCAGCCCTGACGCATACAAACAGCTATGGAATGACTTCGAGAACGAATGGAAGGCGTTTACTGCCAACCGCACTTACACCGAAGCCGACTTCCGTACCATCCTGGCGCTGCTGGAAAAGTACACCAGTTTCATCCCGTCCGCCACGCCGTGGGAGCAAGAAGACGAGCGCACCGTGCCCGATGTCTCGCTATATGACCACCTGCGCATCACCTCCGCGATTGCCGCCTGCCTGGACAAACAGCTGCTCCCCGACACGCTGGAGACCGCGTGGCAGAATCCTGAAGCGTACCTGGAGCCGATTCTGCTACTGGTGAAGGGCGATATTTCGGGCATCCAGTCGTTTCTGTACCTGACGGGTCGGGGCGGCGTGGCGAGCGGGCTGAAGGGGCGCTCGGCGTTCCTGCAACTGCTTACCGAAGCAATTGCCGAGTTTGTGCTGCGTGAGCTGGGGTTGCCGCCTGTGTGCCTGCTGCTCGCCAGCGGCGGGCACTTCTACCTGCTCGCACCGCACAATCAGGCGGAACAACTGACACGACTGCGCACCGAAATCAGCCAGAAACTGCTGACAGCGTTCCAGGGCGACCTGCGTGCCCTGATGGAGTGGGTCCCGCTCACCACCGCCGACCTGACCAGCTCCGATAAAATCAGCCAGAAATGGGATGATCTGAGCCAGCGGCTGGGTCAGCGCAAGCAGCAGCTCTGGGCGGAACTGCCCGACGCCGCCCTGGAGTTGCTATTCACGCCTGTGCAGCGCGCCACTGACGCCGAATCGCTCTGCCAGGTCTGCTACGGCGAGTTTGTGGGTGGGCAGATTGATGACGGCGTTCGCAAGTGCGGGCGATGCCTCTCCTTTGAGGAGCTGGGCAGGCAGATGCGCCGCCCCTCCGCGCTGGTGGTGCAGATGGTGGACCCCCTCAATCCGCCCCCCAACGCCCCGTGGAATAAGGCGCTGGAGGCGTTTGGCTGGCGCGTCCATATCGTATCAGAGGGACAGCCCGATCCCCGCGTACCTGCGCCTGTGGTTCGGGTTTCCTTCACGCCGAATAGGTTCATTCCCTCGCGACGAGAGGACGGCTGGAGCTACACCTTCCGTCCGCTGGCGACGGCGACTCCTGCCCCTATTAACCATCGCCTGCCCGACTTTGAGGAAATCGCCGAAAACGCCAGAGGCGCGAAGTGGCTGGGCGTGCTACGCATGGATGTCGATTCGCTGGGCGGTCTATTTGCGAGAGGGCTGAAACCTCACGCGACGCTCAGCCGCATGGCAACGCTCAGCCGCACGATGCGACTCTTTTTCGAGGGCTATGTGGCTCATTTGTGCGAGCGATACGCTAAACAGCAACAGGTCTATTTGCTCTACGCAGGCGGCGACGACCTCTTTGTGGTGGGCGCATGGAGCGTGCTACCAGAACTGGCATACGAGATTCGGCGCGCCTTTCGTGAGCTGGTGGGCGCCGACCACATCACCCTCTCGGCAGGAATCGCGATTAGCCATCCCAACACCCCGCTCTATCAGCTGGCGAAAACTGCCCTGAACGCGCTCGATGAACAGGCGAAGGGCTACGAGCGCTTCCATAACGGGGCTAAACGAACAAAGGACGCCATCAGCTTTCTGCAGACGCCGATGGGCTGGGAAGAGTTCGAGCAGGTTCGCGCGCTGTTCCAGCAGGTGCGCGATATGGTGGAGGGCGCGGACGGCAAGCCGCCTGTGCCGCGTGCGCTCATCAGTCGCTTAGCCAGCATCGCCGCCCTCTATCGGCGCAACGCAAGCCATGTGCGCCAGCTGGTGCGTCGAGGCAAACTCGCCAGCCAACACGAGAAAGACCTGACCTTCTACTCGCGCTGGCTGTGGCAGAGCGTGTATCACCTCATGCGCTTCGCAGAACGCCACAAGGAACGACGCGAGCAGATTGAAGCCATTCGCACACAGATTTCCGACAGCCACAGCGGGCTAATCCGACACCTGCATGCGGTCGCCCGCTGGGCAGAACTCTACACACGAGGCAAGGAGGGATAGACGATGAATCAGCACAACCGACCCCAGAACAGACCACAGTCGGAAACTCCCCCAGCGGAAGAGGTTCAACGTGCTATCCGCGACGGGGGGAAAGCCCTCGTAGACCTGGCAGAGCGCGTTGGCAGACAGGTCAAAAACGAGGGGCTGACTACCAACCAGATACGCAACATCTACGGTATAGTCAAGCAGATGGAGATGCGGATGAAGGCGCCCCAGCAGTCCGACACAGGCTGGAACTGGTACCACGAACTGATGATGCTCAAGCCGAAGATGGCATACGCCGCGGCGCGCGCCAGCGGCAGAGGCGCCGAGACCCTCGCAAAGGTGCTTTCCGTCGCGATTGACGAGGTGGGCAGCGACCGCGGAAAGTTCCCCCGATTCGTTGACCTGTTCGAAGCCATTCTCGCCTACCATAAAGCGGCTGGAGGGAAATAACGATGGCAAACAGCATCCAGATTATGGGCAAAGTGGTGATTACGGGCAGTATCCGCCTGCTAACGGGGCTACATATCGGCGGCGCGGCAGCCGGGCTGGACATTGGCGGCGTGGATAACCCCATCATTCGCCACCCCGTCACGCGCGAGCCGTACATCCCTGGCTCTTCCCTGCGTGGCAAGATTCGAAGCCTGCTGGAACGCGCCTACGACTTGCCACTCAACAAAAAGGTTCAGGATGTGCGCCTCCACGAGTGCTACAACGAGAATGAATATAAAACCTGCGCCATCTGCCATGTGTTTGGCGTTTCGCCAGGTGAACGCGAACGCAGCGCAACTCAGGGCGAGCGAGCCGACAGACGCGGCGAATGGGCAACCTTCAAACCCACCCGCCTCGTCGTGCGCGATGTGCAGATGAGTGAAGGCTCGCGCCAAGAGCTGGAAACCGCCGAAACCGACCTGCCCTACACGGAGGTCAAATGGGAAGCCTCGATTGACCGCATCACTTCCGCCGCCGTGCCCCGACAGAACGAGCGCGTGCCCGCTGGCGTCGTGTTTGAACCGTTCGAGATGATTTACACCCTCTATCGGCTGAACAACGGCGACTGGCAACAGGACGCCGAGTGGCTCAAGGTGGTGTTCGAAGGCATGCGCCTGCTGGAAGACGACTATCTGGGCGGCTACGGCTCGCGCGGCGCAGGCAAAATCGCCTTTGAAAACCTCAAGGTGGAACTGCGCCCACTGAGCTACTATCACGGCACGGGCAACTCCATCACGCTGGCGGACGGGCTGAATCTCCGCGATATGACCCAGATCAACCAGATTGTTGCGCAACTCAAGCAGGGTGGATGATGCAGGGAGCGGCTGTCTACGAACTACACTTCCGTGCGCCGTTGCATATTGGCGAGCGCGGGATCGGTCAGGAAGAAACGCGCGACTTCGTGCCTGCTGATACGCTCTTCAGTGCGCTCTGCACGCTCTGGGCTTTCCTGCACGGCGAGTCGGCGTTGAACGAGCTGCTGGCACGCTATCGGGATGAGGGGCGTGAGCCGTTTTTCCTGACCTCAGCGTTCCCCTTTGCAGGCGAGATACGCTTCTATCCGAAGCCCCTGCGCCCGCCCGACACCAGTCTGGAGTTCGCCAAGCGCTGGAAAAGCATTCGCTGGGTCTCCGAGCGCGTGTTTCAGGCTTACTTGAACGGTGAACCTATCCGCTTAGAGGCAGAAAGCCAGCAACCGCCTGGCGAATCCCGTCGCCTGCTGCTTCAGGATGGCAAGATTCTCATCCATCCTGACGACTGGCAGGCGCTCCAGGCGTTCTGGAATTACGAGGCGGACGACCTGCGCATTTATGAAGTCGCAACGGTGCCGCGCGTCACACTGGATCGCATCTCAAACGCCTCCCAAATCTGGCTGTTTAGCGAGGTGCATTTCACGCAGGGCTGCGGGCTGTGGTTTGGGACGGTGTTTGGTGAGACGGGCTATCAACAGCCGTTTGAGGCGTGCCTGCGCCTGTTGGGCGACACAGGACTGGGCGGCGAGCGCAACGCGGGACGCGGGCTATTTAACTTCGAACGACGCGAATGGACGCTCCACAGCCCCAGCACCGCCAGCCGATTCGTTACGCTCTCCCCGTGGCTGCCTGCAAACACTGAGCAGCTTGGCTGGCTTCGAGCGGAAGGCTCGGCGTATGAGCTGACTCTCAAACGCGGCTGGCTCGGCTCGCCCCACGCCAGCAACCTGCGTCGCAAAGAGGTGTGGATGATCGGCGAAGGCTCTGTAATTGCCCATCCCCCAGAGTTCCGCGCAGGGCAGCTGGTGAACCTCCAGCCTGACGGCGCGTCGCACCCCGCCTATCGCTACGGCTATGCCTTCCCCGTGGGGGTGAAATGAAATGGCAACCCTAACCTATCGCATGGAGATACTCAGCCCGCTCCATATCGGCAGCGGACAGGAATACAGTGCGTTCGATGGCGTTTTCTTGAATGGGCGCTGGTATCTGATCGATCTGGAAAAAGTGATTGAGCAGAGCAAAGAAGACCCCACCAACCTGGCGAACGCGATGATGCAGCGCGACTTCAGCTGGGCAGGCTGGCTCCAGCGACGCAACATCAACGCCGAACAGGTGGCACGCCACAGCACCCCCTGCCTTCAGAACCCTGGCAATACCCGAATCCGCGCGTGTATCCGAGACCCCTTCTGGCGACCCTATATCCCTGGCAGCACACTCAAGGGCGCCATCCGCACTGCCATTTTGGAAGAGCTGGTGGCGCAGGCGAACCGCCATCAGCGCCAGCAATGGGCACGACGCATCACCCAGCGCGACGACAAAGGCAGAACCCCTGACCGACGCTATGTGGGGCGCAATGTGCTGGAGCGCGACCTGCTGATCGGCAGAGCCCCTGACAAAGCCAACGAATCGAACTACGACCTGCTCCGCGCCCTGCATGTGGGCGACTCAGAGCCAATAGACCCCGACCGCGTGCAGATTGGGCTGATCTGGGTGCATACCCTGCGCAATAACCAGCTGGTGCAAAAGCGCGTGAATGGTGAGGAATATAAAATCTTCGCCGAGTGGCTCCCTTCAGGCGTGCAGGCGCAGGTTGCTATTCGTCTTGACGAGCAGCTGCTAACTCAATATAGCACGCGATTGGGCTTCAACGATGCGCAGGTGAAAGCGATCCGCGATTTTGCCGCGGTTTGCAACGCTCGTGCTAAAGCGGTTATGGAAAGCGAGCAAAGCTTTTACCAGGACTACGGCTTGCCCAGAATTGCCCAGTTCTATCAAGGCTTAAGCCGACAACTGCAATCTGTGGAAAGCAAAAGTGGCTTCATGCTCAACATCGGCTGGGGCGGCGGCTGGGAGGTGAAGACCGTTACCAACCCGCTCACTGAAGATTTGGACGAGGAATACTGGGACATCCGCCGAACCTACAGCCTCGGGCGTCGCGACTCTAATGCCTTTCCTAAAACGCGCCGCCTGGCTTACGAAGGCAACCAGCCCGTTGCGCCTCTGGGCTGGGTTGCACTCTATCCAGAGGAGGTGTGAACGATGAAACTTATCACTTTTCTTGGGACAGGGCGCTACCAGCCCGTCATCTATCAGTGGGGCGAGCGCCAGAAGGAGACGAAGTTTTTTGCTGAGGCGCTGGTGGAGTGGTTAGAACCGAAAACAGTTTGTGTTATGCTCACGCAAGGCGCTCGAGATAGTGAGAACTGGGATGCCTTGAGAGACCAGCTCCAACAACACCCTATTGAGGTTCACGAGGTTCTCATCCCGGATGGGAAAAACGAGCAGGAGCTATGGCAAATCTTTCAGCGTGTTGCCGATACCGTAGAGATAGGCGACGAGCTGGTGTTTGACATCACCCACGGTTTTCGCTCTATACCTGTGCTGGGTTTGTTGGCAGTTGCTTATCTCAAACAGGTCAAAAAGGTGCAGATTCGGTATCTGCTGTATGGCGCTTACGAAGCGAAGGAGGATAATGTCGCCCCTGTGTTTGACCTCACCCCCTTCGCCGAGCTGCTGGACTGGCTGACCGCGGTGAAGATGTTTATCGCCACCGGCAACGCCAGCGAGCTGGCAGACTTGCTGGACGAAGCGCAGAACAACGCCCACAGGCGCGGCTTGCCAGAACCGCCGAAAGCGCTTAAGTCTATCGCCCGCTCGTTGCGCTCTGTCTCGGAAAGTCTGATGGTGTGTCAGGCGCCCTATGTCGGCAGCGAAATTCGCGAGCTGATTACCAAAATTGAGCAGGGTGAACCTGAAATTCACCAGTGGACACAACCGCTTGTACCCCTGCTGGAAACCGTCAAGCAAACCTACGCGCCCTATGTCCCAAACGATCTGGAAACTCACCGCAAACTGATTGGATGGTACCTTGAGCGGAATCACGCAATGCAAGCAATAACTCTGATGCGCGAGTGGTTGGTGAGTTACCAATGCCGTCTGGAGGGAAAAGACCCTGAGCTGATGCGCCATCGCGAAGCAGCAGAGGATACGCTCAATTCGCTGGAGCGCAACACCCGAAGCGGCCAACACCGCGAGGAGCTCGTGGACCTCTGGGGTCCTGTCTCCAACCTGCGCAACCGAATTGCTCACTGTGGGTGTGGACGAAGCGAACAGGTTGAGGGCGTTCTTCAGCAGGCGAGCGAGCTCTACCAGAGGCTCTGTCGATTACCAATTCCCTGAAATCGGTCCAGAGGGCTGGAATCCAACAGCCAAATTTTGAAAGCCGCGCTGACCTGCGTCGGCTGACTTCGGCTATTCGGCGAGGGGGTCGCCCTGCGGAGAGTCCGCCTATCGTGCCCCCCACGCCCGTTCCAGCGCGGTGTCCACAATCACGGCGCGTTCGCGAAGCTCAAAAGCGTCCCAGCGGAGGCGAATGGATTCACGGGCGTAGATTCGGTCTTCCCGCGCCCGCCAGAGGATTCGTCCTGCGACCAGCTCGGCATTATTCACCCGCGAGCGCGCCCGCACGCCCCCCCATGCCTCCACCTCGCGACGGGCGCTGTCGGCACGCGCATAGGGCGCTGTGAATTCCAGCACAGGCTTGCCCTCCCGATAGAGCCAGCCCTGCACCTCGCGCAGCACGCCCTGCGCTTCACCCCCCTGCGCCTCGCCCTGCAGGCTCTGGGCTTTCAAGCGCCACAGCAGCTTCCCATGCTCGTCAGCCTGCTCCAGCACGGGCGCCTGCACCTGAAACTGCGCCTCAGGCAGGGAGGAAGCAGTTTCCTGTGTCGCAGGACGCTCCGAGCGCGCTGGCTGAGGCGTGCGGGGCGCTTCGCAGGCGGTCAGCGCCAGCACCGCCTGCAACACAAGCAACCCTATCGCCCCTCGCCTGCGCACATAAACCCCCTGCCCCTCACACGGTCGGCTCGTACTGGCGTTTCAGTTCAGCAATCAGCGCCTGCAGGTGCGCGACTGCCTGCTCCGCCGCCACGCGATGGGGCGTCTTATCTGTGCGCAAGCGCACTTCTACCGCGCCCTCCTGTACCGCACGCCCCACCACCACCTGAATCGGGATGCCAATCAGGTCGGCGTCTTTGAACTTCACCCCACTGCGCTCGTCGCGGTCATCGTACAGCACCTCGATGCCCGCCTGAAGCATCTCGGCGTAGAGGCGTTCGGCGACCTCGCGCTGGGAGGTGTCTTCAGGATTGACCAGAATCAGCACGACCTCAAACGGCGCGACGGTGATGGGGAAGCAGATTCCGTCGGCGTCGTGATGCACTTCGGCGACGGCGGCGAGGCATCGGCTCACGCCCAGCCCATAGCACCCCATGATAATCGGCTTCTGATTGCCCTCGGCGTCGGTATAGAGCGCGCCCATCGCCTCGCTATATTTCACGCCCAGCTGGAAGATGTGCCCCACCTCAATCCCGCGCACTTCGCGGAGCGTGCCGTTCGGACAGCGCGGGCACTTGTCGCCCGCCTCTGCCACACGCAGGTCCGCCCAGCGCGGCTCTGGAAAGTCGCGTCCCCAGCATACATGGATCAGATGTGCGTCCGCCTCGTTCGCGCCCGTGATGAAATCCTGCAACCCACGCAGTTCATAGTCTGCCAGAATGGGGATGTCAGGAGGCAAGCCAACGGGACCTGCGAATCCGACGGGCGCGTTCGTTATCTGGCGGATGCTCTCGGCGTCCATCATCTCCACGCTTTCGCCGTCCAGCGCGTGCTGGAGCTTGTAGAGGTTCAGTTCGCGGTCGCCGCGCACCAGCGCCGCCACAGGCTTGCCGTCCACACGCATCAGCAGGGTCTTCACCAGTCGGTCGGCAGTCGTGTTGAGAAACGCCGTGACCTCCTCTACGGTGCGTGCGTTCGGTGTCGCGACTTTTTCGGCGGGCGGAATGCCCTCCACAGGGGGCGGGGTGAGCTGCGGGTCGGGCAGTTCGCACTTCTCCGCGTTTGCGCCGTAGCCGCAGGTATCGCACTGCAGTACCTTATCCTCGCCACCCTCGGCGACAATCATGAACTCCTCGTTACTGCCGCCGCCGATTGCGCCTGCTTCCGCCTCCACAATAATCGTGGGTAAGCCCATCCGCTGGAACATGCGCACATACGCCACCCGAATTGCCTGATAGGTACGCTCCAGCGCATCGTAGTCGGTATCAAAGCTGTAGGCGTCGTACATCAGAAACTCGCGGGCGCGAATCACCCCGCCGCGCGGGCGCGGTTCGTCGCGAAACTTCGTCTGAATCTGATACAGCACCAGCGGCATCTGCCGATACGAACTGACCGTGTGGCGCACGATGTCAGTAATCACCTCTTCATGCGTAAACCCCAGCGTGAAGGGGCGCTGATGACGGTCTTTCAGGCGAAACAGTATCTCCAGCCCGCTCCGCCCCGTTTCGTCCAGCAGCTCCTGGGGCACCAGCGCAGGCATAAACAGCTCCACGCCGCCAATGCGGTCGGTCTCCTCGCGCACAATCTGCTCGATTTTGCGGATGACGCGCCAGCCCAGCGGCAGGTAGATGTAAACTCCCGCCGCCAGCTTGCGAATAAACCCGCCACGCAGCAAAAGACGATGGCTCGCCAGCTCCGCTTCCGCCGGTACTTCTCTCAGGGTCGGCAAAAAGTAGCGTGTCGCACGCATTGAACAGGTCTCCTCCGTGAATCGGCGCTAATTTTACCCCTTTGAGACCCCAAAAAGCAGGATTCGGGCAAAAAGCGGTGTATAATAAGGGTACTGAAACGCTTCAATAAACGGAAGGAGGCATCATGCGATGAGGCACAACTGGATTTGGGTTCTGGGCATGGGCGCCCTGCTGATGACAAGCGCGCCCGCACAGGTGATTTTCTCGTTTGAAGACCCCGATATGCACGGCTACGCTGCCGACGGTGACCCCGATGACTACTGCCAGGCGGTTGGATACGACTACTGCTGGCAGGTCTTTCAGGCGACGATTGGCGTAACGGACGGCTCCTACTCGATGGGCGTCCGCTGGCCCGGTGGCTTCCGCTGGCTGATTAGCGACGGCAATCCCAGCATCGTGCCCCTCGTGCGTCAGAGCGGGGGGAAATTCCTGGTGGATGTTACGGCAACGCGCTCGGTTCCCTGGTCGAACTTTATCGTCTCGTACAACGATGGGCAATACGGTTGGCGACAGGCTGCCTTGCAAGCCACTTTGCCGCGCACGCCCAGCACGATGACCGTGCTGATTGACGCCAGCGCGCTGACACTCCCTGACGCAAGCGCTTCATGGTTCCAGATTGGTCTTGGTATGAACGCAGGTGGTGCGCACGAGGTTTACATCGACAACCTGCGCGTTTATGACGACAGCAAAACGCGCCTTGCAATCGCCTTTGATAACGACCTGCAGGGCTTCAACTCGGAGTGCGCTACGCTGACATGGAACAACGGCGCGATGCAGGTCTCGTGGAGCGGTGGGTTCTGCTGGCTGTTTGGCGGTACCACAGACGGCTTTGCCGCGCTTCTCCACCGGGGGCACATTCTGGTGATGGATGTAACGGTTCCCTCTGCAGGTCCTGCGTGGTCCAATATGATTATCTCCCTGAATCACGCAGGTGGCTGGAACCAGACTGCCAACCCGATTGAGCTGCCCACCGCGCCCGGCTCCTACACGATTGCGGTGGACTACCGCGACCTGAACCTGCCCGACCCCAGCGGCTGGGTTACGCTCAATCTGGGCATTAACGCAGGTGGGGCACATAACCTGATTATCGACAACATTCGCGTGCTGGTGGAGCCTGTGGCTGGGGATGTGAACGGCGATGGCTGCGTGGACGATGCCGACCTGCTCGCGGTGCTGTTTGCCTTCGGTTGCGGCTCCGATTGCGGTCCTGAAGATGTCAACGGCGACGGCGTGGTGGATGACGCCGACCTGCTCGCGGTGCTGTTTGCCTTCGGCAACGGGTGCTAACTCACAGTATGGGGTGTGGGGCGTCTCCCACACCCCTGACGGGTATAATTCGCCCCATCTATGGCACACTCACGGAAGCGTAAAAGATGGGGCATGGGCGCTGGGATAGCGCTCTGTATCTTTGCTCTCTGGGCGTGTCAGCCCGCGCCGCAGGCGACGGAACCCCCTCCCGTTGAAACCTCAACCGAACGCCCGCAAACGCCCTCGAACCCACCCGCGCCCACCCCACCTGAACCCCCCAAACCCACTGCGGAAGCGCCCGCCGAGTTCCCGCTCCCAATCTACGAAGGCTTGCAGGTGATTGACAAGCTCACCACCGAGCGCGAGGGGCGTATCGGCATCCAACTGGAGCTGGTGGGCGAGGTAGACCCCCAGAAAGTGGTGGAATTCTACGAGCGCGAGTTCCAGAAGCGCGGGCTGAGCGTGCGCAAAGGAACCGCCCACGCCCAGAGCCACGAAGAAGCGCTCCTGCTGGGACAATCTGAAACTATCACTGCAGGTTTGATGATAACTGCCGATAATTCAGGCAAGAAGCGCGTGCTGCTTTCCTGGAGCGAACAAAAATAAGTAAGGAGGTCAACCGTGCGCACCTACGCTTACGGATATCCACGATTAGGAGAGAATCGCGAATTCAAGCGGCTGCTGGAGGGCTACTGGCAGGGCAAAGTGTCGTCCGACGCCCTGCGCGAGGGCATCGCCGAGCTGGAAGCCACACGCCTGCAAACCTATCAGGCATTTGTGGACGCCTATCCCGTCGGCGAGATGACCCTCTATGACCCCATGCTGGATACTGCCATAATGCTGGGTCTCCACCCTGTAGACCCGAACAATCTGGACGCTTACTTTGAGCTGGCGCGCGGCGCGAACGCGCTCCCGATGACCAAGTGGTTCAACACCAACTACCACTATCTCGTCTCGCACCTGACGCCTCAGACGGAGTTTCGCCTGAGCTGGCACAAACCGCTGCACGCCTACCGTAAGCATCCGAAGGGCATTCCGTACCTGATTGGTCCCTACACCTTCCTGCGCCTCAGTCGGGGGCTGACACCCGAAGAGCTGCCTGCGCTGATGGAACCGCTGACCCATGTGTACGGCGAGCTGTTAAGCCTGCTAAAAGAGTCGGGAGCGAAGTATGTGCATGTAGACGAGCCCGCCTTCGCCCTGGATCTGCCCACCTCTCACCTGCGCGCCATCCGCGAGGCTTATGAGCGATTGGGCACCAATGCGCCGCTGATTGTATTCACCTACTACGACAGCGTGGACTTCCTGCCCGTGCTGTACGACCTGCCCCTTGCCGGAATCGGACTGGACCTGGTGCATGGCAAGCGCAACCTGCAACATATCGGGCAGTTTGGCTTCCCTGCGGACAAGATTCTCGTGGCGGGCGTGGTGGATGGGCGCAATGTGTGGAAAACACCGCTGGGCGAGGTGGCGGAGCTGGTGCGCAACCTGCAGAGCCGCACGCAGGCGGAGATCTGGCTCTCCAACGCGGCGCCCCTGATGCACTTGCCCGTTACGGTGGAACCTGAAACGAAGTTAGACCCCGCCCTCAAGGAGCGCATCGCCTTCGCGAAGGAGCGCCTGCACGAGCTGCAACTGCTCAAAACGCTCCTGACCACAGGCGAGACGGAAGCCACCCGCGCATGGAACGCCTATCAGCACGCCACTGACCACTGGTATTCGCAGGCGGTGCAGGAGCGCGTGGCGAACCTGCGCCCTGAAGACTTTGAGCGCGCCCTGCCCTATGCCGAGCGCGACAAACTCCAGCGCGCACGCCTGAACCTGCCCCTGTTCCCCACCACCACCATCGGCAGCTTCCCCCAGACGCCCGAAGTGCGCCAGATGCGTCAGGCGTATCGCACAGGCAAAATCTCTGCCGAGGAATACGAGCAGTTCATTCAGGACCAGATTCGCCATGTGATCCAGGTTCAGGAAGAGCTGGGGCTGGATGTGCTGGTACACGGCGAGTTTGAGCGCACCGATATGGTGGAGTTTTTCGCCGAGAAGATGGAGGGGATCGCGTTCACCCAGCAGGGGTGGCTGCTGTCGTATGGCTCGCGCGTGTACCGCCCGCCGCTGATTTACGGCGATGTGGCGCGTACCCAGCCGATGACCGTCAAAGAGACCGCCTTCGCGCAATCGCTCACTCAGAAACCTGTGAAGGGTATGCTCACAGGACCCGTCACGATTGTGGCGTGGAGCTTCGTGCGCGAGGATATCCCTGTGGAGCAGGTCGCCTTCCAGATTGGGCTGGCGCTTCAGGACGAGGTGCGCGACCTGGAAGCGGCAGGCATCCCGATTGTACAGATTGACGAGCCTGCCTACCGCGAGAAGGCGCCCCTTAAACGCGCCGACTGGGAATCCTATTTCCGCTGGGCAGCGCAGGCGTTCAAACTGGCTGCCCGTGCCAAGCCCGAAACCCAGATTCACACCCACATGTGCTACTCCGAGTTCAGCGTCGTGCTGAAATATATCGACTGGATGGACGCCGATGTGATCACGATTGAAGCGACCCGCAGCAAGGGCGAAGTTATCGAGGCGTTTGAGCATTACAACTATGCCCGCCAGATTGGTCCCGGCGTGTTCGATGTGCATTCGCCGGTTGTGCCAAGCGTGGAATCGATACTGACCGTGATGGAGCGCGTAATACGGGTGATTCCCAAGGAGCGGTTCTGGGTCAACCCCGACTGCGGACTGAAGACGCGCAAATGGGAGGAAGTGATTCCTGCTTTGCGCAACATGGTGGAGGCGGCGCGCCAGCTGCGGGCGCGATACGGCTCGTAGGCAGGCTCGCCGATTGGGAACGCATCAGGTAGGGGCGAGGCATGCCTCGCCCCTACAGCAGTTTTCTACCCTCTAAGGATAATGTCAGGTCCCAGCGGCGGGCACTCGAAGGTGTCGGCGCCGCGCTTGCGCAGGTGGACACCATACCAGACCACCAGGTCTGCGTTGTAGGTGCGCTCGCCATTCACATACTGGCTGATGTTGGCAAAGGAGCTGCCGCTCCCGATCAACTCGCCATCGCCGGAGCCGTTAGCGTGGTAAGCCAGCACCCAGAAGTCGGCTTCGCCAGTGCTTGCGGTTTCAAAGAAGCCGTCTTTGGGACCGGGCACGAAGGTGGCGGTGAAGCCTGTGTTGAGCTTGCGCACACGCCAGTAGCGATGGCGACGGTTCTGGGGTCGATAGCGCCGCGCCTCAATACGAATCGGCATCCAGCGGGCGCGGGGGTCTGTGTAGGGCATGTCGGTCTCTTCCACCACCAGCCCGCCCAGTCCGTCCAGCGCGAAGTGCAGGCGCCAGTAGCCATTGTGGAGGCGCCCATAGCAGACGCAGCCACTATCTACATAGCCATAATGGAAGCGCGGCTTCAAGATGCCAGCAGGGTGGAACCGCCAGCCTGTAATGTACCGATACCAGCCTGCGCTGCACTCGGTAATCAGTACCAGCTCGCCCGTGTCGGGGTCTTCGTAGACGCCCACACCGCGGAAGTTGCCTGAGTCGTTGGCGTCGTCGCAAATGGTGATGGCTTTCTGTCCGGGAGCGGCGAGACGCAGCCCGTTGCCCAGATCGGTGCCCGTGCATTTGAAGCAGGTCTCGCTGTAGAGCCAGTCGCGATAAGGACCGCAGGCGTTGCCATCATAGAACACATTCAGCACGGGCATGCCGCCGCGGCGTAGCACCAGACGCCCGTTGTAGTAAACATCACGGATTTCCACACCCGCGCCGTAGGTCTGATCGCTTGTGGTGGCAGAAGGGCGTCGCACCAGCATCTGCCAGATGGGATTGCTGGCGGGCCAAGCCAGTGCCTGCCATGCGTTGCCGCCCACACTGGTACAGCTACCCCCCGAAGCGGGTCCGTTGCACGCGGCGGGGAAGAAGTCGCTCTCGCCAGTGCCGAGCGCAGCGACCCGCTGGTCTACCATGTCGATAGCGAACACGCCGACTTCGCCCTCACGCCCGCTGCCCGGGCGGAAGTGCATCAGCACGCTGACCGTGCGGTGGCTGGGCGCAGGCTTGCCCACAGGGATCGGGTCAAACCGCTCCCAGACGCTGGGGAGGCTCTGCGTGATCACAGGAGGCATGCCGGGCGAGCAAAACGCGATTCCGCGGCGCAGCGGCTCGCCAAACTTCGGATCAGAAGCCAGAATCTGCACCGCCTCCTGATACTCCACCTCGCTGAAGATGTCGGGCTGTTCCTTCAGCAGCGTGAGCTCCACACGCTTCGCATACGGAAAGTCCGCCTCCACGCGGTAGCCGACATTGTTCGTGTAGTCGTAGAGAATCAGCACCGCCGTGTCGGGGCGGGACACTGTGCCAGGTTCCCTGCGCCAGTCGTCTTTGAAGTGCGTATCCAGCACATTGTAGCGCACTTTTTCCAGGAAACGCAGGCGCGGGTGACTCGCCAGATTGCGAGCGAACTCCAGGGTTTCGCGCTCGGTAATCACATAGAACACGCCCGAGCGGATATTCGTCCCGCGTATCGGGACTGCCTGACTGACATGCTTAATAACAGGCAGCCCCAGCGGGTTGTCCGCCTTAAGGGCTTGTACTGCATCAAAAAGTTTTTGCATCATAAAAGTCCCTCCTCATGGTTGCGTGCGCACGGTAATGACCACGCTGGGTTGAGAAGCGTTCCCAGCCGTGTCGATGGCGCGCACATAGTAAGAATATTCCGTGTCGGGGTGGAGTCCTGCATCGGTGAAGTGCGTCTCGGTGCTGAAGGTGGTCGCAATCTTGCGGAATTTGCTTTCGAACGCGGCTTTCCGCCAGATTTCGTAATAGACCACCTTATCGTCATCGGTTGACGCGGACCAGTTGAGCTGCACCCGATAAGAGGATACCCCATTCCCTGTAAGGTTCGTGGGGCGCGAGGGTGCATTTTTGTCGGGTGGGTAAACGGCAGTGGCAATCGCAATGGGGGGCGCTTTGTCGGTGGCAAGCCATGCCTGATAGAGTCGCTCGCCCCAGTCGTCAGTGGTGTTGGCGTCGCGCAGGAACTCCACATACTCGCGGGTCATCGCCTGGAAGTAGAGCGTGGCGCGCACTTTTACAGTGCCAGGGGGCAAATTATAAGCCGTATCGTCCCAGAACTGTCCATCCCGATAGGTGTAGCCCACCGGCGCAATCAGGAACTGCTGGAAGCGCGAGTTACGGAACCCCATCGGCGGGATGCGGTTATCGAACACGACCCGATTCGCGCGCATCATGTGGAAGGTGGGCGTATTGCCTTCCGCAAGCTTGACCCGATAGATTTTGGCGTTCGGGTCTTCATGCAGGGTAGCGGTGTCGAAGTCGTAGCGTCCCGATTCGGCAATCACATTCCCATTTGCATCCAGAAATTCCACATGGAGCCATGCGCGGCGGGATTCGGGGTCGCCACTGGGGAACTTGTGCCCCGTGCGATTATAGACGCGGAACACTATCGGGTTGCCGCGTTTGGGTATCTCGGCGATGTTGAGCTTGGCGGCTTGACGGAGCATCTCTATCGCACGGTAGCGCCCTGCGATCAGGGCGTCTGCCTCGCGCTCGTCATAGTTCCAGAACAGCGGCAGGATTTCCAGCCCCCAGTAGTTGCCTCCCGCAAAAGAGTGCCGGGCGAGGTCAGGGCGTACCGGCAGAAAATCGTAGCCTGCGGCGCGTCCTGCGACACGCGGCATATGGCATGTCTGGCACTGCACCCCGCGGCGCGCGTAGTCGCTCAGCTTCCACTCGCTGTAGATTCGGTCAATCGGGAAGTAGGTGTGGGGCGGCTGGGTGGCAGGGTTCTGCGCCAGCAGCGGGTTGCTCACATCATGGCAGACACCGCAAAGGCTGCTGGAACGATGAAACTCCGAGTAGAGCCAGGTATGGTTGGCATAGGAATCCTGACGCGGACCGCGCTTGGCAGTGTCGTCACTAATCACATACATCCCGTTCCCGATGCCGGGCACAGGGCGGTCAGAAAGCGATTGCCCTTCCTCGCTCAGCGGGTTCACCATGCGATGGCATACATCGCACTGCACCCCTTTGAGGTCTTCGTCAGTCATGTTGGAGCCGTCATACGGAACGGAGCGCCCTTCCAGCCATGCAGTGGGGGAGTGGCATCGCCAGCAGAACTGTCCTGCGCCGGGCACATCCTGTTCGGCAATGGTCAACGCAGCGCGGAAAATCGGGTCGCGCGCCGACTGCGCCATCATGTTGCCCATCCACTGGAAATGAGGCTCATGCTCGCTGGTAAAGTAGCGGTCTGCACCGCCTGTATTCGGATCGTAGGCGTACTGGCTGTTGCCATGGCAAAAGGAGCATAGTTCTGTGGATTGAAACTGATAGCCTGCCGAGTTGGGTTGCGAGCCAGGCAGGTAGAAACCGCCGCCACCCAAGCCCATCAATGCGGCAGCAGGAACGAGGTAAAGCCCTGCCAAGCCTATCCGTTTCCATCGAACCATTCTCAAAGCCCTCCGCCTATATTATAGCCTATTTTGCACGGGAGGCGCGCCCCAAAGCAGTTCCATCAAGATCGGCTCCAGGGTTTGGCGCAACTGGCGGTTCGCATAACCAATCCAGCCGACCGGGGCGCGAATGTCCAGCGGGGTGCGAAGCGGCTCCCCGTAAAGGTTGGTAATCTCCACGCCCAGCTCCTGGGCAATCAGCGCGGTACAGATGTCGTAAGGGTGGCAGGTAAGCGGCGACTGTTCATACCCCAGCTTCTGGAACGCCCACGGGCGCAGGTCCGCCACAAAGCGGTCGTGCCCCGCCATCAGCTCAAACAGCTGCCCTCCTGTGCTGGTGTACTGATCTTCAAATGCGAGCGGGTTTGTGGCAGGCAGTATGCCGAAAACGCGCTCCCAGAAGCGTGCTTCCAGTTCAGCAATCAGCGCTTTGCCTTCGGGAAAGAACTTCACAAAGGAGGCGAACCCGTGCTGAAGCGTCCCGGCACGGCTGGGTTGCAGGCGAACGCTCTGCACCGCGCCTGTGAGCATGTCGTGTCGCTCGGCATGCGCCCCCTGCCCTTTCACCGCCCACAGCTGATACGCCAGATACTGGCGCGTGGTGGGCAGCTCGGTCTGCACCGCAATCCCGATATGCTCCAGCGTGGTCTCTTTGCCGAAATTGGGGGCGATTCCGCTGAGAATCCATGCGCTCCGCTTATCATACATCAAGGGGCGCGTGCCGTCGATGGGGTCTATAATCAGCAAAAACTCCGCCTCTTCCATCGGCGAGCCTTCTGGCAGAGGATACCAGCCGTCTTCTGCCAGCCCTTCAGCAATCAGCACGAAAGGTACTTCCCGCGCCCATTCGCGGCATAAGTCCAGCAGCAGGCGCTCCATCTCGGCGTCGATGCGATATTGCGTGTCGCCTCCAGCATCGCGCTGAACCGCTGAAAGAACCGATGGTTCCTGCGTGCGCAGATAGCGATACAGGTGGTCGCGCAGGCGGGTGTGAATTGCGCGCAGGCGGTTCAGGTAATAGCTCACATCCCGACTGAGCAGCAGCGTCATCGTATGAAGTGTACCTGCTGGGGATGGTATAATTGGGCTAAGATGGACACACAGGCTCACACTCGTGATTTTGTTGTGATTGACGGTTCTTATGGCGAAGGCGGCGGGCAGATTGTGAGGGTGAGCTTAGCCCTCTCGATGCTGACGGGGAGACCGTTTGAGATTCGCAACATTCGGGCGCGTCGTCCCAATCCGGGATTGCAGCCACAGCATCTCACGGCGGTCTACGCCGCGGCGACGCTGGCGCAGGCGCGTGTGGAGGGCGCGTATCTGGGGTCGTCTACCCTGCGCTTTATCCCGGGCGAGATAGAGGGTGGCGAGTTCCTGTTTAATGTGGAGGAGATTTCAGGAGCCGGCTCCGCAGGCTCTGTGCTGCTGGTGGCGCAAACGGTGCTGGTGCCGCTGGCGCTCAGCGGGCAATCAGCGACCCTGCGCCTGCTGGGCGGCACGCATGTGGGCTGGAGTCCAGGCGCCGACTATGTGAAATATGTGTACCTGCCTGCCCTGCGCGAGATGGGCATCGAAGCCGATTTGCATATCGAGTATGCCGGGTTCTACCCCAAAGGCGGCGGGATGTGTACCCTGCGTGTAAAGCCCGCCGATGCCCCACCGCAGCCTATTGAGTGGCTGGATCGGGGCACTATCCAGAGCATCAAGGTCATCACCACCATCTCCAACCTGCCCGACCACATCGTGCGCCGCGGCGATGAGACAGCGGAGACCTTCATCGGCTTAACGGGGTTGCGCCCCGAATTCATTCATCACTTCCTGCCTTCGCGCGGGTTTGGGGTATCCCTCACGCTGGCGGTGAAGGCAGAACATGGATATGCAGGATTCATCCGTCTGGGGCGGCGCGGCGTCGCCATCGAGCAGGTCGTGGAAGAGGCATGGAACGAGTTCGTCGCCTGGGCGAAGACCCGCACCGCTGTAGACCACTTCCTCGCCGATCAGCTGCTACTGCCCGCTGTGTTCGCCACAGGACCCAGCACCTGGACCACGCCGAAAGCCTCCAGCCACCTGCGCACGGTGCTGTGGCTCCTGCCCAAGTTCATGCAGGTGGGGCTGGAGCTAACCCCCTGGGGCGAGCAGGGCGTACAGGTCAAGGTCGTTCCGGGCGGTGAGGGCATTATCGGCTTGAACGGCGCCGAAGGCTCGAATCACACATCCACATAAAAGCGCAGGAACCAGCCCTCGGGGGTCTGCTCCAGTTTCAGCCCGTGATAAGTTACAGACTTGACGGGCGCGCCGTCCCACTCCAGCTCCGCAGGCTGGATGGGGCGGTAGTGGGCGAGGCTTTCCACATACCAGCGCCCGTCCCGCTCTTCCACCTTCACGGGGTCAAAATCGCTGAACAGGCGATGGGACACCTCAAACTGATAAAGCAGTTCGTTCAGCCAGCGCACAATCAGCATCTCCAGATCCGGCGCGTCGCGCTGGACAGAGACCCGCTCCGTGGGGGGATAGCGGCTCACATCGATCATCAGCGCGAACAGCCCCTGCCCCGCCAGCCGAAAGAGCTCGGGCAGGTCGCTGGCATGCACCTCCAGCCCCTTATCTGCCGTGTGTTCCAGAATCTCGTAGCGTCCCATCGCCCTTACTGGCGGTAAGGATACCTTAAGACTGGCTCTCCTGCGCGGTGGGGACGGTCTCCGCGGGAACCGCCTCCTCCACCAGCAGCACAGGAATCCCATCGCGGATGGGGTAGGCGCGCTGGCAGGCGTCGCAGAGAAGGTAGTCGCCCTGCAGGCGCAACGGGGGGCGATGCTCGCACGCCGGGCATGCCAGCTTCTCCAGCAGTTCGGGCGCCAGAACCGCCATCTCACACCACCTCCAGCATGCGCTCAATCGCTCTGCGGGCACGCTGGGCAATCTCTTCGGGCACGCGCACCTCGTAAACGCCGTCCCGCAAGGAGCGGTAGAGCTTCGGCAGGGTGATGGTCTTCATATACTCACAGATGGCGTCCGCTTTGACCGCGATAAACTGCTTGTGCGGCGCCTCTTTACGCAGGCGATGCATCATGCCCACTTCGGTCGCCACCAGATGAATCGGGGCAGGCGATTGCTTCACATGGCGCACCATGCCGCCTGTGCTATACACGAAGGTGCGCTCCGCGGGCAGCTCGCCTTCCGCCAGCGCGTACATACACTGGCTCACGCAGCCACATTCGGGGTGCAACAGCAAATCCGCCTCTGGATACTGTTTCAGCGCGTTCACAATATCCTCCGCGCGGAAGCCCGCATGCACATGGCATTCGCCCATCCAGAGGTGCATTTTGCGCCCCGTCATGCGTTGCACATACAGCCCCAGAAACATGTCGGGCAGAAACAGAATCTCCTTGTCTTCGGGGATGGCTTGCACCACCTTGACGGCGTTACTGGAGGTACAGCAGTAGTCCGCTTCCGCCTTCACATCGGCGTTGGTGTTGACATAAGCGACCACCACGCCGTCGGGATGTTGCGCTTTCCACTGGCGCACCTCTTCTGCCGTCACGGTGGCTGCCAGCGAGCAGCCCGCTTCGGGGTCGGGGATCAGCACCGTCTTGTCGGGGCAGAGGATGGCGGCGGTCTCCGCCATAAAATGCACGCCACAGAACACAATCAGAGGCGCATCGGTCTTGGCTGCCTGCTGGGAAAGCTGGAGCGAGTCGCCCACGAAATCGGCTAAGTCCTGAATGATGGGAATCTGATAGTTATGCGCCAGAATAATCGCGTTGCGCTCCTTGCGCAGGTGTTGAATGCGCTCTATCAGTTCCTGCTCACTGAGGTAGGGGATTTCGGCGTCGTTTTCCACCGCGCGCTGGGCTTCCGTGTAAGCCACCGACGGGCGGCGCTTCGAGCGGGGCATGATAGTGGGTAGTTCCACCTGCACCTGCAACTCGGTCGGTAAGGTCGGGTTCTTGACCATCGGTTTTCCTCCTGACCCATTTGCGGTGAACAGCGGGTGTTGCCCGCGGGGATGTTGTCCACCGCCCAGAGGGGCTGCTCTGATTATACCCCATCATCGCAAATAGCGCAGAAAGAGCGGCATCGTGCGCGTGGGGGAGAAGTGGCGCGTCAGGTAGCGCAGTTCGGGCGTCAGGCGTTGCATCGTCTGCTTGCCGACGCGCCAGCTCGGCTCCGCCAGAAACGCCATCATCCAGTCGGTGATGCGGCGCAGGCGCTCGCTGTAGGGATACCACCACAACTCAGGCTTGCCTGAATAGACCTCGCTCACATACTGCACCTGCACCATCTCGTATAAGCCGAACTCGCCGTGCGTGCGCCCGACACCCGAATCTTTGAACCCGCCCCATGTGCCGTAGGAATCGCCATAGGCAACGAGGTGGGAGTTAACGCTCACAGAGGCGCATTCCAGTTTCGGCGCGAGCGCGTGCGCCCGTGCGCGGTCGCGCGTCCAGAGGGAAGCGGTCAGCCCAAACGCGCTCGCGTTCGCCCGCTGAATCGCTTCCTCCACATCCGCCACAGGCTGTGCCATCACCAGCGGACCGAAGGTCTCTTCCTGCATGCCGAGCATGGTTTCGTTCGCGTCGGCAATCAGGGTCGGCGCGTAGTAGAGTTCGCCCAGCTCGCTCAACACACGCCCGCCGTACAGCACGCGCCCGCCCTTCGCGCAGGCGTCCTCCACATGCGCCTGCACACGGTCGCGCTGGAAGGGGGCAATCACGGGTCCCATATCCACATCCGACTGCAAGGGATGCCCCACGCGGATTTTCGCCAGCTCCGCACGCAACGCCTCCAGAAACGGCTCATAGACGGCGCGTTCCACATAGACGCGCTCTACGGAGGCGCAGGTCTGCCCCGCGTTCACCATCGCGCTCCACGCGATGCCGCGCGCTGTGCGTTCAAGGTCGGCGTCGTGCAACACAATCGCGGGGTCTTTGCCGCCCAGTTCCAGAATCACCTTTTTGCCCAGCGCGCCCGCCTGCTCGGCGACTTTCCTGCCGATGGGCACGCTTCCTGTGAAAATCACCCCGCGCACAAGGGGATGCTGAATCAGCGCACTGCCCTGCGGCGCGCCGCCCTGCGCCACCTGCACCAGTCCCTTCGGCAGACCTGCCTTCTCAAAGAGCTCCCCAATCAGCGCGCCCACATGCGGAGTCAGCGGCGAAGGCTTCAGCACCACGGCGTTCCCCGCGAACACCAGCGCGAGCATCTGCACCACCGGCAGGGTGAAGGGGTAGTTCCACGGCGCAATCACCGCCCACACGCCGTAAGGGTGGAAGTAATAGGTACAGTGCCGATCCGCCATAAACGGGTTGCGCGAGCGCACCCTGCGCGGCGCCAGCAAACGCACCCCCTCGTAAATCAAATAGGTCGCCATATCAATCGGCGGGAACAGCTCCACAATCATCGCTTCGATGGCGGGCTTGCCCTGCTCGCGGGCGACCAGTTCGGCAATTCGGTGGCGCTCGTGCGCAATCAGGCGACGGAGACGGCGCATCGCTTCGGCGCGTTCACGCAGGGGCACCTCGCGCCATTCCAGATACGCCGCGTGCGCCTGTTGCACAACCCCCTCAATCGCCTCTACGGGAGTGATTGGTATCTCCCCCACCAGACTCCCATCCGCCGGACTGTGAATGACCAGACGATTCATCGCACCTCTATTTTTCGACTGCGCGGTTAAGAATCCTGCCGGGCGTCTGGTTAGAGTATCTCACCCTCGTGAGTGATCAGAGGTACTTCCTCCAATTTAGCACCCCAAAGCTGCCGATAGGGGCGCACCTGACGCACCCATGTTGGAATCTCAAAGACCCACAGCAGATTCTGAATTGCTTGCACGGGGCGATGGGGCACAAAAATATGCACCGCGGCGCTGTCGGTAATCTGGTTCAGTACCATGCGTACAGGCGGCGTTTCGGTGTCAGCGAAGGCTTTCAGCGCTTGCCTCATCTGGCTCACATCCAGAAGCGTTTCTACCGCTTCCATGTCGCAGCCAATAATCGTAATGAATCGTCCGTAGCCCTCTATGTCGCGTTCCCGAAACTCATCGGAGAGTTCTTGCTTGTTATCCCGAGTCAAGCGGGTCAGGGGGCGTTTTTCGGGAAGATACTGAATGGGCGAATCGGGCGCCAGCGGGGCGTCGCGCCCGCTTTGCCAGCACCACGCCAGACCGCTGGACAGCAGGTGTTCAGGCAGCTGGCTGAAAAAGGTTTCCCTGTGGTAGTCATCAGGGAATGTCAAGGCATAACTGATAACCCCATGCTCACGCCAAAAACTCACAACCTCTGGATTACGGCTTTCCTCACTCACTCGCTTCGACTGAGATTGTCTCCGCAAGAACCAGTTGAAAGGCATCGCTCTCACCGCCTGTTGCGCCTGCAGGCAGGGGTAGGCAGGTCAAACGGATGACCGATATCCTGCCTGAATGCCTTGCCTGCAAGCACTGAGAGTGTACCCTCACTCGTGGGTGCGACGGGAAGACAAACGCTTAGGGAATAAACTCATACCCATACGCCCCGTTCCAGGTGAAGGGGTTCGGCGTGTCGCCTGCTTGCTCTATCAGGTTGCCCCAGCTGCCGTCGATGTGTCGGGTAGCCCCAAGCAAGCCCCCTCATTCCCTATCCACCCACGCGCGCGGATACCGACTAAACCGCGCAATCCAACCATCCTCCCCGAACAACTCGGCTGCCAGGTTCACCAACATCGGCACGCGCGTCAAATCTGCCACCCACCCTCTTGAAGTCTTCACCGCTATCCTATACTCCTCACGCGCATCTATATCGTACAACGCATCGTGCAGCATAGTATCAATCGCCTCCAGCAGAACGGTTATCATTACATCTTCTTCCAATCGTTGTACCCGCTGCAGCCGCTCCGCCCAGCCCTCAAGCAGACTGCGCGCCTGCATCGCCAGCCATACATCAGGCGGCTCGTACCCCGCCATCACACTCAGCCACTCATCGATCGTCTTATCCCGCACCACGCGCATCAGCCAGAACCCAAACTTGTCCAGCGCCTCTTGTTGTTGGGCGGTACGTCCATGCCATTCTACGCTGGGATCAGGGAATGCAGGCAGCGACGGCATCTGCAGCGGCGCAACAGGAGCTTTTCTGTAATCCAGCAGGGACATGGCATCCTCAGCTCGGGCGTAGGGATAGACATACGAGCTATACTGAGCGATCCAGCCCGGATTATTCGTGCCAAAGACACACTGGGGCATGTCTGGAAAGCAACGTTTTATGTTTACAGGCTCGTCAGCCCCTTCTAAGGAGATTAAGAAGTGGATTTCGTCAGTGCTCTGGAACAGATGGAAACAGTTGAACAAGGCGCGGTCTACAACTCGCACGATGAGTTGGTGCAAATCAATAAACTCAGACACGGAGAAAGCTGAGACGATAGCCTCGAATATCTCTCTGTCAGAATCAAAGTGGTTGTAAAGTCCCTCAATCAGACCCTGACCCCTGTATATAGCGCTATCACGCGCATACTTGATAAAGGTGGTTCCTAACTTTTCCTGTACCTGTTGGCATGCTGGTAGCATGGTCAGCGCCCCCTTTAGTATACCTTACCTCCAAGGAATGCGTACTGGCTCGATTACACCACACCTCAGCATATCGATAGTGGCGTAAATCACGATGGCAACTGCCTCCTCTACTGGAACACCCCCCGCAAGTAGCGACTGATATGCGATGCGAATATGATCCAAGAAAGAGAGATTACCCTTCTGTTTTGAGATTTGGCTGATGAGACGTCTTTGTGCACCCGTAATTCTAGCATGATCCCATCCTCTTTCTTTCATATATGCATGCGAAATAGACAGGGCTTTTTCTGGGTCGTAGTTTGGATGTCCTGTAAATGCAGACTTGATAAAAATATGATGACCGCCTACTTTACCATATTCTCCCAAGTACTTGCTTACCTTTCCTGCAGCTTCTATCAAGCGCCCACAGAACTTGGCTACATCCCCAATATTCAGTCCGAGTATCCGACTGATATGGCGGGCAAACCGACCCAGCTTCAGCGTATCCCCTAATCCAGGAATAACCCCAGCCGCTGAAATCAGCGCGTTCTTGATATCCAGCCGCGCCAGATACAATCCCGCATTAGCCAGATCCGCCGGCTCTCCCGCCCCAGGAAAGAATCCGATGATGTCCAACAGGAAATGAATCAGCTCTGACAGGTCTTCATCTACAGGTCCTAAGCCGGCAGGATCTGTCAGGTTAATAGGGTTGTTCAAACAATACACATACACATTCGGGTGCCCGCCTGCCACATCAATCGGGTCGCGCTGCAGCCAGCGGGCGGTGCGGGGGTCATACTCGCGGGCGCCGACATGGTACAACCCTGTGAACGGAATAAACTCATACCCATACGCCCCGTTCCAGGTGAAGGGGTTCGGCGTGTTGCCTGCCTGCTCTATCAGGTTGCCCCAGCTGTCATAAGTGTAGCGGTCAGTAATAACGCCGCTGGGAGAGACCAGCGCCCGCACATGTCCCAAGCCGTCTATCACATAGTAGCGCGTGTTGGCGGGAAGATACTATTCCCGCGACAGGGTGTCATCTGCCATCCGCTTCCTCCATCCGAAAGTACCGCCAGAAAAGACCCACACCGTATCCCGTTAGCACGCTGGAGACCAGAAGCACCCATCCATACTCCCGCAGCACCACACCCAACCAGAGCGCATCGCCCCGACGAATAACCCGCTCAGTGGTGAGGATTTCTTCGGGCGCGAGAAAGAGAACGAAAAAGCCCACCAGCAAAATCCCTGCAAGCAGCCCAATCCCGACCGAGAGTTGCACCACATGGTGCCGATCCTCACGCCACAGCAGTTCTAAACTTGCCCAGTGGAGCAGGGCGAATAGCAGCAATCCATAGCCGATGAAACCCGACCACCAGACTTTTGGCAACAGCCACATCTGCCACAGGATGAGATGAGAAAGTGTGTCAGGTGAACCTTTGAGAAGGAACTCCTTTACTGACCACAATAAAGCAGCTATAGCGTTCCAGACAATCCAGTAAATGAGCAAGCTCCCAATAAATCGGAATGCCTTTATCTTCATCTCCTGAAGTATACCCTTCCGAGCAAATCCCAAGGAGTTGCCGATGGATTTTTGATGGTTGGATCGAAGCCATACAGCATCGTAGCACATGCTTCAGAGTTACCTCTGCTATATTTTGCTCCTGTATATTGCCATATCTCAAAGGCAGGATAGGCTGAGTGGAAGCCTGAGAAGGAAATAATTCGCCCCTCTTTATCCAGTCGAAAAGTAGCTCTAAAAGATATCGGAGGCGACATAGGATAGTAAGGATTGGAGGCAGTGAATGACAAAATCACGTCAACCCCTCCGTCGTTTCGAGGCATGACAACAGGCTTTTGATCTATGAGATTAGGACCGACCGTCGCGTTAGCTTTGCCCTTCCATATTACTCTACCCTGTTTGTCAACTACTTCAGTTGTTCCCACTTGTGCGTTTTTGAAATCGACATTCAGCTTGCCCTCTTTATTTTTGTATGCGACAAAGGCAATTTGCACTCTATATCGGGGTGAGTCTGGAGAGAAGCGGCGATTATCTCCCTTGAAGCAGACGCCACCTGGCCCCACAACTGTCTGGACAGGAATGAAAGCTGTGACAGAATATCGGACACTACCTTTCGGACCACCAGGATCTTCACTAATTCCGTCTGAATCGCTGTAGTTGACAGGATCATTCCCACAATACACATACACATTCGGGTGTCCGCCTGCCACATCAATCGGGTCGCGCTGCAGCCAGCGGGCGGTGCGGGGGTCATACTCGCGGGCGCCGACATGGTACAGCCCTGTGAACGGAATAAACTCATACCCATACGCCCCATTCCAGGTGAAGAGATTGGGCGTGTTGCCTGCCTGCTCAATCAGGTTGCCCCAGCTGTCATAGGTGTAGCGGTCGGTAATAGCGCCGCTGGGAGAGACCAGCGCCCGCACATGTCCCAAGCCGTCTATCACATAGTAGCGTGTGTTCGCGGGGTTCTGCAGGTCAATCCGTGCAATCGGTCCCAGTAAGCCCCACACATATTCGGCAACAATCCGCCCCGAACCGTCCACCTCGGCAACAATCGTGTCGCCTTCGTATACATAGTAGGTGCGTGTGGTGCCCGTTTCGCGGATGATTTCCTGCCCCACACGCCGCCCCAGCGCGTCATACAGGGCGCGGTAGCGTCCTGCCGCGGGTGAATACGCCTCCACCAGATTGCCCCACACATCGTAGGTGTATTCCCAGCTCAGGGCGCCGCCCGCCGACTGACCATAGTTGAACATCACAATCAGCATATCGGCATCGGTCACCTGCCCGTCCCCATCAAGGTCTTCAGGGCAGGGGCAATCGGTGCGCCCAATCGCAAACTGCACTGCCAGCAGGTCTGCGTCATCGACCTGTCCATCGCGGTTCACATCGCCCTGCAAGTGGTCAGCGCGATCAGTCGTCCACCAGCGCCAGCGTTCACCGTTGGGTGTGTAGGCATAATACCAGTTGTTGTTCTGCCCTGTGCGGGGCACATAGATGAGCTGGTTGAAGCGGTAAATCCACCCCGCGTCGCCCCACAGATTGCCACCCGCATCATACGAAAAATCCGTCTGCCACTCACCTGTCCCTGTGCGGCGACGCTCATATGCCAGCTGCCCCAGCGCATCATAGTCCCATTCCCATTCATAGGCAGGCTGCCCTGCAATCTGGTCGCGGGCGCGCGCCAGTGTGCCATCAGGGTAGTAGCCTGGCTGGTTGTTGTAGCCGTCATAGTCAAAGAAAGCTAGGGTACTGTTGTTCCACTGCCAGTGGAGAGTACCCAGGGCGCCTACCGACTGGTTATCGGCGTAAGTAAGGCTTGCGGTGAGGGTGGCGTTCGTGCCCAGCGGGTGGACGGTCTGGCTGGTCAGGCGTCCCGCGCCATCATAGCTGTAGCTGGCGAGGAGTTGATTGTTGTAATAAATTTCGGTCAGGCGTCCGGCATCGTCATACCCATAGCGCAGCTGGCGCTGGAAGGCTCCCTGAGTCGTGGAAAGGTTCAGCGTGCTGGTTTCCACCTCGCCGCTGGGGTAATAGGTATAGGTGTGGCTATAGCTGATGCCTGCGCCGTACAGCAGGTTATGCTCCTCAGCAAGGCGCCCGGTATTGCGGCGCCTCTCGTCGGGCAGTTCGTATTCGTACACCCACTGGTGCCAAGATGTGTCGCTCTTGGCGAGCTTGAGCCGCCCTGCTAAGTCATAGTCGAAGGTATAAGCAGGGTTAGCGTTGGGACTCCCGAGCCGAATATGCGTGAGCAGCCCAGCCTTGTAGTCAAAGTAGACGCTTCTGCCGTCGGGTTTCGTCCAGCTCTTCAGCTCCCCGCAACAGGAATAGGTGAACTGCTCAGCGCGAGTGTCGCCGTCATAGCGCACACTCAAAAGCTGGTCGCGCAGACCATAGGTGTAGTTGATCCCGACCCCATTCCCGCCTGCCACGCGAGTCAAGCGCCCCAGTGAATCGTAGCTGAACCTTGCAAAAAGCACGCCTCTCTGTGGATCCTCTGCCTCAAACAACGAAGCCTCTGGGGAGAGTATCCTGATCTGGGTTAATAACCCTGCAGCGCCGTGATTGGTCTCGGAAGGCTGGTAGTAGTTGTAATCGAATGCCGCCCAACGCCCTCGTGCATCGCGCACGGCTCGCAAGCCCGGACCGTGCCAGTAAAAGTCCACCTGACTTCCATCGCTCCAGCGCACCGTGCGTGGCGCGCCCAGCATCGTCCAGTCGGTTTCCTGGTAGAGCAAGCGTCCCGTTTCTGGTCTCACCACAACCCGTGTCGGACGCCCAAATAGGTCATAGGTAGCCACCTCGACCTCTCGACCCGTTGGATCGACAATCTTTCTCAGCTTGTTCTGGAAGGAGTGCCCTTGAGGGTAGTACTCCAAGGTCCAAGCAGGACGCTCAGGTTCTTTGAAGCCTTGCAACAGACCAGGACCAGTGTAACTCATCTCCCACCGATGCCCTGCTCCGTCCACCAAAGCCGAGGGCAGCACAGGGTAGTCTACATCCTCGTACTCCACAGTGGCTACGACTCCCGTTGGATCCTTGACCGATTGCAGCAGGGTTTCCCCATTCCGCTCGGTGTATCCATAGATCCAGGAGCGCGTGATCCCATCCTGCGGGTATTGCACCGTGACTCCTGTAATCGCCAGAGGATCCGAATCAAGCCCAAATTGATAGGTAGCCTCCTGCTTGAGAACACCATCCAGTGAGAGACGCCAGCGATCCACCTGCCCGTGTCGGTTAAAGCGATACTCGTGCGTTTCCCACGCCTCGCCTAAACCCGGGCGCCGGTAGGTCGCCTCCAGAAACTTCCCTGTTTCGCGATCTGTGCGGTAGATGAGCTCCGTCTGGAGATTATCGCGACGCGTCGTGATCTTGAACCGACTCTCGTCAAGCCATTCGTAGCTGTAAGTAGTCGGTATCAGGTTCCCCACCCTACGCGAAATCAGACGCCCCTGAGAACCGTAAAACCGACCTTCAAAAGCGTGGTCTAAGATATTTGTCTCCTGCTGTGATAGAAGCGACCAACCATAACTTAGAACAACCTCAGGGGTGCCTGGCGACGACCAGTACGATTCCAAACGCACCTCTTGCTGCAGCCACCTCGGCCACCACTCTGTGTATGTAAGAGGCTCACGAAAATAACGAGGATCTGACCAGTCCTGCAAGTTAGAAGGAATCGTACCGTACTGATTCACTATTGTGACAGGATCATTGTTCCCCTTCTGGTAGGTGACTCCGTAGCTCCCTATCGCCAACCTCGAACCCGATATCGGGTCCTCCACCAGCCGATTCTCTCTACGGTCTCCCGTAATTGTTATCGTGTTACTTAGAGGATCTGTCACCTGCACCAGTGGCGCGTACGGCGTGGTCGACTCCTCACGATCTCCTCTAACAACCGCGCCAAATGTGTATACCCATCCGCCTTTGGCGCGCATGTTCCCTGGCGCGCCCCCTCGCAAAGTGAACCCTCGAATCTCCCCCGTTGAGTCCACCGTTGCTGACAGCTGCGAGAACACGCCCTGCGCAGGGTGATACTCCCAGTTTCCATCCGCTGTACGATGCCCAAGAAAACGCACAGCTGTTCCATCCACATCATAAACCAGCACTTCGTGCCTGCGTGCGAGGAAATTACCTGCTTCCCCTAAGTGGTCATCATATGGATCATCCAAACTATTGCTCCACGCCCACTGTATAGGACCATCCCGCCAGAAGTCACTCAACAGCTTCCCCTCATTCGCAATCACAAGCTGCACATTTTCCAGACCGTATCTTCCGCCATTCATCAAGAAGGTGCCAGGCACAGGCGAGGTGGTTTTCACCCAGCCCGTATAGGCTGTATCCACAGCAGGGAAGGGCACACCCCAGCTGATCTGCCCCGCGGCAGGACGCATCCCGCAAAACTCTGGCGCACACCCCAACGCGTCGGCTCCATCCACCAGCGAAGTGCTGGACACCAAGTAAATATCCTGCCCTGAGGTAAAAATGTCAAAAAGACGCGTAATAGTAGCCCCTGAGGTCGCTGGCAGGCGCGGATGCATCTGAGCAAAATATTCAAGCGATAGTGGAGGCTCTGCACCACAAAACGCCTTTGTACAATCGTACGACCCCGAAGACTGATCAACATCCGCCTTCAAAGCTAGACCATACGGAATATCAACATACGCTCCACGACTATCCCTCTGCACGGGCAAAACCCATACCCGCGAAATGGCAAACCTCGCGGAACTCTCCTCCGTTCCCCGCGCCGACGCACGAGCAGAAGCCGAGTCGCCCAACTCCTCTGCTCCATCCAAAAAGCCCGGCCCCCCACTCACCTGTGCTGAGGCAGAAGCAGTAGCGGATGCTTCAACTGTCTGACAGCCCAGTTGGTAATTCGGAACTGCAGCATTCGCCCGAACCAAAAAAGCCGTGATAACGCGTACCTCGGAAGGCGGCTCACCCTCCCCACACCACCTAAGACGAAGCGTCGAACCACCGCGCGCTGCAACGGCTCCGTCTGCATAACCGTGATTGTACAGACCACCAGAACGGCAAGAATGATCGTCCGTAATAGCTACTTCTGCCCTTCGAGCCCCCGTTGAATGATAAAGTGGGCAGCACTGGTTTGTTGTCAAGCCCTCGTCATTAGCACAGTCTTCAGGATAGCATACCCCAGGGACAACCGCTCCAGCCAAACAACCACCTCGAACTTCTACCACGCTACCATAACATGTAAAAGTAAAAATCGTTCGCCACGACCGCTCTACGCTTAGAGTGTCCAGATCGGAAGGCGGGTTAGCGTCAATACACCACTGGGCAAAACTCAGAGATGCAACGAGGCTCAGGACAGCAACCGCGCTAACACGCCCTCCCCCCGCTAAAATAGCAAGGATAAAGTGCCAGAAGGGTTTCCTCTCTGTTGCCTCTGTAATCACTCTCATCGCAAACCTCCGACGCTTCTATTATACACCCTCAATCGCAGCAACCTTCCTGCTACACACCTCCCACAAACACCACTTCGCTTTGAGTTCAAATCGGGTTTGGACTGTTCAAAACACGAAAACACCCTCTGCAGAAGCCACTCCTTTTTTGACGCCCCTGCCTCAAATGCCACACAACCCAACCTCACAGCGGCGCCGCTTCAGCCCCACAGCACACTCATCACAGAGCGCCACCCGCGCGAAAAATCACCCTGCGGTAGCGTCAGCGGCTTGATTCAACCTCTGCTTATTACTGGGATATCACCTCCCGCCATCAAGGTTCTGCCAAAAGCGGCACATTCCTGTCATCTTCACGCCCTTCTTCCAAACCTCCAGTGCTGGGTATAATCGTGAGGTACTCATGGAGCGTCCTGTGCCGAATCCCGCGGGCGACTGGGCATCGCGCGTCCTCTGGCTGCTGGGCATGCTGGGGCTGATTGCGCTGGCGCTCTATGTCCTCTGGGCAGTTCGGGGAGTCATTAGCCTCATGTTCATCTGTGGCGCGATTGCCTACCTGCTGATTCCGCTGGTGGACTGGCTCTGCCGATGGCGCCCCCCGGGCGTCACGCCTGTGTTCTGGCGGGGGCTGGTGAGTCTGGGGGTGGTGATTGGCTTTATTGCGCTGGTGGTGTACGCTTCGGTGGCGTTCGTTTCGCCCTTTATTTTTGAGGCGCGCGATTTCCTCAAAGACCTGCCCACCTACCAGAAGCGACTGGAAGCCAGCCTCAGCCAGTGGCAACAAACCTATCAACAGTGGTACGCGGGCTTACCGCCCCAGGCACAGCAGTGGCTGGACAAGCAAACCGAGGCGCTCAACCACTCGCTGAACCAGACCACCGCCGACCTACAGGCAAGCGTGCAACAGGTGGTGCAGGGCGCGGGGCACATTCTCAAACTGCTGGTGGAACTCTTCCTTGTGCCCGTGATTGTGTTCTACCTGCTGTTCGACTCGCATCATCTCAAGCGGGAGACGCTCCGCTGGGTTCCACCGCGCTACACACGCACGGTGCTGATGCTGATTGCCGAAACGAACCGCGTGATGCGGGGCTATATTGTGGGGCAGCTGATTCTGGGGATTATCGCCGGCATCGCCACATGGATTGGGCTTCAGGTGATGGGCATCAAATACGCGGCGACGCTGGCGCTGTTTGCAGGCATTACGCGCGCCATCCCGGTGATTGGACCCGTCGTGGCGGCGGTGCCCGTCGTTGGGATGGGGCTGCTGCAGGAGGGGCTGACGCTGGGGATTCAGACCACCATCTTTATGACCGCGCTCTTCCTGGTGGAGCATAAAATGATAATGCCGAAGATTATCGGCGACCGCGTGGATTTACATCCTGTGCTGGTGATTGTGGTGTTGCTGGTGAGTGGTACCTTCTTCGGGTTGATGGGGATGTTTTTCGGGGTGCCCGTGGCGGTGATTGTGCGCAATGTGATGATTGCCCAGCGCCAGCGTGCGCGACGGCGCCCCCGTCTGCACCGTCTTACCGTACTGGAACGCACGGAGCTCACCACAGGCACAGGAGGCAAATAGGTGGATCTGATACAGGCTATCTGGTTAGGCGCACTGCAGGGATTGACCGAGTTTCTGCCTATCTCCAGTTCTGCCCACCTGATTCTGATGCGCTACTGGTTCGGCTGGGAGATTGGCGACCCGCAGATGGAACTGATGTTCGATGTAGCGCTCCATGTGGGCACACTCATGGCGATTGTGGGCTATTTTGCCCGCGACCTGGCGCGACTGGCAGGCGCACTCTTCAGCCCCGACCCCAGCCGTGCCATAGAGCGGCGGCTGGCGTGGGGCGTGGTGATCGGCTGTATCCCCGCCGCGCTGGTGGGCGCGCTGTTTGAAGACACAATTGAAGCGTATTTCCGCTCGCAATATGTGGGCATCAGCGGACTGCTGATTGGCGTGGGGATTCTGATGGCGCTGGCAGACCGATTCGGAGCCAAAACGCGCTCTATTGAGTCCATCGGGCTGCTGGACGCGCTGCTGATCGGGGTAGCGCAGTCGCTGGCGCTGATTCCGGGCTTTTCGCGTTCAGGAATCACGATTATTGCGGGGTTGGCGCTGGGGTTGCAGCGCGAGGCGGCGGCGCGCTTTTCGTTCCTGCTGGCGACGCCCATCACCTTCGGCGCGGCGCTCTGGTCATTTCGGCACCTGTTCAAGCAGAGCATCCCTGCGGAGATGGTAACGCCGATGATTGCGGGCGCCCTGACGGCAATGGTGGTCGGCTGGCTCTGTATTGCGTTCCTGTTGCGTTATTTGCGCACGCGCTCGCTGATGCCGTTTGTCATCTACCGCGTGGGGGTCGGCGTCGCGACGCTGGTGCGTATCTTCACAGGAGGGGCATAACATGCGGGTTCTCATCACAGGTGCCAACGGCATGCTGGGCGCCGAACTCACGGATTATTGCCAGCAGCTGGGGTACACCGTCATCCCCACGGGGCGTCAGCCCCATCTCATTCAGATGGACATCACGGAACCTCGAACCGTGCGTGCCGTGTTTGAGGAATACCGCCCCGAAGTGGTGTTCCACTGCGCCGCGATGACCAATGTGGACGCCTGCGAGCAGCACCCCCAGCAAGCCTACCGTGTGAACGCCTTCGGTGCGGAAGTGATTGCCAGCCAGTGCCATCGGGTGGGCGCCATCTGTGTGGCTATCTCCACCGACTATGTATTTGACGGCAAAGCGGGGCGCCCTTATCACGAATACGACACTCCCAATCCGCTGAGCGTGTACGGGCGCTCCAAATGGCTGGGCGAGCAGGCGGTGCAGGCGCTCTGCCCGCGCCACTACATTGTGCGCGTGGCGTGGTTATACGGACGGTTCCGTCCCAGCTTCCCCCAGTTCGTGCTTCAGCAGGCGCAGGCGGGCGAGAAGGTCAAAGCGATTGTAGACCAGATTGGCTCCCCCACCTACACCTACGATGTCGCCCAGCGCCTGCTTCAGTTAGTGCAGACCGATGCGTTCGGCGTGTATCACCTGACGAATCGCGGTCCGGTGTCGCGCTACGAGTTCGCGCGAACGCTTCTGCAGTGGGCAGGCTTGCCTGAGTTACTGGAGCCAATCCCCATGAGCGCGTGGCAGACCCCTGCTCCCCGCCCCGCCTACTCCGCGCTGATTTCATGGCGGCTGGAATGGGCGCAGCTGCCCCCTATGCCCACATGGCGCGACGCCCTGAGACGCTTCCTCAAACAGATGGGGTATACTGCCCCCCACGATGAGAACGCGCATCCTGCTCACTCTGATGGGAATGATGCTGACGATGACCTTCACACAAACTCAGATTGAGACCGAATTTCGCGCTTTTTGGGTGGATGGCTTCAACGAGGGCTTCCACACGCCCGAAGAGGTGGACGCCCTGCTACGGCGCGTGCGCGAAGCCAACATGAACGCGGTAATCGTGCAGATGCGCAAGCGCGGCGACGCCCACTACTTCTCCCCGCTGGAGCCGTTCGCCGCTAATCAAAAGCCCGGTTTTGATGCGCTGGCGTACCTGATTGAAAAAGCCAAAACCGAATCGCCTCCAATAGAGGTGCATGTGTGGGTCAACTGCCACCCCATCTGGCCTGGCAGCAGCTGGCCCAACGACCCCAGGCACATTCTCAACCGCTTTCCCGAAATTCAGACCGAAAATGTCAACGGCGAGCGCATCACCGAGGTCGGCTACGGCATGGACTGGGGACACCCGCTGGCAAACGAGTGGTTCGCCCGCGTCGTGCTGGATATTGTCAGCCGATACGATATTGACGGCATTCATTTTGACTACATCCGCTACACGGGCGAGCAGTGGGGCTATAACCCTGTGAGCGTGGAGCGGTTCAACCGCCGCTATGGGCGCACAGGTAAGCCCGAACCCACCGACCCGCTCTGGAAACAGTGGCGGCGCGATCAGGTCACGGCGGTCGTGCGCAAAATCGCCACGCAGGCGCGCGCGCTCAAGCCCCAGCTCAAAGTCAGCGCCGCGCTAATCACCTGGGGCGACGGACCCAAAGACGCCACCGATTGGGTCAACCGTTCTGCCTACAGTCGGGTCTTTCAGGATTGGCGCGGCTGGCTGGAAGAAGGGCTGCTGGATATGGCAATCCCGATGATTTATTACAATCAGGCGAACCCCGAACGGGCGCGCTTCTATCAGAACTGGATTAACTTCCTCAAAGACCACCAGTATGGTCGGCACGGCGTGGTGGGCATCGGCAACTATCTCAACACATGGGAGAACACCGCGGAGCAGGTTCGGCTGGCACGAGAACCCAGCCCGCGCGGCAACCGCCCGGTGGGGGTCTGTTTCTTCTCCTACGCCGCCACCAGCGGACGCGGCACCGAAGATGGCTCCAACCGCTATGAAGAGGGCTTTTACACCTTCCTGCGCAGCCTGTTCCCCGAATGGGTGCCCACGCCACCGATGGACTGGAAACGCTTCCCCACCACGGGACACCTGATGGGCACACTGGTGAACGCCCGTGACCTGACTCCGCTGGACGGCGCAACGGTAGAGCTCTATCGCGACGGCACACTCTACAAAACGCTCACCACCGACGGCACGGGCTTCTTTGCAGGGGTTCACCTGCCGCCGGGGCAGTACGCCCTGATCATCCGCGCCGAGGGAATGCCCGCATTTTCACTCCCCTCCCTTCAGATCACGCCGGGCATCACCACCGTGTTCCATCACGCGCTGGGCGACACCGATGCGCTTCGCCTTGCCTCTATCCGAAGCCTGCAGAACCTGCCTGAAGGCGCAAAAGTGCTGCTGGTGGGCAAGGAGATTGCGGAAACGGTAGACGAGAGAGCGACCTCCCTGCGCATCCGCGACCTGCTGGGCGGCGCAGAGGTGGAAGTGTTCCCCCAGAAAATGCAGTTCCCCTGGCTCAAGGGCGAGCGTGTGGCGGTGAGGGGCACAGTGCGCGTGCTTCCCAGCGGCACCCGCCAGATTGTGAACGCCCAGATTCGCTGGCTGGGGGTACAATAAAGCCACTATGTGGACACGCATACTCGTTTTCGGGTTGTTGCTGACTTTGAGTGCCGGCGTGATTGCCGAGCCGAAAATCCCGCGCACAAACTACAAAGACCTCCAGAGCCGCCTGCAAAAGCTGAAGGGTAAAGTGGTGGTGGTCAACTTCTGGGCGACATGGTGCGGACCCTGCATGGAAGAGATGCCCGACCTCGCCCGCTTCTACAAAAACTACCGCAGCAAGGGCGTGGAAATGATCGGCGTCTCGGTGGACGATCCTGAACTGGCGGACAGCGCCATCCCCCCTGTCCTGCGCAAACACGGGGTAACCTACCGCGTGGTGGTGCTGGACGAAGACCCGAACACCTTCATCGAGAAGTTCGATAAGAATTGGCAGGGTGAGGTGCCGCGCTTCTACCTCTACAGCAAGTCCGGCAAGCGATTGGCGGCGTGGTCGGGCAAAACCCCTTACGCCGAGCTGGAGAAGCGGGTCAAGGAGGCACTCAAGGCGAAGTGAGCGAAACAGGGCTGCCCTTCACCAAAGTGGAAGGCATGGGCAACGACTTCGTGCTGCTGGAATGGGAGCAGATCCCCGAGTCGTGGCAGGGGCGTCCGGAGCGGCTGGCGCAAATTCTGTGCCATCGCCCGTTTGGGGTTGGCGCCGACGGCTTGTTGATTATTCAACGCAAAACGCCCCAGCGCGTGGTGATGCGCATGTTTAACCCCGACGGCACGGAAGACTTCTGTGGCAACGGATTGTGCTGCGTGGCGCGGTTCGCCTATGAGCATGGGTATACCGACGCCACCGAGTTTGTGATTGAAGCCTATCGGGGGCAGGAAGTGCCCGTGCGCCTGCACCTGCGCGAGGGGACTGTAGACGCCATCACCACCACGCTCCCTGCCCCGCGCTTCCATCCCCGCCAGATTCCGATGCTGGTGGAGGGCGAGGTGGTGGAAGACTACCCCCTCACAATCGCCGACGAGACGCTGCGCCTCAACGCGGTTAACACGGGCACAACGCACACGGTAATCTTCACAGACCGCCTGCCCGACGACGAGCGCTTCCACAAACTCAGCCCCCGGCTGGAAACGCATCCCCTGTTTCCAGAGCGCACGAGCGTGCTGTGGGCGGTGGTGGACTCGCCCGAAACGATTCGGATGCGAATCTGGGAGCGCGGCGTGGGCGAGACGCTGGGCTGTGGCAGCGGCGCGGCGGCGGTCGCTGTGCTGGCTCAGCGCGCCGGCTGGGTTAGCGAAACGGTGGAAGTCGTCTCAAAAGGCGGGCGTGTCAAAGTGCGCTGGCAACCGAATCAGCCTGTTGAGATCACAGGGACTGCGTTCGTGCGCTTCGAGGGGGTCTATTTCCTTCAGGATGCGCAAAAAGGGGAGGCTCTGTAAGAGCGCTCCCCTTTGCGTCGTTGAAGCGGCTAAGGCTTAGTGACCGCCCGAGCTACCGCCGGACTCGCCGCCCGTCGCAGGCTGAGCGCCGCCCTCACCGCCCGTTGCGGGCTGAGTGCCGCCCTCACCACCTGCAGTCTGACCACTTGTCTCGCCGCCGGTGGTACCGCTTGTTCCACCGCCCGTTGAGGGCTGAGAGGTTTGGGGCTCCGTGCCACCGCCAGCCTCTTCCTTCGGACCGCAGGCGCTCAGCACCAGCGACGCGCTCAGCGCAATCAACGACAGACCGAACAGCATCCACTTTTTCATCGGCTGTACCTCCTCTGTGATGTGTCGGGACTTGCCCGAACTGCCTATATAATACCCTATCCTGCCCATAATGTCAAGGGGTATGCCAAATTTGTTGCGCCATACACCCCAATTTCACCCCTACATAGGGTATCTTGATAGCAGGAAATCCCAAGGTCAGGGGTAAAATTTTGTTTCCGGGAGATGGCTTATGCAAACGCAAGCCCTGATTCAGAGTGGTCTCACCGGGCAATCGCCGACTCGGCGTCAGCTGGTGGGGCGTGTGGTCGCAACCGAACGCCAGCCCAGCACCTCGTTCCAGTTCCACTTCTGGGCAACACCCGATAGCCCTATCGGCATCGGCACACTGGTCGTGGTGGAAGCGCCTGGACGCACCGTGTGGGGAATCGTGACCGAAGGGCACGCCTATAACGATGTGGTCAGCCCGATGTTTGATTATCTCGGTGCGGACGGCAAACCCGACTCGCAGCCGCCCACCGACCGCCCCGAAATCCGCGTCTACACCGCCGCCGTGTTGCGCTGTGAACCCGAACAGCCCATCCAGCCCGTGCCCATCGGCTCGGTCTACCTGGCAACCGAAGCGGACGTGCTGATTGCCCTGCGCATCAACGAAATCCCTGAAGAGCGGCGCGTGCCCGTCGGAATCTACGATAACGGCGGTCTCAAAGCCCCCGTCTATCTCGACGCCGACTTCCTGATCGGTCCCGAAGCAGGACATCTGAATGTTACAGGCACCAGCGGGCTGGCTGCCAAAACCAGCGCCATCCAGTTTCTCGTGAACGCCATCTTCCAGAAGGTGCGCAACCGCACCGTCGCCGTCGTCTGCTTCAATGTGAAAGGTGGCGACCTGCTCTTTCTGGACAAGCCCCCCGCCCACGCCCTCGATCCCAAAGATGAAGAAATCTACCGCCTCGTGGGCATGGAACCCAAGCCGTTTGAAAAGGTGCAATACTATGCGCCCTACAAACCCGACCGCGTGAACCTCGCCACGCTCCGCACGCACCCCAGCCTGACCCACAATGTGCATCCCTTGCTGTGGGGCTTGCGCGAGGTGATGCGCTATGTGGAAGTGCTGCTCAATAAAGACGATGTGGAAGCCAAAGCGGACGCCTTCCTGCAGTTCCTGCGCCAGCGCGTGATTGACCCCGGCTTCTTCGAGTTCGACGAGGAAGAAGCGAAGTTCCTCATAGGGGTTGACCTGCCGCGGCGGCTCGAGGTCAAAAACTTCAGCGACCTTGTGTTCTGGTTCGAGGTGGTGTTGCGCTATCTGGAGTACGCGAACCGCAAGCAGTGGCGCAGCTTCGCCGTGGAGACCATCCGCAAAATCCAGAACCGACTCGTGAACCTCACCACGCGCTTCGCCGGGCTGGTCAGCGAAGGCACGGAAGTGTTTGACCTGCCCTGGGGACGCTTCGAAGACCGCACAATCTATGTGATCGATGTCGCCAACCTCTCGGAAGAGGCGCAGGATTTAATCTTCACGCGCGTGGTGGCAGAGCTGCGCGAGCGCATGGAACAGCGCACGCTCGGCGTGGACGCGGTGATTGTGATTGTGGACGAGCTGAACCAGTACGCGCCCAACACGAACCGCGAGACCTATGTGATGCGCACGCTCCGCAACATCTGTGCGCGTGGGCGCTATCTCGGATTGGTGCTGTTTGGGGCGCAACAGTTCCGCTCGCAGGTAGACCGCCAGGTGATTGGCAACTGCTCCACCGCCCTCTATGGGCGCATCGAGATGGAGGAGCTGGCACAGCAGGGCTACCAGATTTTCGGTCCCGCCGTCAAGGAGAAGATGGGCACGCTCTCGCCGGGCGAGATGCTGGTGCGCCACCCTTACTTCAGTCAGCCGCTGTTTGTGCGCTTCCCACGCCCTGCCGTGATGCGCGGTCAGGACGGCTTGCGCCACTTCCCGCCCGAACCCGATAAGTCGCTGGAAGATGCCGTCTTCGCGAACCTGCGCCAGCTGGACCCCAACCTGGATCGCAACGCTGTCGCCGACCTGATTGCCAGCGCCCGCTACAGCGACGGCGAACTGGCAAAAGATGAAATCATCCACGCAATGCACAAAGTCCTGCAGGAGCGCCCCGCGCCGGGGCAGGTGTTGCGTGCCTTCGAACGCGCCCTGCCCAAAGCACCCCCCCGCCGTGAGGTTAGCAGCAGCCCCTTCCCCTACGACCTCACCGAACCGCCCATCAAAGGGCTGGACGATGAGGATGACTTTGGTGCACTTGAAGACGACCTCTACGAGGATGAGGACGACGAGGAAAACCCGTTCCTCTGAACGAGGGAACCCAGGATACCCCCACAAGCGAGGGGAACCGGGACGGGGGCTTCCGCATGCCTGAACGCGCCCCCCGTGGGGCAGGGTTCGGCTCCCCTTGCGACGCAGGGGGAACCCACGGCTTAAAGGGGTAGGTTTTTTCAGCCTCCCCGAAAGAGCGACGGCTGAGGTTCCGTTCCTACGAAACAAAGCCCGCCTTCGCTGGCTATATTAGCCGACGCAGGTCGGCTTCGTCTATTAGGAACGGCTTTAGCCGTCAGAACATCACGCCTACACAAACAAAAAACGCCCCTCCCTCGCGCGAGGAAGGGGCGCCTTCTATTTCAATCCCTCACAGGTAGGCTACAAACTCATCCTGGTCGGCTTGCGTCCATTGAGTAAACCAGTTTCAATCCCTCACAGGTAGGCTACAAACTGGTGGTGCGGAACGAGGATGGTGAGATTGTAGAGCGTTTCAATCCCTCACAGGTAGGCTACAAACTTCCCCGACCGTCTCGTATCAGGCTACAAACACGGGTTTCAATCCCTCACAGGTAGGCTACAAACAGGAACCATGGACGAGATCCGGATTACACAGGTCGAGTTTCAATCCCTCACAGGTAGGCTACAAACAGGGCCGAAACGCCGCCGATTACTGGGCGGTAAAGTAGTTTCAATCCCTCACAGGTAGGCTACAAACGGTTCGCCCAAACCCGCAACCCCATCGCGGGGCGGTAGTTTCAATCCCTCACAGGTAGGCTACAAACGGTGCGTGGGGGTAAGTTGGCAATCGTCAATGCTTGTTTCAATCCCTCACAGGTAGGCTACAAACTGTGTTGCCCGGCACGGACACAGAAGTCGAGTTTCGTTTCAATCCCTCACAGGTAGGCTACAAACTGTGCGTCAGAACTCAGAACACAGAACACCCGTTCTTGTTTCAATCCCTCACAGGTAGGCTACAAACTCAATGCCCCCCACCAACAGGCCCGTTTGTGTGCGTGTTTCAATCCCTCACAGGTAGGCTACAAACTTGTGCACCGTGACTATTCTTGAGTCAGCGCTGATCGTTTCAATCCCTCACAGGTAGGCTACAAACTCAGGTGGACGCCCTGATCACGAACGAGTCTGTTCCTGTTTCAATCCCTCACAGGTAGGCTACAAACGGGCCTTGCGGAATGGGGCGTCGTCGTCCAGGTAGAGTTTCAATCCCTCACAGGTAGGCTACAAACTTCTACCTGACCGAACAGATGCTGGAACAACATCCGTTTCAATCCCTCACAGGTAGGCTACAAACGCAGGACGCCCTCGCGGTAGGCGTCCTGTATTTTCGTTTCAATCCCTCACAGGTAGGCTACAAACATTGCAAAAATAGCGGCAAGCGATATGCCGCATTCGGTTTCAATCCCTCACAGGTAGGCTACAAACGTCTGGACGCCGACGCTGCGCGAGGCGCGAAGCCTGGTTTCAATCCCTCACAGGTAGGCTACAAACCTTTGGGCTTCATGGTCGCCCGCAATCGCCCGCCAGTTTCAATCCCTCACAGGTAGGCTACAAACTCTATCACTCGCGCCCTGCCCAGTACCGTAGTGGGTTTCAATCCCTCACAGGTAGGCTACAAACGCGATCCAGTCCCTCGCGTCCCTCATCTGGCAAAAGCGTTTCAATCCCTCACAGGTAGGCTACAAACCGGAAACGGGCGAGGTGCGCGTGCTGACCGCCATCGGTTTCAATCCCTCACAGGTAGGCTACAAACGGGTAAACGGGCAGGTAGATGGGCAGGTAGACGGGCAGTTTCAATCCCTCACAGGTAGGCTACAAACGGTTCTGGGGAGGGTTCGGGTAGAGCCTCATATACTTGTTTCAATCCCTCACAGGGGGGGTAGGTGATGCGTGGAAGCGGGTCGCCGAACTGTTTCAATCCCTCACAGGTAGGCTACAAACTCTTGTGTATGCTGGTCATAGTATTGTGCAAGCTCGGTTTCAATCCCTCACAGGTAGGCTACAAACCAACCCGCCTTTTGCGGGTCGGTCCCGAAAATGAGTTCAAAACGGTTCCGATTGTCAAGGTTCGGGCGTTGCCCGTTGGCGGGTTTATTATACCCCATCGGTGTCGGTGAAATCAAGCTTTGGCGTCGATCGGACTCGGATTTGAACTCAAGTGCCCAAAAGCCGGCGATCGACGCCAAACGGGTTTCTGGCATACAGGATGTAGGGTGTCAGGTTATCTATAGCACTCTACTGGTAGTATATCATCTCCCGGTTTGTCGTCGAACGAAGGGTTAGTCAAAGAATCGGGCAAAATGAGTTCAAAATTCAAAAGAAACGGCGTGTGGCGTGTGCCAGCGCCATGCCCATGCGGTTTTGCAAGAAGCAACCGCCCGCATGGTATACTTCTCGCATGCCAGCCTATCAAATGCCCGATGAGAAGGGCTACTTCGGACGCTATGGGGGGCGCTTCGTGCCCGAAACGCTCATTCCCGCCTTAGAGGAGCTGACCGAAGCCTACCTGCACTATAAACACGACCCCGACTTCCAGCGCGAGCTGAACTACTATCGCATCACCTACGCAGGACGCCCCACCCCGCTCTACTACGCCCGCAACATGAGCCTCGCGCTGGGACACGACATCTATCTCAAGCGCGAAGACCTGTGCCACACAGGCGCCCACAAAATCAATAACGCGCTGGGGCAGGCGCTGCTGGCAAAAAAGATGGGCAAAAAGCGCATTATCGCCGAAACAGGCGCAGGACAGCACGGCGTCGCCACCGCCACCGCATGCGCCCTGTTCGGACTGGAGTGCGAAATCTACATGGGCGCGGAAGATATGGAGCGCCAGGCGCTGAATGTGTTCCGCATGATTCTGCTCGGCGCGAAGGTTCACGCGGTCAAATCGGGCACGGCGACCCTCAAAGACGCCACCAGCGAAGCCATCCGCGACTGGGTCACGAATGTGCGCACCACCCACTATATCATCGGCTCATGCGTGGGACCGCATCCCTACCCGATGATGGTGCGCGATTTTCAGGCGGTGATTGGCGAAGAGGCGCGCGAGCAGATGCTGAACTACGCGGGGCGTCTGCCCGATGTGGTGCTTGCCAGCGTCGGCGGGGGCAGTAATGCGATTGGTATCTTCTATCCGTTTATTGAGGACGAGGGCGTGCGCCTGATTGGCGTGGAGGGCGGCGGCAAGGGGCTGGACACCGACCAGCACGCCGCGAGCCTCACCGCGGGGGAATACGGCATCCTGCACGGCTCCGCCAGCCTCGTGCTACAAACCGAAGACGGGCAGATTCGCACCACACACTCGGTCTCCGCAGGGCTGGACTACCCCGGTTCTGGCCCCGAACACGCCTATCTGAAAGAGATTGGACGCGCCGAGTATGTGGCGGTCAGCGACGAGGAGGCGCTCTCGGCGTTTGCCTGGGTCGCCCGCAAGGAGGGCATCATCCCCGCGCTGGAGTGCGCCCATGCGTTTGCCTATCTCGTGAAACTCAGCGCCGAGCTACCAGCAGGCTCCATCGTGCTGGTGAACCTGTCGGGGCGCGGCGACAAGGATGTGAACCATGTCGCCCAGCTGATTTACGACCGCGCCGACGCTACATCCGAAACACCCCAAACTTCGTCTCCGGGATAGGCGCATTGCACGCCATCGAGATGCCGAGCGCCAGCACCGTGCGCGTGTCGGCGGGGTCTATAATGCCGTCGTCCCACAGGCGCGCCGTGCTGTAAAACGCGCTGCTCTCTTCCTCGTACTTCTCCAGAATGGGCTTTTTGAAGGCTTCCTGCTCTTCGGCGGACATGGTTTGCCCTTTCGCGGCGAGCTGGTCTAACTTAACGGTGAGTAGCACATTCGCCGCCTGCTCGCCGCCCATCACGGCGATTCGGGCGTTGGGGTACATCCAGAGCAGGCGCGGCTGGTAGGCACGCCCACACATTGCGTAGTTGCCCGCTCCATAGGAACCACCAATAATCACGGTGAATTTGGGCACCTGCGCGTTCGCCACTGCCATCACCATCTTGGCGCCATGCTTCGCAATCCCCTCGTTCTCGTACTTCTTGCCCACCATGAAGCCCGTGATGTTCTGCAGAAACACCAGCGGGATGCGCCGCTGGCAGCAGATTTCAATAAAGTGCGCCCCCTTCAGCGCGCTCTCCGAAAAGAGGATGCCATTATTCGCGATAATGCCCACGGGGAAGCCGTGAATGTGGGCGAAGCCGCACACCAGCGTCGTGCCGTAGCGCGCTTTGAACTCTACGAAGCGGCTGCCGTCCACGATACGGGCGATAATCTCGCGCACCTCAAACGGCTGGCGCAGGTCGCGCGGGATGATACCATAAATCTCGGCGGGGTCATAGAGCGGGTCTTCGGGCGGTGCCAGCTCGAAGGGGTACTCTTTGCGGATGTTGAGGTGCGCCACCAGTTCGCGGGCAATCTGGAGGGCGTGGCTGTCGTTCTCGGCGAAGTAGTCGGCGACGCCCGACAGGCGGGTATGCACATCCGCGCCGCCCAGCTCCTCCGCGCTGACCACCTCGCCCGTCGCCGCCTTGACCAGCGGCGGTCCCCCCAGAAAAATCGTGCCCTGATTTTTCACGATAATCGTCTGGTCGCTCATCGCGGGCACATACGCGCCCCCGGCGGTGCATGACCCCATCACGACAGCAATCTGATGGATGCCCATCGCCGACATGCGCGCCTGATTGTAGAAGATGCGCCCGAAATGGTCGCGGTCGGGGAACACCTCCGCCTGCAGGGGCAGAAACGCGCCGCCTGAGTCCACCAGATAAATCGTGGTGAGGCGGTTTTCTATGGCAATCTCCTGCGCACGCAGGTGCTTTTTGACCGTGATGGGGAAGTAGGTGCCGCCTTTGACCGTGGCGTCGTTGGCGATAATCATGCACTCTTTGCCGTGAATCACGCCAACCCCCGCGACGACCCCTGCGCAGGGCGCCTCGTTGTTGTAGAGTCCGTAGCCAGCGAGAGGCGCAATCTCCAGAAAGGGGGTGTCGGGGTCAATTAGAGCCTGAATGCGCTCGCGGGCGGTGAGTTTGTTGCGGGCGCGATGTTTGGCTAAGGCTTCCGCGCCGCCCCCTGCCCGCGCCCACTCTAACGCCTCCCGATAGCGTTGCAGGAGCGATTCATAGTACGCGCGGTTCGCCTGAAACTCTGGGTCGCTGGTGCGAATCTGGCTGTGCAGAACGCTCATCGCGCTTCCCGGTTCGCCGCGTGAGTTCCCATTCCTGCCGTCAGGACTGGGTGAGCACCTCGCGCACTTTGGCAGCCAGCTGGCTCAGCGTATAGGGCTTCGCCAGAAACGCCACGCCCGGCTTCAGCTCCCCCTGCTCAATAATGCTGTTCTCGGTGTAGCCTGAGATGTAAAGCACTTTCATCTTCGGGTGCGACGCCAGCAGGGTCTGAGCGAGCGCGCTGCCGCGCATCTGGGGCAACACCACATCGGTAATCAGCAGGTCAATCGGATGCGATTGGGCAATCGCAATCGCTTCGCTGGGGGTTGTGGCGGTTTGCACCGTGTAGCCGAGACTGCGTAAGAGCGCCGCGGTCGTTTCCAGCACATCGGGGTTATCTTCCACCAGCAGGATGTGCGCTTCGCCTCTATGTGCAGGAGCCTCATCGGGCGCCTTTTCCAGCGGCTGGGGCGCCTCCGGGACGCGAGGCAGATAGATTTTGAAGGTCGTGCCCTTGCCCAGCTCGCTGTAGACCCAGATGTAGCCTCCCGCCTGACTGACGATTCCGTGAACGGTTGCCAGCCCCAGTCCGGTACCGCTCTCACGGGTCGTGTAAAACGGCTCAAACAGGTGGGGCAGGTGTTCGGGCGCAATCCCCTCGCCCGTGTCGGTGATGACAATCAGCACATATTCGCCGGGCTTGACCTGCCAGTGGCTCGCCACATATGCCTCATCCAGCACCACATTCTGGGTTTCTATCGTGAGCCTGCCGCCACGGGGCATCGCCTGCCGCGCGTTGGAGACCAGATTCACCAGCACCTGCTCGATCTGGGCGGGGTCCGCCCGCACCGTGCCGAGCTGCGCGTCCAGATAGTAATTGAGTTCGATATCTTCTCCGAGAATCTGCTGGAGAATCCCCAGCACGCGCTGAAGATGTTCATTCAGGCTCATGGGCTGGGGGTAAATCACGCGCCGCCGTGCGAACGCCAGCAGCTGACTGACCATCTGGCTGGAGCGCGCGACCGCATCGCGAATTTGCTGCAGGTAAGCCTGCACAGGATGCGCCTCAGGGAGCTGCATTTGCGCCAGTTCCGCAAAGCCGCTGATGCCTGTCAACACATTGTTGAAGTCGTGAGCGATTCCGCCCGCCAATCGCCCGATGCTCTCCAACCGTTGCGCCAGCTCAATCTGCATCTGCAGGCGCCGAATCTCGGTGATGTCAATCGCAAATGCAATCACCCCTTCCATGCTTCCGTCGGCTCGGCGAAGCGGCTCCAGCCACACCTGGAACAGGCGCTTGCGGAACTCGTACTCGAACTCTCTGGGAACGCCCTGAAGCGCTTCTGCCAGCGCCGTCAGCACAGGGGTCGGGTCATGGGGCGCCAGCACCTCCGCCACCGACTTGCCCACGATTTGGGTCGTATCCAGATCAAGGAGCCTCAAGCCTGCCCCGTTCACCGAGGCGAAGCGTAAACTCGAGTCTATGGTGCAGAGAACCGCGGGGAGCTGGTTCAGCACCAGTTGTAATCGCGCTTCTCGTTCACGAAGTTCTTTTTCCAGTAGATGCTTCTGCTCGGTATCTCTTTCGAGCCGCTCGATTTCTGCGCGGAGCCGGGTGTTTTCGTGTTTCAGAGTCTCCAGTTCACGGCGCAGGCGAGCCTCATCGTTTGAGTGCATGCAACCTCCTTCGGTGCAGAGCGTCCAGTCCACTGCCCTGAGCGCCGCGCCAGGTGGAAGTATACCCCACGCATGTGGAATAATCGCCCTGGTGAAACCCTATGGCTGGCAAGAAGGAAAAAGCACCAAAAGACGGCGGCGACGGTAAGGGCAAAAGCCCTATGCTGATGATTGTAATTGTGCTGGTCGCTGGGCTGGCGGGTGGCGTCTTCGTCGGCAAGAACATGATGGGCAGCAAGGCACCCCCCGAACCCAAGCCCCCTAAAGTAGGTAGCACGGTGGACCTGGGCGAGTTTCTGATAAACCTGGGCGAAGACTCCTACCTGAAGGTCGGCGTCGCGATTGGTCTTAAAGAGGGTATCGACGGCGGACATATGAAGGAGGAAATCCCAGCGCTCAAAGACGCCGTGCTGATGGCGTTCGCAGGGCGCACCAAGTCCGAGCTCCACTCGCTTGAAGGCAAGCACAAAATCAAGGAGCAAATCCGCGAACGCATCAACGAAGTGCTGGAACACAAAACCCATGAGAAAGAGAGCGTGCTGGAGGTCTATTTCACTGCCTTCATCACGCAATAGCTGTCCGCTTTGGGGCTTGTTTTGAGTCTTTAAGGAGAGGTATGAGAAGACAAGCCCTGTTCTGGACTCTGTGCTTGCTCATTTCTGGGCAGGCATTGGCGCAGCCGTACGACTTCACCGTTGTGGCACCCCCCAGCGGAGTGAGCGGACCTGTTTCGTTGAACGCCCAGACCTCTGGCACCCTGATTGGCAACTACGACCCTGACACGAACCCCACGGGCACCCGCACAAAGCCCGGGCTTTTTGGCTCCTTCGGACCCACTGAAAATGTGCCCGTGGACATCAATATCGGCGCACAGGTAGGCGGCACGCTGAACCGTCAGGCGAGCGGCACCTTTCAGGCGACTTTCGACACGAGCCTGAACACAATTGCCTTCAGCGGGCTATCCGTAAACTTCTTAGCGAACGGAGCTGCCGTGCTACCAGCGACCGTAACGCTAAGCGGTCAGGCGTTCCGCACGCGCAACCCCGATTCCGTCTATCCCCTCGTTGTTCCCATCACCCTGCCCATCGGCAGCCTCACACTGAGCCAGTTTGAGGTCAGCCAGAGCGCCGCAGGCGGCGGAGTCCTCACGCCTCAGGGTGGTGGGGTCTACAGTTTCACCGCGGTGGTGCCCGTGAACCTGAGCATCGCGGTAGACCTGTTCGGCACGCCGTTTGCCACCACGCTGCCCTTCGCGCTCCCGCTGCAGGGCACGGTGAGCATCACCGGCGCGACCGCCGTGATAGACTCGCTCCAGACCGTCAACTTCGCCCAGACCTTCAACCCCAACTTTGACATTCCGCCCTTCGAGTTCGGGCTGCCGACCATCTTGCCGCCGGGCTCCACGGCGAATCTCATCTTTGACCTGGTGCTGGATGAAATCGGGTTTAATTCGGACCTGGAGATTAACCTGCACGCAGAAGGGACACTGGTGCCTGAGCCTGCGAGTTTGACAGGGCTGGGACTGGCGAGCTTCTGGCTGTGCCTCCTGCGTCGCAGGAAGCGCTGACCGAATGCAGATTGCCATCATCGGCTTAGGCGGGATAGGGGCTTCGGTGGGGCTGGGATTGGGCGCGCTTCCGAAGCCCCTTTTTAAGCGGCGACTTGGTTATGATATTGACCCCCGCGCGAGCGAGGGCGCCCTGGCGCTCAGCGCGATAGACCATGCCGTCGCCAGCGTGCAAGCATGCGCTCAGGCAGAGGTGATTTTAATTGCCACGCCACCCACCACCTTGCCGATGCTGTTTGAACAACTTGCCCCCCATCTTTCCCCTGCCCATATCCTGACAGACACCGCGAGTGTGAAGACGCCCGTGCTACACTGGGCGAAGCGACTGCTTCCCTACCCTGCGCGTTTTGTGGGGGGACACCCGATTGCAGGCACGGAACATCACGGCTGGCAGTCGGCTCGGAACGACCTGTTCCACGGCGCCCAGTGGGTGCTGACGCCCGCCCCCGAAACCGACCCCGACGCTATCGAGACGGTACGCCAGATGGTGATTTCTCTGGGCGCGACCCCCGTGCTGATGGATGCCGGGGCGCACGACAGCGAAATGGCGTTACTGAGCCACCTGCCCCATGTGCTGGCGTTTAGCCTCCAATCGCTTGCGCTCCAGTCGCCACCAAGTCTGGCAGGCGGGGGCAGCTGGCGTTCCGCGACGCGCGTGGCGCAGAGTGATCCCACTCTCTGGGCGCAAATTCTCACGCTCAACCGCGAAGCAGTGCTGGAGTGGCTCGCGCGCCTGCGTACCCAACTCGATGCGCTGGAAGACGCCCTCCAGAAGGGCGATACGGAGGCTGTGGAGCGCTTCCTCCAGCGGGCTAAATCGCATGCTGAGTGAAAGCGTTGCCGTCAAACGAGAGCAGAACCTGCTCGTCGTCAATCCATGTTTCCAGATGCACGGGGCGTCCCCAGAGTTTGTAAATGTAGCGCATGCACCGCGCCGTACGCTCGATATCGAGCGGCTTGCCATCATAGTGATGCTTCAGATACAGCTCGCCCCGATGCTCCCAGTCGCCATCTTCCACCGTAATCACGGGCACGCCGAAGTTGGTGAGCTGGTCGACAAACGCATTTCTCACCTTGCGCCAGTCGGTTTCGTCCACCACCCACACCAGCTCGCCGTCGCGCTCCTCCACGCGATAGGTGTAAAGGTCCAGCTCGCGCACCAGCCGCTCGGTCAGGTACTTGTGCAGGAAGCTCTGGTCGCACTCCAGCTGGCGCACTTCAAAGATTTTCTGCAAGCCCTGCCCTTTGGGGCGCTCCACAGGGTAGCCCATCCAGTCGGTTTCGTACTCGTCAGGGTCCACTTCGCCGTTCCAGCGCCGCTCGATGTCGCGGAAAACCTTATAGCCCACATAGTAGGGGTTGATGTTCAGCCGTGAACCGGGCTGTATCACCGAGGCATGCATCTTGCGGAACTGCACATGCTCATCGGGAGTGAGGGGGAGCTCCTCAAGGATACGTTCATGCCAGAATGTTGCCCAACCTTCATTCATTATCTTGGTCTTAATTTGTGGTAAAAAGTAAATCATCTCTTCACGAATCATGCTGATAATGTCGCGCTGCCAGTCTTCCAGCACACGCGAGTAGTCGCGCAGGAACAGCAACAGGTCTTTCATCGGCTCTGGGGGGATTTTGTGCTTGCGGGGTTCGGGCTTCGGCTTGGGCTGCACCATGTAGAAGATGTCCTCATAGGTGTCGCCTGCGGGAGTCTCTTCGGTGGGCTGGGTTTTGGGGCGTGCCCCGCTCTCGTAGGTGGGCAAAACGGGGTCAATATGCTCCTCTATTGCCAGCACGGCGTCCAGAAACTGTTCCACGACCAGTGGTCCATAGCGTGCCTCGTAGTCGCGGATTCGCTCGGCGTGCAGACGCGCCCGCTCAATCATCTTGCGGTCGGTATGCTCAAAGTAGATATTGTTTTTGAAAAAGTCGGAGTGCCCGTACACATGGGCGACGACCAGTTTGTGCGCCAGCATGTCGTTCACATCCAGCAGGAACGCCTGCGCAGGGTTCGCGTTGAATACCAGCTCATAGATTCGGCTGATGCCGTACTCATACATTGTTTTCTGCACATGATAATCGCGCCCGAAGGTCCAGTGGGAGAATCGTGCAGGCAGGGCATAAGCGCCCAGCTCGTAAATCACATGCGCGGGCACGACTTCAAAATGCACTGGGTAGGGGTCTAAACCCAGTTCCAGGGCTTTTTCGTAAATCATCTCAATCCAGCGCTCCAGTTCGGCGCGTTCGCTCTGGGTCATCCGTTCCTCATCCCCTCCAATTAGGATACTCCATGATTATCGGTAAGTTCCCGCGCTCTGTCGAGAGCAGTGCGTTTCGGAGGTATACTCCCGACTGATGCGCGAGAGCGACCTGATTGCCCGGATTGCCCGGATTGCAGGAGCGCCACCCGATTCGCTGACCCTGAAGGTGGCGACAGGGATTGGAGACGATTGCGCTGTGTTGCGGATTGATGGGCGCACGCTCCTTCTCACCGTGGACATGCTGGTGGAAGGGGTGCATTTTCGTCTGGACTGGACGGATGCGCACGCGCTTGGCTGGAAAGCACTGGCGGTTAACCTGAGCGATATTGCCGCGATGGGTGGAAAGCCCGAAGTGGCACTGTTTTCGTTTGCGGCGCCGCCCCACCTTGCTGAAACATGGCTCCCTTCGCTGGTATCGGGGTTGACCGAGTGCGCGCGCCAGTACGGGTGTGCGCTGGTGGGGGGCGACAGCAATCGCGCGGAGCGGGTGGTGCTGGATATTACCGTGCTGGGCACGGTAGAGGGCGCGCCCCTTCTGCGCTCTGGTGCCCAGCCGGGCGACTGGCTGATGGTAACGGGTGCGCTGGGTGGCAGCCGCGCCGGGTTGTACGCTCTGCTGGAAGCGAACACACAGGGAGTGGACCTGACCCCCCATCTCAAACCCGTGCCCCGCCTGCGTGAGGGTCAATTCGCACGAGTGGGGGGCGCCAGCGCGATGATGGACCTGAGCGACGGCTTGGCAGCAGACCTGCCTAAACTGCTTCAGGCTTCGCGTGTGGGAGCAACCGTTTTCATGTCGTCTATTCCGATTCATCCTGTTGCGCATGATTGGGCAATTTCACACGGAGAAGACCCCGCTCTTTTCGCCATTCTGGGTGGGGAGGATTATGAACTGCTTTTCACTGCCCCTCCAAACATCGCTGAGAATCTCGCCTCTCACATCTCGGCGGAAACGGGCACGCCCGTGACCCGGATTGGGGAGATTACTGCAGAACCCGCCCTCTGGCTGGAAGACGAAACGGGACAGCGCCTGCCCTGGACCTTTCAGGGCTGGGATCATTTTGGGTGAACTGCAGGAAACAGCACTGCCGTGAAGAATTTTGTACATTATGAGAAAACTGCATGCACGCTTCGATGCTTACTGGAAAGAAGCGGTGCGCACTTTCTTTCCCCAGTGCATACGCCTCTTCTTTCCGAGCTTGTACCGCCTGATTGACTGGAAACGCGGGTTTGAGTTCCTGAATGTGGAGCTGCGCCGCGTGCATTCGCCCTACAGCAAGGGGCGCCGACCCGACATTGTGGTGCTGGTTCACCTCAAAAACGGTAACTCATGTCTGCTGGTGGTGCATATAGAAATTCAGGTTCAGCCTGACCCGTTCTTCGAGGAGCGGATGCTGGACTACTACCTGCACCTGCGCCTGACCTATAATAAAGAGGTCATCTGTCTGGCGATACTGGCGGATGCGAACCCGAACTGGCGCCCACGACGCCTGCATAAAAAGATTGCCCAGTTCCAGCTGGTGTTCGAGTTTATGACCGTCAAGCTGCTGGATTTAGACCCCCAGCGACTGGAACAGAGCCGTAACCCGATTGCGGTCATCACGCTGGCGCACCTGAACGCCCTGCGTCTGCGGGGCAATCCCGAACTCTTGTTTCAGGAAAAGGTGCGCATGATACGCAAACTGCTGGAAGGTGGGTATACTAAACGATACATCGCGGAGTTGTATGCGGAGGTGGATGCAATTATGGCACTTCCCAAAGAGCTGGAGCGTCAGGTGGCGGAAGTCGTGCGTGAGGTGCAGCGCAAAAAGCGCATCCGTCGGCTGACCAGCCTCGAGCTGGTGGCACTGGAAGAGGGCGCCAAGAAGGGACTGCAGCAGGGACTGGAACAGGGTATCCAGCAGGGACTCCAGCAAGGACTGGAACAGGGTATCCAGCAGGGACTCCAGCAAGGACTGGAACAGGGTATCCAGCAGGGTATCCAGCAGGGTATCCAGCAGGGTATCCAGCAGGGACTCCAGCAGGGACTCCAACAAGGCATCCTGCAGACGCTGGAACTGCGGTTTGGGGGTGTCCCAGAGCCTGTGGCAGAGATTCTACAAAAGATAACCGACATCGAATCTCTGCGCCTGCTACACGCGGAGGCGATTACGGCACCTTCGCTGGAAGCCTTCGAGACCGTGCTGGCTCGGTATGCAGAACCGCCTACTCCTCCAGCAGAGTGAGCTGGTGCGCGTTTTGCTGAAGCATCCGCGCTAAACGCCTCTGGGGGGCAGAAAGAGGGTATTCGGCGAGTCCCTCAAGCGTAGCCCACTCCAGCTGTGCGTAGGTCTGCGAGCGTGGCGTGCCATCCCGGTAGAGGCAGAGATAGCCGTAGAGTTCTATCCGCGAATAGGTCACAGCGTGTCGCACACAGCCCAATACGGCATAGGGGGTCGCCTGTAATCCGACCGACTCTGCCGCCCGGAGTGCAAGCGTTTCGATGCTTTCGCGCTGGGTGCGCGTCGCACGGGGAAACTCCCACAAGCCGCCCCAGAGTCCCGGTTCAGGGCGTTTTGCCAGCAGCACCGAGTCCTCCCGCAGAATGACTGCCGAAACATCCACCACCTTTTGAGACGGTTTTGCAGGGGCAGACTCAGGCACTGCCGTGGGCTGACCGCGTGCATAAGCGGCGCAAAGCGACTGTAAGGGGCACTGCGAACATGCGGGTTGAGTCGGCGTGCAGACCGTTGACCCCAGTTCCATGAGCGCCTGATTGAAGTCGCCAGGGCGCTCCGGGTCTACCAGCTCCTGCGCGATGTCCCACAACAGCCTGTGCCCTGCACCCTGCTTCAGGTTGCCCTTGAGCCACAGCAGGCGCGCCAGCACGCGCGTTACATTGCCGTCCACCACAGGCACGGGCTGCTGGAACGCGATACTCGCAACCGCGCCTGCCGTGTAGGCGCCGATGCCGGGCAACTCGCGCAACTTTTCGGCAGTGCTGGGGAACTGACCGCCTGCCTGCACGATGCGTTTCGCGGTCTCGTGCAGATGGCGCGCCCGCGAATAGTAGCCCAGCCCTTCCCAGTAGCGCAGCACCTCTTCCAGCGGCGCCGACGCCAGCGCTTCTATCGTGGGAAACCGCTCCACGAAGCGCTCGAAATACGGGATGACCGTGGCGACCTGCGTTTGCTGGAGCATCACCTCGGAGAGCCACACATAGTAGGGCGAGGGATTATCGCGCCACGGCATAGGACGGCGATTCACCGCGAACCACGCAAGCAGCCGCTCGCGCACCTGCGCCACCCATGCGGGGTCTAAAGGCTCCCTGTTACTGAATTGGCTCATAGTAGACCACAACGGGGCACGGCGCGTGTTTCAGCACATAGGCAACTGTGCCCAGCCCCAGCGGATTCTCCATCGGGATCAGGTGGCGGTGGTCGGTCATCACCAGCAGGTCGGCTTCCAGCTCTTCCGCCTCGCTGACCAGCCCAATCCCCGCGTCGCGCGCTTGCACCAGATCGGCTGCGACAGGCACGCCCTCCGTCTCGGCGATATGCTCGGCTTCCAGCAGAATCTGTTCCGCCTCGCGTGCGCCCGGGGGTTCGGGCGCGTCCACCTCGTGGCTGAAGCCGACCACCAGCACATACACCAGCCGCAGGTTGCTTCGGGTCTGCTTCGCAAACCGACACATCCAGCGCAGAACGCGCTTGTCATGCTCCGTGCCCCGATACGCCATCAGAATCGTTCGCATCGCTATCGCTCCAGGAAGTAGCGCACCGTGCTGACCACGACCTTCGGCTTTTTCATCAACGCCAGGCGCACCATCCATGCCGACTGATTATGCAGCAGATGGTGCCACCACTTGCGCGGATAGAATTCAGGCACAATCACCGTCAACTGGTCTAACTGCTCTTTCTCGATGAGCTCGTCTATATAGTCCTCTATCGGCTCAATCAGAGAGCGGTGTTCCGAGTCAATAATGCGCAGAGGAATATCGGGCACATAGGTCTGCCACTCTTTTTGCAGTTTCTCGGCGGCAGGGGTCATCAGACGCAGTTCGGGCGTTTCGTCGGGACTGCGTTTCAGCACGCGCCGGTAGACAGCGGGTGGGCGTGGGTCCACATTGATATGGAGCGCTTCAATATCCTCAGGAGGCGCCAGCTGGCGGGCGTAATCCAACGCTTTCAAGACCCCCTGATGCACCCCAGGCACCAGCACCAGCACTTTATGGCGCATGGGGCGCGGCGGCGTGGCAATCGGGCGCAACTGCTCTTTGATCTCCATATAGTGCCCATGCACCTTGTAAAGCAAGAAGGTGACAATCCCAATCGCGACCAGCGTAATCCATGCGCCATACTTGAAGTTTACAATCAGCTGGGTCATGAACACAAGGAATGTTGTGAGGGCACCGACGCCGTTGATGAGCATTGCGATTTGCCAGCGCGGCGGACGTATCCGCACGAATCGGCGTACCATCCCCGCCTGCGAAAGCGTGAACGAGATAAACACGCTTACCGCATACAAGGGGATGAGCGCGTGAGTGTCGCCGCGGAAGTAGATAATCAGCAACGCCGAGAGAACCCCCAGCAAAATAATCCCGTTGTTGAACACGAGGCGGTCGCCCAGATTCGCCAGCTGACGGGGTGCATAGCGTGCGTTCGCCAGAATCGAAGAAAGGCGTGGAAAGTCCGCATAGGCGGTGTTCGCTGCCAGAATCAGAATCGCCGTTGTGGCAATCTGAACCACATAGTAGAACCACTCAAACGGCGTGCCTTCCAGCACCGTGCGCGCCATTCGAGAAGTCAGAGTTTCCACAATCTCGCCATGCTCGTTCACGCGCGGCAGCACCTGATAATAGGAGGAGATATAGGTAATCCCCAGCACCAGCCCCGACAGGATGAACGCCATCAAAAGCAGCGTTTTCGCCGCGTTGCGGGAGGTAGGGTCCTTGAACGCTGGCACCCCATTAGAAATTGCTTCCACGCCTGTCAGTGCGGAGCATCCCCGCGCAAACGCAGTGAGAATCACGAACAGGCTCAGCGTCGTTGTAGCGCCGTGGTAAGGTTCATACGGTTGCGGTTCCACATCGCCCGAAAAGCGGCGTGCCAGCCCTACCAGAATCAGGATGGCGAAGGTCAACACGAAGCCGTAGGTTGGGGGAGCAAAGACGGCGCCCGATTCGCGCGCTCCCCGCAGGTTCACGAAAGTCATAAACGCAATAAACAGCACACATAGCAGCACCCTGTAGGGGAGCATAACGGGAAAAGCGGAAATAATCGCGTTCACGCCCGCGGCGATGCTCACCGCCACGGTCAGCACATAGCCCACCAGCAGCGCCGACGCCGCCAGCAACCCCCAGAACTCGCCCAGATTCTCGTGCGCCACATTAAACGCGCCACCCCCCTGCGGATAAGCGTACACGGTCTGGCGATAAGAGAAGACCACGATAAACAGCAACGCCACCACCGCCAGCGAGATGGGGAACGCCAGACGCAACGCTTCCTCGCCTGCCTGCCACAGCACCAGTTTCATCTCTTCCGTAGCGTAGGCGGAAGAGGAAAGCGCGTCCGAAGCGAACACGGGCAGTGCCAGCCACACCGCCAGCCGCTCATGACGCGCCCGCCGCGTCGACAGCGGCGCGCCCACAATCAAGCGCCATATCCGACCTAACATCTGCGCAACCGAGCGAAAATTATACCCACTGTATCCGCTGACTCCCCTTGAAATTCCCTTCGCCGTCGGGTACAATTAACCCCGTCGGGGCGTAGCTCAGCATGGTAGAGCGCTCCTTTCGGGTGGGAGAGGTCGGCAGTTCGAATCTGCCCGCCCCGACCATTTTTTATGGAACAATCGCATACTTCATGCCCTCGCCCCTGTCCAGCCGCTCGAAAACCTGCTTGATTGCCCGAAGCGGATAGGTCTCGCTGATAAGACGCTCCACAGGCAAGCCCCCTGCCTTGAGGCGTTCCAGCGCCTGAACTGCATCTTCTGTGGTCAGGTGGAAGCTGCCCAGCAGGGTCAGCTCGTCATAGTGCAGGGGTTCGGCAGGCAGGCACACGGTCTCGTCTTTCGCCAGACCACTGTAAAACAGCACCTTGCCGCCGGGCATGCACCAGCGCGGGGCAAGCTCCCACATGGCGCGGGCGCCTGTCGCCTCGATCACGGCGTCAAAACGCTCCGAAGGAACCTCTTCTGGGTCTTCCAGCACCCATGTTTGCGCCCCCAGCTCCTGTGCCAGTCGCAGTTTTTCAGGGCGGCGTCCTACCATCACCACCTCGTAGCCGCGCGCCTGCGCCTCCATCAGGTGCAGGTAGCCCATCGTGCCTGCGCCGAAAATCGCCACGCGCCTGCCCCCAATCGGCTCCAGCAGCCGCCACGCATGAATCACACACGCCAGCGGCTCGGCAAACGCCCCCCTCAGTGCCGACACCCCCTCCAGCGGGAACACATGCACCCGCGCCACGCGCGCGTTAATCAGCAGGTATTCCGCATAAGCGCCCAGCACCACCGACTCGAACAGGTTCCGACACAGGTTCGGGTGCCCGCGCTGGCACATCTCGCACGCCCCACACGGCGCAGTGGGCATCCATGTAACCTTCTGCCCCACCTGCAGATGGGAAACCCCCTCGCCGACCGCCACAACTTTGCCTGCTCCCTCATGCCCAAACGGACCAAAGGGAAGCTTCGCGTGTCCACGGCGGTAGGTTTTCAGGTCCGTGCCGCAGGTCAGAGCCACCTCCACCTTTACTAACACTTCGCCGGGGGCTGGGTCGGGAATCGGCACCTCTCGCAACACCAGCTCGCGCGGCGCCAACAACTGTGCCTGAAGCATACCTATAGTGTACCCCCTTAAGGTACACTATCGCCGATGGAACCGCAGGGGCTCACCCCATGGATTGAGACTCAGCCCTTCGAAGTGCGCTACGCCGAAACCGACGCGATGGGAATCGTCTACTACGCGAACTACCTCGTGTGGTTCGAGGTGGCGCGTGGGGCGTTCTGTCAGGCATACGGAATCGACTATCAGGCAGTGGAGCAGGACGGCACGCCCCTGGCGGTGGTGGAAGCCTATTGTCGCTACCGCTCGCCCGCACGCTACGGCGACCGGGTGATTGTGCGCGTGCGCCTGACCGAACTCAAGGGCAGCACCATGCGCTTTGAGTATCAGATCGTTCGCGCGGGCGACCAGCGCCTGCTGGCAGACGGCTGGACGCGCCATGTGTGGATTACCCGCGAGGGCAAACCCACCCGATGCCCCGAAACGATACGCCAGAAGGTTACTGGCTCTGGAAACTCTCTTTGACCGCCGGGCGCGTCGCCACAATCAGCACCGCAATCGGGTAGATCAGACCCACGGCAAACGACACATAGCTCATGGCAGAGCGCGAGGCTCCCGTCCGTTCATATGCGGACGCCAGCACGGTCATGTCCAGAATCAGCGACAGGATATTCCAGCCGATTGTAAGCACCGCATAGGCGACCATCAGAATCCAGCCCATCGGCTTCATCATGAGGAACATGATGGAGCCAATCAATAGCCAGATCGATAGGAGTATCATCACCACCGCAGAGACCATCGTGAAGCGCGCGTAGGTTGGGTCCTGCAAGAGTGCCAGTTCGGGGGGCGCCTGCCCGCCCTGCGCCTGCGTCATGCCGCTGAGCATCCCGGCGCCCATCAGCCCCAAAGCGCCACAGCACAGTCCCAGCAGCCCGAATAAGATTCCCAGTACCCCAATCACCAGAACCGAGGTTGGTCGCATAGCCGCCTCCCTTATTGCGTCGTGAATAGAGGTTTTCGAGAAAGATATTGCGACTCCTGCAAGAATTTACTCCAGCGTTGCCAGAAGATCGCTCAATCGCAGTTGGGCAACGCCGGTGCAGGTATCCGCGGCGCCGTAGTAGACCAGCACCTCGTCATCGCGCAGAATTAGCCCCGTGGGGAAGATGACATTCGGCACGAAGCCCTCGCGCTCGAACGGCTCGCTGGGCACAAGAATCGGCTCGCGGGAGACTTTCAGCACGCGCTCTGGCGCTTCGGCGTCTAACAGCATCGCGCTGGCGGTGTAGGTTCCCACGCCCACTTCGCCGCGCGCTTTGCGGTTCGCATGATAAATCTCCAGCCAGCCTTCAGGCAGACGCACGGGCACAGTGCTGCCGCCCACGCGGTCGTTCTCCCACTCACGATTGCCCCCATAGAGCGGGCGGTGGCGTCCCCACTCAATCAGGTTGGGCGAGTAGGCAATCCACATCTCGGGTGGGTGGAAGTGGGTATTGGGGTTCGGGCGGTGCAGGGCGGCGTACTCCCCACGAATGCGTTCGGGAAACAGCAGCACATCTTTGTTTTCGGGCGGGAAGATAATGCCATGCCGTGTGAAGTGCTGGAAATCCTCCGTGGAGGCTAACGCGGTGCATGCGCCGTGGGGTGAAACCGCCACATAGGTGAAATAGAGTCGCCCGTCCAGTGGCGTGATGCGCGGGTCTTCCACGCCGTAGGTTTCCCAGTCGGTTTCGGGCAGGAAGGTGGGGGCGGGCGCCACCGACTCCACGCGCATGCCTGTGTTATCCAGCCACACCAGTCGCAGATGCGACACGAAGGTGAGGCGAATGGCGCCTGTGGCGCGCAGGCGCACCACGCGCGGGTCTATCGGCTCCACCTCCGATTCGGGAAGCCAGTCTACCTGAGGGGTTGGGTTGCCCGGCACATAGCGCGGTAGCCCCACGAAGCCAGCCTGATGTTCACGCGGGGTTTCGGCGACGCGCACCAGTAACACCACGCGCCCCTCTACCTCCGCCACACCCGGGTTGAAAACGCTCACCACCTGAAAGTCGGGGTGAGAGGGAGGCACCTCTTCAGGGCGCAGGAGGCACACCGTCGCAAGGCGGGGGATTGCCATCGCTCAGCCTCCGACTTCGAATCGCTTCTGAAGACGCTGAATGGAGAGCGCACGACCCGTTGTGCGATCCAGATCAATCAGCACGCCACACGCCACCAGTGGGCTGCCTTTTGTCACTTCCAGCCGAATGGGCAACCCTGTCAGAAAACGCTGGAGGCTCACCTCCATATCCATCCCTATTGAGGAGTTGAACACGCCACACATGCCCACATCGCTGATGAAGGCAGTGCCCTTCGGCAGGATGCGCTCGTCGGCGGTCTGCACATGGGTGTGGGTTCCCACGACGGCGCTCGCACGCCCGTCCAGATAGGCAGAAAAGGTGGCTTTCTCGGCGGTGGTCTCCGCATGGAAGTCTACAAACACAAAAGGCGTGTCTAACTGCGCATAAATCTGGTCGAAGGTGCGGAAGGGGCAATCGGCGAGTTCCATAAACACCCTGCCCGCCATCGAGATAACTGCGAGCTTTTTGTCCAGCACTTCAAAGAAGATAACGCCTTTGCCGGGAGCTAAGGGCGAGTAGTTCGCAGGGCGTGCGATTCGGGGGTCACTGTCCAGAAGGGGGTAGATTTCCTTCTTGTCCCACACATGGTTGCCCATCGTGAAGCCCGCGATACCCAGTGCGAACAGTTCTTCGGCAACCTGGGGGGTCATGCCGTTGCCGCCCGCCGAGTTCTCTCCGTTTGCCAGAATAATATCAGGCGCGTAGCGCTCGCGCCACTCTGGAAGCACACGGGCTATCGCCTGCCTCCCTGGGCGCCCCACAATATCGCCAATAAACAGGATTCGCATTGGTGAATATTATACCTCTCGGATACGGGTAATCAGGGCGCTGGTGGAATGGTTCGGCTCGTAAGGCAGAATCACCACGAAGCCGCCGTAGCCCACCACGGTCTCGGCTTCGGGCAGGTCCTGCTCGGTGTAGTCACCCCCTTTGACATAGTAGTCGGGTTGAATCAGTTGCAGGAGGGCATTTGCAGTGAGTTCAGGGAAGATGGTTACGGCGTCCACGCATTCCAGCGCGGCGATTAGCTCGGCGCGTTCGGCTTCGGGCACAATGGGGCGCCCCTGCCCTTTGAGCGCACGCACCGACTCATCGCTGTTGACGCCCACAATTAGCAGGTCGCCCATCGCTTTCGCCTGCTCCAGCAGGTGCAAATGCCCCACATGCAGGAGGTCAAAGCACCCGTTGGTGAAGACGAGCGTTTTGCCCTGCGCTTTCCACTGAGCCATGCGCTGGGCGAGTTGTTCACGGGTCAGAATCTTTCGGGTTGCACGGCGCATCAGCGTTTTCACAGAAGAAGAGGGTTCCCATCTCTCCTGGGAACCCTCTTCAGCAGGGATACGCCTTACTCCTCAGTTTTCCTGCGGTTCTTTTTGGGCTTGTCTGAGGAGGCGTCGCCGCTGGCTTCGTCAGAAGGTGCGCCCGAGCTTTGCTCCAGCTCTTCCTTGAACAGCGTGCCCAGCGTTGGCTCCGACTCCACAGGCTTGACCGCGGCGGTGGCTGTCGCGTGTTCAAAGCGCGGCACAAACTCTGGCTTCACAAACCCCGTGCCCGCAGGAATGAGCCGACCGATAATCACATTTTCCTTCAAGCCGACCAGCTCATCCACCTTGCCCCGCACAGCCGCCTCCGTCAGCGCCTTGACCGTGCGCTGGAACGACGCCGCGCTGAGGAACGACTCGGTCTGCTGCGCCGCCTCTGAGACGCCCAGCAACACCCACTCGGCGATTGCGGGTCTGCCACCTTCGGCAATCACCTTCGCGTTCGCGTCCTCAAACACGAAGCGATCCA